>Ga0164290_1001256_pt1 | contig 42866 bp, 52 predicted proteins | sample Micstemetagenome_FD_108782 | JGI IMG/M metagenome (GOLD analysis project Ga0164290, IMG submission 108782) | Contaminated culture microbial community from soil near Moab, Utah, USA - Microcoleus steenstrupii SON62 (Illumina Assembly) | ecosystem: Environmental > Terrestrial > Soil > Soil crust...
ACGTGCCAGCGCCTTGAAACGCCTCCCACCCGCCGGTACCTCGAACGTGCCAGTCTCCTTTCCTTGGGAATCGAATACCGGTCGGACGTTGAGGCTCTGGAGGAGCCCGCGTCGGGCGATGTCCTCGGCCAACTCCTCGATCGAGAGGCCAGCCTTCACGCGCCTGACGTTCGACTGGCTGAGAAGGAGCTTGTTGAAGGGAATGTCGCGCGAGCTGCTGAGCGTGATCTTCTGTACAGTCTTGGCCATGTCGGTCACTCCGTGACGGATGGCCGAGAGACCTCTCTCGACCTCCAAATCCGTCATGGAACTCGGCACGGCCCTCTCACTCTCGCTCACCAGGCCTGCATGGCAACGACAAGGGCTCTTGATCCATCGTGCGACGTAGCGACAGCAAAGGCAACGCGAGGGGTGCGCGGCGGATTGGGCCGAATCAGTCTGCCGACACATCCATTTGCCATGCCGATCGCGGGGCAATCGGGTGATTGCGAATAGGCACGGCGGAGCGGGCGAAGTTTAGCCCGCAACGACTACCCCTCGGCATCCTATAGGGGCCGGCAACAACTATCGGCGAGCTTCCCGAGCGCTTGACGGAGATCAAGGCGCTCAAAGAGAGGCCTGTGATTGTCCCGTGGTGGCATGGAGCGGTGGATCTGGATCGACCTGCCGGTCGATAGCCGCGCCGCAGTCGGACTAGCGTGACGGGTGGCTGAACCTCGTGGCAGGCAGATGATGAAGCTCTCGAATGCCATTTATGGCGCGGCAAGCACGGCTGTGGCCGTGCTGCCGAGTTGCGCGTGGGCGCAGGGGTCGTCGGACGCCGACAGATACGGCCCGCACATGATGTGGTGGGGCGGCGGGTGGTACGGGATGATTTTCGGTCCACTATTCATGATCCTCGTGCTGGCGGTGATCATTGCCGTCGCCGTGCTTCTCGTACGCTGGCTCGGCGGACCGTGGCACGGCAGCGCATGGAATCAGGCGCCGCCGGGCCGCACGCCGCTCGACATCCTCAAGGAGCGGTTCGCCCGCGGTGAGATCGACAAGCAAGAGTTCGAGGAACGCCGGCGCGCGCTGGGTGACTGATCGACGCGCTGCAGCAGCAGGAGCGAGGGCCAATGAAAACGCTGTTCATCCTCAACGATCCGCCCTACGGCAGCGAGCGCTGCTACAATGCGCTTCGTCTTGTCCACGCTCTCCTCAAGAAGGATCCGCAGGCCGCGATCACGATCTTTCTAATGGCTGATGCGGTCGTTGCCGCGAAGACCGCCCAGAAGACGCCGGACGGCTACTACAATGTCGAACGCATGCTGAAGCGGGTGCTTGTCGGCAAGGGGCAGGTCCTCTTGTGCGGAACCTGCATGGACGCGCGCGGCCTGACCGAAGCCGAGATAATGGCGGGGGCGCGGCGCAGCACCATGGACGAGCTGGCCGCCGCCACGGTGGAGGCCGATAAGGTGCTGGTGTTCTGACCGTTCGGGAACGGAGGCCTCACGCGTGGCATCGATCTACCTCGACGACAATGCCAGCACGCCGAATTGATCCCGCACGCCAGGGACAGCGTAGTTGGGGGAAGGATCGTGCCAATGAAGCTCTGCTGCAACTTGCTCGACTGATCGATCGTCAGTTGGCTCGCCAAGCACGCAATTCATCCAGCCAAGGCGGGCAGCCAGAAGAAGTACGCATTGAGCATATGAAGGCCCGATAAGATCAGGACGATGCCGCCGGCAGTCTCGAACACACGTCGATAGCTATCAAGGCCGCGCAAATTCTCGAGCCAACCAATGCTGACGGCACCTATGGCTACCGGCAACGCTCGTCCCGCGGCGAAGGCGAGCAAGAGCACTGCGCCAACCCAGGGAGACGCCAATCCCACCGTCGCCCCGAGAAGAACCACAAGTGCGGGCGTGCAGATCGGACAGATTGCGACCGAAAATACCGCACCCAGTACGAAGGCACTCCAAGCGGCCGAAGGCCGACTTGCTTTCAAAACAAAGGCCGGGAGTGGCACACGTATCCAGCCACCCCACATCAGACCGAGGACAATGAGCAAGGGCCCTAGTATGAGCCCCCACTCGCGGCCCAGCAGGTCCGACACCCATCCACCTCCCAGCCCTGCGACAAACCCCATGGCAGCGTGGATGACAAGCATGCCGACGATGAACATCGTGCCGAACAAGATGGCCTGCTTCTTCTCGCGAGCCTTCGTAACATAGGCAAGCGACACCGGAATGGAGGCCATAGCAACGGGATTGAAGCTGAAGAGGAGGCCTGCCAGGAATCCCACGCCGACCGCTGCCAAATCGGCATGGGCGACTGCCTGCTGAAGAGCCCCGGGCTCCATCTCACCTCTGCGTCGGAGCACGGCGCAGAAGCGCCGAGCAAAGTTGCCGAGGACTAGGCAGCGCTGAGAATACGAGCTCGCCGTCGATCACGATGGCGGGCAGCGACAGCACGCCGCGCTCGACGGCATAGTCCATCTCGTCGAGCACATTGATTTCCCGCCATTCAACGTCCGATCGCGCCGCCGTCGCTGCAGCTTTCAGGTCGTCTCGTGCCGCCGCGCAGCGCTCGCAGCCCGGGGCATGGAACAGTTCGACCTTCATCGGCTAATGCGCTCTGTCCGCCGTCTGATCCAAGGCCGCCAGGATCGTACATTCAGCCACCGGCCGGCCCTGACGGGTACAGTCGGCAATGAGCCGATCCAGGGCCTTCGACATCGCTTTCATGGCCTTGATCTTGTGTTCGAGCTGAAGCTTCTTCTCGATCGCCTGCTTGCGGACATCGTCGCAGCAGGCGCGATCGCTGGCGCGCAGCGCCAAAAGGTCCCGGATTTCGGCCAACGTGAAGCCGCAGTGCTGCGCCTGCTTGATGAAGCGAAGGCGCCTTAGCGAGTCCTGGTCATACAGGCGATAGCCGTTTGCACCCCTTTCGACGGGCGCGATCAGGCCCTCCTCCTCGTAATACCGCAAGGTATCGGCGCTGATTGCCGCCAGGGCCGCGAGCTTGCCGATCGTCAACATTGGCGACCTCCCGGGAAAGTCTAGACCTTGGAGTATACCCCAAGGTCAAAGGCTAAGTGGTGTCGCTTGCCTTCATGCTCCCTGCGGCAAGGCGGCGGCAATGGGCCTGCCGACGCTTCGGATCGCGTCGAAGAAGAGACGCGGATTGCCCCAGAGCGAGTTGATGAAGATTGCCGTGACGCTCACTGCCATCGCAACCATGGCCCAGATCGGATGAATAAGGCCCGTCGCGGCGAGCGGAATGCCGCCGCCGTTGAACAAGAAGGCCAGGACGACGTTCTGAACCATCTTTCGATAGCTGCGGGCGCTGATGTCCCGCGCCTCGGCGAGCGCGGTCAGCCGATTGGACAGGATGATGATGTCGGCCGATTCCAGGGCGATGTCGGTACCACCGCCCATGGCAATGCCGATGTCGGCCTGCATCAGGGCGGGCGCATCGTTGATGCCGTCGCCGACCACCGCCACGCGGGCACAGGCTTGGAGGCGGCGTACGAGCGCAGCCTTGTCCTGCGGAAGGACGCCTGCATGCACCTCGTCGATGCCGACTTCCCGACCAATGCGCTGTGCCGCCCGCTCGTTGTCCCCGGTGACCAGAACCATCGAGAGCCCGGCCTTGCGCAAGGTGGCAACGGCCGCGATGGCGTCCGGCCTAAGCGAGTCGCCCACGGCGACGATGCCCAGCAGGCGTCCCTCTTTCGTCACGGCGACAACGGTGCGGCCGGCCGCTTCGAGGAGCTCTGTCCTCGCCTGAAGGGCACCTAGGGCAACGTTTCGCTCCGCCATGAAGCGTGGGCTGCCAACCACGACCTCGGCGTCGCCAATCTGGGCGATGACGCCGCGTCCGGGGAATGCCTGGAAGGAGGCGACATCCGGCGGTGTGATCGAACGCTCAAAGGCGGCTTTGACAAGCGCCTGGGCGAGCGGATGTTCCGATCGGGCTTCTGCGGCAGCGGCCACTGCGATAAGCTCTCGCTCCTTTCCCTCCAGAGCTTCGATCTCTCGCACCTTGGGACGGCCCTCGGTCAAGGTCCCCGTCTTGTCGAGCACGATCGTCCTGACCAAACGAAACCCCTGAAAGGCCTCGCCCGTGCGCATGAGGACGCCACGCTCCGCAGCCTGGCCTGCGCCGCGAACGATGGAAAGCGGCGCCGAAATACCGACAGCACAGGGATAACCCATGACCAGTACACTGAGGCCGGCAAAAACGGCGCGTTCTACGTCGGCGTGTCCGGTACTCAGCCAGGAGCCAATCAACCAGCCGACGACGGCCATCGCCGCAACGATCAGGACGGTCGGCGTGTAGATTCGAAGCACGCGATCGACGAGATGGAGAATACCGGGCTTCAGCGCCCGTGCATCCTCGACGTGGTGGATGACCTGTTGGAGGAAGCTGCCTTCGCCTACGGCGGTCGTGTTCACCAGGAGCGTGCCGGTGCCGTTGATTGATCCGCCCATGACCGCATCGCCCTCGCGCTTCTCGACCGGCAGGGATTCGCCGGTCACCAGCGATTGGTCGACACCGGAATGGCCGCCGACCACGACGCCATCGGTCGGAATGCGTTCGCCAGGGCGGATGCGGACATGATCACCGACTTTCACCTCCTCGATCGGCACTTCCAGCTCCTGGCCATCGCGCACGACCCGAGCGGTCCTTGGTCGAAGGTCGAGCAGCCGCTTCACCGCCTGCGAGCTGCGCGTCTTGACGATCAGGGACAGCCACTCCGAGAAGATGTGGTAAGTGCCGACCATCACCGACACTGAAAAGAAGGCGGCAGTCGGATAATCCGGCCGGTCCAGGACCAGGCCGATGACACCGCCTGCGATGCCGGCAAAGGCGCCGATCTCGAGCAGGACATGTTGATTGAGGATGCCGCGTCGCAACGCCTGAAAGGCCATGCGCTGGATGTGATGGCCGACGCCGAAGACGAGGCCGAGCGCGAGGGCGCCAGAGAGCCAAGGCGCAGCCGACGTCAAGTATCCGGCGAGATTCAAGTAAAGCAGTGAGAGTGCCATGACCGTAAGGCCAATCGCGGCACCGGCAGCTGCCCAAAGGCCCGTCGATCGCAGGACAAGGAACACGAAGGCGCCGAGGCTGAGGCAAACCAGCGCCGGCAGGAAGCCGATCCATCCGACTGTGGGGTCGGCAATGATCGGAATCGTCGCGACCGTGAGGACGACGGCGAGCACAAATCGTCGCGCTTCGTGGACCAGGTCGCGCTCCTCCTCCTCGAAGGCCCTGAGCTTGCGAGGATCGGAGATCGTGTAACCGATGTCCTTCAAGGTCTGCAGCAGCCGCTCGGGCCGGGCAACGGCAGGATCATATTCAACGAGCGCCTGCTCATGCGTGAGACTGACGGCGACCTTGTCGACGCCAGGCATGCGGCCAAGCGCCTTCTCGATCGTACCGGTGCAGAGCGAGCAATGAAGGCCACCGATGCGAGCACGGATCTTCCGACGATCTGGGCGGCTTGCTGGCTCGTCGCTCCATGGTTGGAAGGCTGCCGACATGCTCTCTGCGATGCTCATTTTCAGCCTCCTTCCGTCTCGCGTCCTACGACGCGAAAACCTGGCTGTTCAACAATGAAGACCAATTGATCTTCGCGGGCGACATTCGGGTCAAAGAGGATGCGAGCCCGCCCGTCATCGAAGGACACCGAGACCGCCTGAACACCGGGCTGCTTCTCGACCAGCGACTTTATGGTTTCGGCGCAACCACCGCAGTGCATGCCTTCGATCTTCAGTGTGACGGACTTCATGTGATCGCTCCCAATCCGGCGCCACGCGGCCATTTCGGTCGTCAGATCGACTTTAGCGCTTGGAGTTAGCCCCAAGGTCAAGCGCACATGTTCCTGCTGCAACGCCGCTCACTTCGACGTGAACCTGTAACCGACCCGGTCTTCGCAGCGAACTAAGGACAGAGGGCACATACACATACCAAGCGTGTCCGGTGAGCGATCATGTTCCGGCGAAAGCTCCTTATCGCGATCGTCGCGATAGCCGCAATGAAGGCGCCCGCATCGGCAATGGAAGCCACGCCACCCACTGGGGAATTGCTGGCCTCCGGCCGAGTCGTCAAGATCGATATCGGTGCGAGCAGGATTACGATCGAGCATAAGCCGATTTGGCGCTTCTACATGGAGGCCGGAACTAGGATCTTCAAAGTCCGCGATGTCACCATGCTCTTGGGATTGACACCGGGAGACCGGATTCGTTTTATTGTCGAGCGAACCGACGGCGGCTTCGTCGTTACCTGGATAGAGAATTCAAACGGGTGATAGCGCCTGCGCGCGCCACGCTGGCCTCATGGAAGGGTATCCGCATTCACCCCTGGGAAAGGCGAGCGCGCTAGGGCCGTCGGGCCGACATACGTCCGGTGTACCAGAAGCCGATGAGCAGCACGGCCGCCGTCGCTAGCTGGACGAGCACCCCTTCTCGGGTGGGGTAGACGCCAAGCAACTCGATCCGGGGAACTCCCAAGATAGGCCAGGTGTCTACCAAGCCGGCTTCCTGCAGGGCGGCGACACCCTTGCCGGCGAGGACCACGGCGAGCACGGCGATCAGGATCGAGCTCAGCGAGAAGAACTGCGTGACTGGAAGGCGTCGGCTGTAGCGCAGCAGGGCCCAGGCGATAATCGCGAGCCCGCCCACGCCCGTTGCACCACCTGCCAGCACGGCAAGTCGACTGTCCTCGCTCCACAAGGCGATGAAGAACAGGATGGTCTCGAACACCTCGCGATAGACGACCACGAAGGCCAGCAGCAGGAGCAGCCAGGCCGACCTGGCAGACAGGGCGCGGGAGAGCTTCTCGCGGACGTACCTCTGCCAGGCATCGGCCTGCGCCTTGCCATGCATCCACAGTCCGACGGACACCAGGACGACGGCGGCAAGCAGCGAGCCGAAGCCTTCGGTCAGCTCGCGGCTGGCGCCGCTGATCGAGACAAGATAGGTGGCGGCGACCCAGGTGAGCCCACCCGCGACCAGAGCCGCAACCCAGCCTGCGTGAACCCAGGCCACGACCTCGCTGCGGCCCGCCTTGTGCAGGAAGGCGATCATCGCGACCACCACCAGCAATGCTTCGAGCCCTTCGCGCAGCAGGATGGTGAAAGCAGCGGCAAAGGTCGCGCCGCTGTCCGCCTGCTCCGGCGCAAGCGCCCGCTCTGCCTGGTCGAACAGCGCGCCAAGCCGTGTGGCCTGCTCGCGCAGCGCCTCGGCGCTCGCGCCCTTGGCGATGGCTGATCGGAAATCGACCATGGCCTGCTCGATGCGCACCATGAGCGCGTTGTCGTGAGCCTTCAGGCTCGGTTCGAGCGGCTCGAAGCCGTCGAGATAGGCGGAAAGCGCAAGATCGGTCGCCTTCTTGCGGTCGCCTGCCTCGTAGGTGGTGATGCTTTCTGCGAGTCTGTGACGCGCCAGCACGAGCGTCCCGCCCGAGGCGGAGGTGATCGCTTCGGGATGACGGCGCAGCCAAGCCACGAGAGCGCGGGCCTTGTCGTCGCCTACGCCCTGGGCGAGCTCGGCCTGCGTGATCTGTGTGAGGGCCTGCAGGTTGGGGGTCCTGTCGCGCAAGGCCGGATCGTTCTGCAACAACTCCTTGCCACGTTCGGCGTCGGCGGCCGAGGAAGCGAGCGTGCCGATATAGAACGCGACCGCCCAGCGATCGTCCGACGGAAGGTGCGCGAAGCTCGCCATCGCCGTGCCGTCGAGGCCCTGGCCGATGACCTGATAGAGCCCGAAGACGCTGCGAGCCTTCGCCCGCGATTCATCTATGAAGGCGACAGGTGGTGGCTTCAGCTCCTTGGCAGCCGGTCCGTCGCCAGCGCCCGCTGGGCCATGGCAGGAAGCGCATTGCTCCGCGTAGAGGGAGGCACCGCGCGCGAGGTCCGGAGCCTTCGCTGGCGCGAGCGGCACCGGATAGGCGGCAAGCAGGTCGTCCTTCAAGCTCTTCGCGAGAACCGCGACCTCTGACGGCGGCGCCTTGCGCGCGATGGCGCCTTGGAGCGCCTCGCCGCGGCTGACGAGCGATGGCTGAGCGGGCTTGGTCGGCAGAGCCGCCAGCCGGTCGCGGACCTGCTGAGCGAACTCGATCATCTCCTCGTACTCGGACTGGCTGACGACGTGCCCATCGTTAGCTATGGCCCCGCCGTAATCGACCCCGAGATAGTCGAGCAACCGCCAAGCAACGGCGGCAGACTGGTTGTCGGTCTGGGCCCACGCGGACGCGGCTAGGCCGCCTATCAAGAAGACCGCAATGGTCCATCGTAAGAAAAGGCCCATAAGAAAGGTTCCGCTTCGGCGCCCAAGTTGCGAATGATTATACATACTATTCGCAATTGGCACCGAAGACGAAGGAAATCCGGGACGACGCCCAGTCGCACCCAAGCGTGCCCTGCTCCTCGCGGCCGCCGTCACGCGTCGGTGATTCGACGTGAAGCAGGGCTGGCCCACATTCGGAATGGCCGCCTAGTCGAATGCAAAGTTCAGATCCGCTTCAAGGAGACACGGAGGGCTCGGACGTCTGGCCCATGATCCAAAAGAACAAGAGCAATACGCTTAGACGCGGATTTGCCGCGCTGCTCCTTGGCTTGCCACTTGCGGGCTTCGGCGGCATTGAACGCTGGCTTGCCCCGGGCATGAGGCTTTGGCCGGTATGGCAGGCGCACGACGAAGCGGCGTCAGCGCGAATCGATCATGCGCCCTGGACTGCGTTTCTCGCGCGATATCTCGTTGTCGGCGAGATCAACCTGATCCGCTACAGCGACGTGTCGCCTGCCGACCGACAGGCTTTGAAAGCATACATTCGCAAACTCGCAGCTGTGCCGATCAGAACGGCAAGGCGGGCCGAGCAGCTCGCTTACTGGGTCAACCTCTACAATTCGCTCACCGTCGACTTGGTGCTCGATCACTATCCGGTTGCCAGCATCCGAGACATCTCGATATCGCCCGGCCTCCTTTCCTTCGGGCCATGGGACAAGGCGCTGATCACGATCGACGGGAAGCCCGTGACCCTGAATGACATTGAACACCGTATTCTGCGGCCGATCTGGCAGGACGCGCGATTGCACTACGTCCTCAACTGCGCCTCGCTTGGTTGCCCGAGCCTGCCGCCGGTCGCGCTTACCGCCGAAAGCGCCAATGACCTCATGGAAGCTGGCGCTATCGCCTTCGTCAATGGGCATGGCATCAGGCTGGAGAATCGGAAGCTGGCTGTTTCCAGTCTCTACGCATGGTTCACCGAGGATTTCGGCGGCGACGAAGCCGGCGTGGTCGCTCACCTTCGTCGGTACGCTCGTCCCCCTCTCCTCGCCGTGCTGGCCGGTCGGACCAAGATCGACGACGATTTCTACGACTGGCGGCTGAACGATGCCCGACGTTCCTGACATGCCCGATCCATTTCTCTCGCCAGAAGGGGCTCGTGCTTGGCAAGCGGAGCCCTGGGCCGACCGGTCAGGCGACGCCCTGGCTCGAGCCAGGCGTCAAATGGTCGACACAGAACAATGGGACGGCGGCCAGTGCATGGGACGGCGTTGGCCAATCGGCTGCGTGGCGCTCGAAGTCACGCAACGATGCAACCTGGATTGCACGTTCTGCTATCTCTCCGAAGCTGCGGAAGCCGTCAAGGATGTTCCGCTCGAAGAGCTGTTCCGGCGTATTGACGCAATATTCGACATGTATGGACCGAATACGGACGTGCAGGTGACCGGCGGTGACCCGACATTACGTTCGCCAGACGACCTCGTCGCCGTTGTGCGACGCATCCGTGAGAGAGGGATGCGCGCTTCGTTGTTCACCAACGGCATACGGGCAACTCGATCGTTGCTCGCGGCCCTTGCCAGGGCTGGGCTGGTGGACGTCGCGTTTCATGTCGACATGACGCAAGAGCGCAAAGGATCCTCGTCGGAGGTGGAGTTGAACAAGGTCAGGAGCGAATACATTGAGCGGGCGCGTGGGCTCGGCCTTTCCGTCATATTCAACACAACAGTCTTCCCCAGAAACGCGCAAGAGATGCCGATGCTGGCCGCATTCTTCGTGGCCAACAGCGACGTCGTCTCTCTGGCCTCGTTCCAGATCGGCGCTGATGCAGGTCGAGGACGTGGTGTTGGAGACTCGGCCACCATCACCCCCGACAGCGTAGCCGACGCCATTCGCGCCGGCACGACCAACGCACTCTCCTTTGATTTCCCACGTGCTGGCCATCGCGCATGCAATCGCTACGCCATGGCGTTGGTCTGCAACGGCCATGCCTACAATGCCTACGACGAACCGCAGGCCATGGAGCGTCTCCTGGCGGCGACTGCGCACGTGTCGACCGACCGGCAGAACTGGTTTCTCACGGTCGTAGCATTGACCATTGCCCTCCTTCGGACACCACGGCTTCTGGCCACGGCCCTTCGTCTTGCTTTGGGCAAAGCGCGGCAAATGCACCGCGATCTCATCGTGGGGCGCGGGAGGATCTCGAAGGTATCCTTCTTCATTCACAATTTCATGGACGGCTGCAAGCTCGAGCGCGAGCGACTTGCAGCCTGCGCCTTCGTGGTCGCGACGGCGGACGGGCCGGTTTCGATGTGCTTACATAATGCCCGCCGCGATGATTTCTTGCTACGACCGGTCGCGATAGAAAAGGGCGCGCAGCCGACGTTCTGGAATCCGATTACCGGCCGAATTCAACGCGATCGACACCCCAGCCCTGTCCCCATTCTGCCCCCCAAGCTGCGCAAAGGGCGCGGCACGGAGCGCAAGAGCGCTGCACGGCAGACAGGGCTGACTCGCCAGTCGTCTGGTTTGTGACATGACGAGACCAACTGAGGCCGCCGCCTCGACGGCACGGGAGGATGGAGATCAAACTCAGCGGGACCGTTCGCGACGGATGAGAGACGTGGCCGTAGGTTTCGCGCTTCTGGTGGCCACTGTTGCGCTCGTAGCCTGGTTGGAAGTCGATCTCGGAACGGCAGGCGCCAGCATCCACGACGCTACCCTCCGCGCGGCGGACTACATGCGCGCCTGGGGCATGATGGCCGTTGTGGTCTCAATCGCATTGATGATCATCCATGGCGTTGCGCCGTTTCCGGCGGAAGTCGTGGTCATGGCCAACTGCATGGTGTTCGGCCCCTACTGGGGATTTGCCGTGAGCTGGGTCGGGGCAATGTTGGCGGCCATCGTTGCCTTTGGCCTGAGCCGACGCCTTGGTCGGCCGTTCCTGCGACGGCTCGTTCCTGCAAGAAACTACGCAAAGGTCAACCAATGGGCGGGCCGGCAAGGAACGCCAACGCTCATCCTGTGCAGATTGATTCCGCTCGTGTCCTTCAATGCGGTCAACTATGGCGCGGGGCTGATGAGCATATCCTGGTGGACATTCATTTGGACGACCGCGATTGGCATTGTGCCGGGAGCCGCCGCCACCATCCTGGTGACGGAGAGCGTGCTCGACGGGAACGTGGCGATCGCCCTGCTGACGGTCGGTGCCGTCGTCCTTATGGTCGTCTTCTGGATGTGGAGAACGGCCCGTAGGCCGTGAACACTTGGCCCGAATTGGGCACGGAGGTCAGATGCACCCGCGCCCGGATGGCGCGCGACAGGGCGTCCATGATCATGTTCACCACGGTCGTCAAGCGGATCAGGAACAACGCACGGTCGAAGCGGACGTCGGCGAACGCGCTGTCGATGTAGAAGCCAAGCCTGTCGACGCTTCCAACCTGGATAGCGCCAGCATTGCGGTGAAACGAGCACGAATCAACTGCGGAGGTGAACCCCGACGGCGATCGAATACATCATCAGGCGTCAACCAGGCCATCACAAACTTGGAAGACATTTCCGCGCAACCATGCCGACAGATCGCCGCGATGGTCTCGTCGTTCCGACCACCGCCTTGTCAGGCGGTATTACTCACCCTAGAGCTCGAGTGTGGTTCGCTCTTCCTCCTGGGATGCTTGGCTCATTTCGTACATTCGACGCCCGCTCAGGAAACATCACAGAACTGCTCCTAGTCTGAGTCTAGCGCGACTGACGGTCACTTGCCGGGTCAATGAGCCGAACAGTGAAACCTTTTGATCCCGTTCGACGAATAACCCACTGACAGAGGCGCTTGGAGTGTCGACGACATGCACGGAGAAGTCTGGCGCGACGGAAGGCCGGGAACTGCGACGATGGCTGTCGGCAATGGGCCGGCTGCGATGCTTGCAGCCGCAGGCCCCGTGCTCGTGTTCGGCGGTTGCTACAGCAATCTCGAAGCTACGCGCGCCCTTCGTGCCGAGGCCGTGCGATTGGGGATCCCACCGGACCATACGATCTGTACTGGCGATGTGGTCGCCTACTGTGCGGACGCCCGGGAAACCGTGGCCTTGATCCGCGATTGGGGCATTCATGCGATCATGGGCAACTGCGAGGAAGCCCTTGGGTGGGACAGAGACGATTGCGGCTGCGGCTTCGCCGATGGGACGGCGTGCGACCAACTGTCCGCCGCATGGTACGCCCATGCCGATGCGGAAATATCCGACGAACAGCGGGAATGGATGCGATCACTTCCTCGGCGGATCGACCTGCTGCTGGGCGGTCGTCGCCTGGCCGTCGTGCACGGATCGGTGGATAGCATCAACCGCTTCATCTTCGGTTCCACGCCTTGGTCGGACAAAGAACGGCAAATCGCTCTCGCCGGCTGCGACGGCGTCCTCGGCGGTCACTGCGGCGTGCCCTTCACGCAGGTCGTCGCCGGCAGACTGTGGCACAATGCAGGTGCGATCGGCATGCCCGCCAACGATGGCACGCAACGCGGATGGTACAGCCTGCTCGTCCCGACCGACGATGGCATCGAAGTCCACGCCGAGGCCCTCGAGTACGATGCCGAGTTGGCCGCGAGGAAGGTTCGTGCACGCGGCCTGCCCGCGGGATATGCAGCGGCACTGGAGACCGGGTTGTGGCCGAGTTGCGACGTGCTGCCGACCGCGGAACTGCGGCTCAGGGGCCAGGCGATCCCCGCGGGCACCCTGCTTTGGAACAACGCATCGGCTTCGTGGCCGGCAACGGTTGCCGACGACCATCAACCGCGCACGAAGTTCAGTGATCCCGAAGTCACCGCCAGCGGCGAGCGACGCGCGACAGTCGCGCTCGAGAGACTCGAGACCGTATGGTTCAACACCGGCACCCTGTGCAATCTCGCTTGCGAGAATTGCTATATCGAGTCGAGTCCGAAGAACGATCGGCTCGTGTATCTGACCCGGGCTGAGGTTCGGCGGTTTCTCGAGGAAGCCGCAAGCCGCAACCCGCGTCCTTCCGAGATCGGCTTTACCGGCGGCGAACCGTTCATGAACCCCGACATCCTCGGCATGATTGAAGACAGCCTCGTTGCCCGTTTCAGGGTGCTCGTCTTGACGAATGCCATGAGACCGATGCAGCGCCGGCAGGAACGGCTGATCGACCTCAATCGCCGCTTCCCCGGCCTGCTGAGGCTTCGAGTCTCGTTGGATCGCCACCAGCGGGCCGGCCACGAGCAACTGCGTGGGCCGCACACCTGGAACAAGACAATCGACGGCCTCCTGTGGCTCGCACGGAACGGCTTCGATGTGTCCGTGGCCGGCCGCACGGTATGGCATGAGGATCAGGCCAAGATGCGCGCCGGCTACCGGGCCTTGTTCGCCAAGCTCGGGTTCGCCATCGACGCCGACGATCCGGCCCGCTTGGTGCTCTTTCCCGAGATGACGGCAAGCGATGACGTTCCCGAAATCACTGAGCACTGCTGGGGCATTCTCGGGAAGCGCCCGGACTCGGTCATGTGCGCCCGCTCCCGGATGGTCGTGAAGCGCAAGGGCGCGGATCGGCCGCGCGTCGTGTCTTGCACGCTGCTGCCCTATGACGACGCCTTCGAACTCGGCACGACTCTCGCCGAATCGACCCGACCCGTGAGACTCAACCATCGCTATTGCGCCCAGTTTTGCGTGCTCGGTGGCGCCTCTTGCAGCACGCACCATGAGGCCCCGCGTCCATGCCCGACCGAATAGACAACGCCGACATATGCGTCATTGGCGGAGGCTCCGCTGGCTTGTCGGTCGCGGCGGGCGCCGCGCAAATGGGAGCGCGAACCGTCCTGATCGAATCCGGCCGCATGGGCGGCGAATGCCTCAACACCGGTTGCGTTCCCTCGAAGGCGTTGCTCGCTTGCGCCAAGACGGCGCAGGTCGTTCGACAGGCGACCCGGTACGGGTTGCACACGGCGGAACCGCGCGTCGATTTCGCCGCCGTCCACGGCTATGTCCACGGTGCCATCGGCGCAATTGCACCCAATGACTCGGTCGAGCGCTTCACGGCGCTCGGGTGCACCGTCATAAAGGGACGCGCCTGCTTCATCGACCACCGGACGATCGAGGCTGACGGCCGGCATGTACGCGCTCGGCGCATCGTCATTGCAACCGGCAGCCGACCTGCCATCCCGCAGATCCAGGGCCTCGATGATGTCCCGTACTTTACCAACGAGACGCTCTTCGAAAACACTGTCCTCCCCGAGCACCTCATCGTCATTGGCGCGGGTCCGATCGGATGCGAGATGGCGCAGGCGCACCGGAGGCTGGGATCGGGCGTGACGCTCCTCGACCTCGGGCCGATGCTGCCGAAAGACGATCCCGAAGCAGCCGAGGTCGTACGCCAAGCTTTGACCGCTGAAGGCGTCGCGCTGGTCGAAAGGGTGAAAATCCTGCGAGTCGCCCGATCCAATGAACGCATCAGAGTGATTGTCCGCGAAGGCGGCGGTGAGAAGGTCATCGACGGCTCGCATCTGCTGGTCGCCACCGGCCGAAAACCCAACCTCGACGATCTCGGCCTCGCATCCGCCGGAGTCCGTTTTGACGCCAAAGGGATTGAGGTCGACAATCGCCTGCGAAGCAGCAATCGGCGGATCTACGCAGCAGGCGACGTCATTGGCGGATACCAGTTCACGCACCTAGCCGGATATCATGCGAGCGTCATCTTACGGAACGCCCTGTTTCGACTGCCCACAAGGGTCGACCTTCGCGCCCTTCCCTGGGTGACCTACACCGACCCAGAGCTTGCCCAGGTCGGCATGACGGAGGCGCAAGCCCGCCAGGCCTATGGAACGAGCGTTCGCGTACTGCGCGTTGATCTCGCAGAGAATGACCGCGCACGCACCGAGGGGACGACTGACGGCTTCGCCAAGGTGATCGTCGCGCGGCGAGGTCAGGTGCTTGGAGCAACGATCGTCGGGCCGCGCGCTGGCGAACTGGCCCTGCCGTGGGTGCTGACGATCTCTCAGAACGTGCGGCTCAGCGCACTAGCTCGCGCGATCGCGCCTTATCCGACCTTCAGCGAGCTCAGCAAGCGCGCGGCGGGCAGCTTCTATTCTCCGATGCTCTTCAGCCGCCGTACGCAGGCTGTCGTGCGCTTCCTGGGACTATTCGGTTGACCAGTTCGTCGATCCTGAAACGCCTTGTACCCTTGCTCGTCATTGCGGGTCTCTTCGCCACCTTCTTCGCTCTGGGCTTCAACCGCTACCTGACGTTGGAAACGCTTCACGACAAAGACGTCGAACTCCACACCCTGGTTGCGCGCCAGCCAGTCCTGTCTGCGGCGGCATTCGTCATGACCTATGCGCTGGTCGTCGGACTTTCATTGCCGGGTGGGGCCATCATGACCATCGCCGGTGGATTTCTCTTTGGTCTCTGGATCGGGGCGCTCCTCAGCGTGACGGGCGCAACGGCGGGAGCCATCGCCATTTTCCTGATCGCCCGCTTTGCTGTCGGCGACCTTGTTCGCGCGAGAGCTGGCCCCTTCATCGCGCGCATGGCTGAGGGATTTCAGCGAAACGCCTTCAGCTACCTCTTGTTCTTACGCCTGGTCCCCGCGTTTCCGTTCTGGGCCGTCAACCTCGTGCCGGCTCTATTGGGGATGAACATCCGATCTTACGTCGCTGCCACGGCGATTGGCATTATTCCCGGCACATTGGCCTTCAGCGCTGTCGGGGATGGGCTGGGATTGTACTTCAAATCCGGATCGGAGGTTCCGCTGAGCCAGGTCTTCAGTCCCGAGGTGATCGCAGTACGGGTAGGCCTGGCTCTTCTTGCGCTGCTGCCGATCGTTATCCAATGGGCCATCCGGCGATGGCAGCGGTGAACGTGTCCGTGATCATACCGACACTGAACGCCGCCCCGCAGCTGGGTGCGACGCTGGTCGCCCTCGGCCCCGTCGACGACCTCGTCGTGATCGACGGCGGCTCGACCGACCGCACGGCCGAGGTGGCCAAGGCATTCGGTGCCCGAGTCATCGTCGCGCCCGCAGGCCGCGGTAACCAGCTCATGGCAGGCGCGGCGGTGGCATACGGGCCATGGTTTCTGTTCCTGCATGCTGACACCGTGCTGAAGCCGGGTTGGCACGCTGAGGTCGAGCAATTTGCGGCCGATCCTGGAAATTTGACGAAGGCCGCGGTCTTTCGTTTTGCGCTCGACGACCGATCATGGCAGGCGGACCTCCTCGAAAGGCTGGTTTCCTGGCGCGTAAGAACGTTTGGGTTACCCTACGGCGATCAAGGTCTGCTCATCCATCGCGACTTCTATTGGTCGTTGGGCGGCTTTCCTCCGTGGCCGCTGATGGAGGACGTCCACTTGGTCCGCCGGATCGGCCGTGATCGACTGACCGTCCTCCAGTCCGCAGCCCGGACATCGGCCGACCGATGGCGCCGCGATGGCTGGATCCGGCGAAGCCTCCGCAACGTCACCTGCCTGACACTCTATTTCCTGGGCGTTCCGCCGCGCATCCTCCTCCGCCTCTATCGCTGACGATGCACCTGTCGCGACATCTTGTGGTCTTTGCCAGGTATCCCCGACTTGGAACGGGCAAGCGGCGTTTGGCGAAGGACATCGGAGCGGTGGAGGCGCTTCGGTTCCAACGCATCATGCTTTCGCTGATCTTGCGGCGACTGGGGCACGATGGCCGTTGGACGACCTGGCTCGCCATAACGCCCGACCGGTCCGGACCGTGGCCGCGCGGGTTTCGCGCTTTGCCTCAAGGCCAAGGCGATCTCGGGCGCCGGATGGCATCCATCGCTGGCAGACTACCCCCGGGGCCCGTGGTCATCATCGGCAGCGACATTCCGGGCATCGCCGCAGCCGACATCGTTGCTGCTTTCCGCGCACTGGGCTCGACGGACGCGGTTTTCGGGCCCGCTACGGACGGTGGCTACTGGCTTGTCGGTCTGCGCCGTCGCCCGCACTTCATTGATCCCTTTGCGAACGTCCGATGGTCGAGCCAGCACGCCCTCGCCGACACCCTGGCCAACCTTGCGGACAACGAGATTGCGATGCTGAGACCGCTTTTGGATATCGACGACGGTGCGTCCTGGCACCGTCACGCGCTGCGCGAGGTGCCGCAATGACTGCGATCGCCGCCAAGCCGCTCAAGGGCTATCCGTGGTTCATTCGATTGTTCTTCTGGAAGCAGAAGCGAACCTATGGCCGCGTTCTCGACCCCGGCCTCCTCTGGGGCCGCTCGCCGTGGGTTTTCGCCAGTGTCGCCCTGCTCTACGGCGCGCTCGATCGACGGTCGTCACCGCTTGCTCCGGCCCTGCGCTCCCTTGTCACTGTGCGCGCCTCGCAAATCAACCATTGCGCTTTCTGCGTCGATATCAACTCCGCGACCCTTGCCAAGCGCGGCGTCCCGATGGAGAAGATCGACGCCTTGCCTGACTGGCGGCAGAGTTCCTTGTTCAGCGGCGAGGAGCGCCTGGCGGTCGAATACGCCGAGGCCATGACGCTCAATCGAGTCGACGACGATCTTCGGATGCGCCTGAAACAGCTGTGGAGCGATGACGTGATCGTCGAGCTGACCGGTCTGATCGCCTTCCAGAACCTGTCCTCGAAATTCAACGCCGCGCTCGACGTGCCGTCCCAGGGATTCTGCAGTCTGCCCAGTAGGCGCGCTTAGGTATTACCGCGCTTCCTGCTTCGCCATGACAAACCAAGACGGCCCCGCAATGCTGTGCACTGCCACATTTGATGGCTATCAATGTAATGTTAGCGGCTTAGCGCGACCAGATCCATTGGCCGTTCAATGCCCTTAACGTACTGGCGATCTCGGTGCAGCACGCGGTGACGGGGCGTATATCCCTGGGAGACCGCAAGCTCAAACGTCGTCCGATCGGTGAATGCAGTGACATGGTCGGCGTTAGCACACTTCTCGAGTTTGGCGCCGAGGTTGACGGCATCGCCAATGACTGTGTACTCGAGCCTGGTCTCGTCGCCGACGGCACCGAACACCACCTCCCCGCTTGTCACGGAAATGCCTGCTCTCGGCGCCGGGAGTCCCAGGACCTGTCGCGATGACCGCCATTCGTCGAGTCCGTCGATGATCGCATCAGCAGCGTGTAGGGCGTCGGCTGCGTAACTCGTGCTCGCGAGCACAGCGCCGAAGCTCGCCATGATGCCGTCGCCCAGAAACTTGTCGATCGAACCGCCATGACGTTCGACTATCGGGATCACCCGCTTCTGGTAAGTGCCGAGGAGTTCCATGACGGAAGCTGGCGGGAGCCCCTGTGCCAGTGCCGTGAAACGGCGCAAATCGACGAAGAGAATGGCAGCGCGGCGAAGCTCCGCCTGGCCAGGCTCGATCGACGTCTCAGCTTCGGTGATCCTCTTCGCGACGCCGCGCGCGAGGAACCGAGAAAGCTCGAGTGCGGCCGCGTGATCGAAGACACACCGCCGGATAAGTTGTTGCGCACGGTGCAAGGCCAAGGCGAGAACAACCGTCACCATCAAGATCGAAACGATCTTGTCGAATTCGGCGCCGAGAAGAATGCTCGCCGAGGTCATGTAGCGCACGTAGTCGTGCGTTATGGATTCCACGCCGTCCGCATTCGCGATCGAATACACGAGAAGAATGGCCCAGCCGATCGCGGCGGCGAATCCCGTCAACAAGACCCAACGGGCCTCAAATCTAAGGGCACGCAGTGCAATGAAGATGAAGACGTAGAGCAGCGTCGGCGCCTTGAGGTAAAAGGCGGGCGGCTGGCGGTACTGCAGATGGAAGCTCCAGATGAGCATCATCAGCACGCTGATGTCGACGACGATCGAGAGCGCCACCTGCCAGTCCGCGAGACGTTGGCGATAACTGAGTATCAGCCGCGCGGCAATGAATAGACCATAGGCGGCGAGCGTCCACGGGACCGGCTCGAAGGGCGCATCGGCGGGGGAAGTCTTGCGCGACAGAGCGTAAAGCGCCGCCCAGATCAGGACAGCGCCCGCCTCCACCCAGCTCACAAGGCGCTCACCTCGCTGCTGCTCGTCAGCGACGGCGGCATTTAGCCGGGCTGGCAGTGCGGCGGGCGCCGGGTCGCCGACCAAGAGGACGCGCGAGGCGTCGTAACCCCTCAAAAATGCCTCACGCATCGGCCGCATTGCGCCCTCCAATCGCGCTCCTGCCGGGCATGACGCGAGGATTACGGCAGCGACCCTGACCGGCCGCTCATGCCCCGGTCTGTCGCCGCTTTTCGTAGACCTGAAGCAAGGAGATCATGTCGGCAGGCTCCATTCGACCAATCGGGCCGGAGCTGTAGGTCGATGAAATCACTCGTCCGTTCTGGCCAACAATGAACTCCGCAGGCTGGACGATATTCCGGGACGGCTCCCACCACGCACCTATCGCGTCGGCGATTTGCCGTGTCACGCCCCAGGCGACGGGAAACGTCAGCGAAAGCTTCGCAATCAGCTCGCGGGTTTCTGCCTCCGGATCGACACTCGCTGCTATGGCGCTGGCGCCAAGTGCCTCTAGTTCCTTGAGCTTGCTCTGCAGGCCGGCCAACTGCCGGCGGCAAAAGGGTCACCAGTGTCCGCGATAGAAAAGCGCGATCCTGTAGCGACTGTCGAGACCACTCGGGAACCGCAGCGAATGTCCGCCGACGAGTGCCAAGTCAAGGTCGGGAAATACGTCGCCGGCATTCAATGGCTTCGCCATGGTGTCCTCCTTCGGGTTGTTTCAGCACACGCACCCGCCGCGGCAACAGCAGAGCGGCCACGGGACCGCCAGCTCCGGATCATCGATTGCCAAGGAGGCGCATATCTATATTTCGGTTGGGATGCCAAGAGAGTTACGCTCTGACGTCACGAATTTTCTGGCCCGGGATGCAGCGGAATAAGGAGCAAGCGGCCGTTGCTCTGCCGGCAGCAGGCCAAATGACCGAGAAGGATCTTCGATCCGCTCTGTAACCTTTGGTGGTGGTTCCGGCGAATGAGGAAGAGCGGGCGCAACGTCCGCCGAGCCAGGAGGGGCCATCATGACCAAGCGCGCACTCGTAATCTCAGCGGCGTCGGTTTTCGCCGCCAGCACCTTCGCCACGGCCGCGTTTGCCGATGGCGTCCACTGCACCGGCACCAACGCGTGCAAGGGCCAGAGCGCCTGCAAGGGAGCCAACAATGCCTGCAAGGGTCAGAACGCCTGTAAAGGCCAAGGCTTCACGGAGGCCCAATCGGCGCAGGACTGCACCGCCAAGGGCGGCAAGGTGCTGTAATCGAAACCCGCGACGCCCGCGTTCCGCCTCTTGGCGGGGCGTCCGTATTAGCGGGCTGCCTGAAGATCGCGCAAAAACGGCTAGGTCAAATGAACACTCTAATGATGATCTTCTACGACTGGTCGCGGGTCGTGGCCAACTACTTCACGTGGTTGGCGCCTCTAGCAGTCCGCATTGTGGTTGGCTGGGTATTCCTGTGGAGCGGCTGGGCGAAGCTCCACATCCTGCCCCGCATGATCGAGAACTTCAGAGAATGGGGCATTCCCCTGCCCGAATTGCTCACGCCTTTTGTCTCGGGGATGGAATTCCTGGGAGGCCTTTTCTTGCTGGTTGGGCTGCTCACCCGGTTCATGTCGGTGCCGATGATGGTGATCATGGTTGTGGCCATCACTTCCGCAAAATGGACCGACGTGGATTCGCTCGAGACCCTGCTTGGCTTCGAAGAAGTTTCCTATTTCGTCATGTTCGCCTGGCTCGGGATTGCCGGTCCCGGTCCAGTTTCGCTCGATCATCTGATTCTGAAGAAATTCCGCCGCGATCGCCCGCCCTCGGACTATGGAGCCTGAACGCGCCATGGCCCTGCTGCGGCCTCGCGAGAAAGTGCGCGCGGGGTGAGCGAGACGCGATAGGGATGGACGATGGGGTCGTGCGATGATGACCTGTGATTGGCCTGTCAAGCGATGGGAGCTCAGCATGAAACTTGTGGGCCGTTCCCTTGCCGTGCTCGTCGTCCTGCTTCTCGGAGTCGCCCTGGCGCGCGCGACTCCGATCGACAATAGGGACGGCTTCTGGAGCGACTGGTCCGATGCCACTTTCGAGCGTGCGGCGAACGAGAGGAAGTTCGTAATCGTTTCGCTGCAGAGTTGGTGGTGCCCCTGGTGTCATGTCATGAACCGAGACACCTGGGCCGATCCCAAGGTGCGCGCTGTCCTGAAGGACCACTTCGTCCCAGTCTATGTCGACCAGGATAGCCGTCCCGACGTCTCTCAGCGCTATGAGCGCTGGGGCTGGCCCGCCACCATAATTTTTGGACCGGATGGAGCGGAGATCGCGAAGCTGCGCGGGTTTTACTCCCCGCAATTCTTCATTCCAGTGCTCGAGGCCACCATCAAGGATCCGTCGCCTGTCGACTACGGCACGAGCGGTGGGCCGGAGCGCGAACGAACTCTCGCCACCGGGCTTACCGAGGCGCAGCGTTCGGAGATCCTGGCCTTCCTCGACAAGGCTTACGACCGTGACCATGGCGGCTGGAGCAAGAGCAAGCTGGTCGACGGCCCGACGCTTGGCTGGTTCCTGGATAGGGCAAAGGCAGGCGACAAGGAAGCGGAGCAGCGCGTGCGGCGTACGCTCACCGCCATGATCGCTTTGATCGACGGCGATAGCGGTGGCATCAGTCAGGTGTCTCTGAAGCCGGATTGGTCGAAACCGTCGCTCGAGTTCCCCATGTTCGCGCAGCAAGCGGCTCTCATGGCCTATGCACGGGCGTGGGTGATGTTCGGCGATCCGGCCTATCGCCAAGCCGCTGATCGGATCTACGGCTTTCTCCGTGACAAGCTCGCGGCGCCAGGCGGTGGTTTCTATGCCTCCATGGGCATGGCCGAAGGCCAGCCCGGCGTCGACAAGCGGCAGTATGCGCGTGAGACCGGGCAGGCCATTCAGGGGTTCACTGCCTACTACGATGCTACCGGCAATAGGGAAGCTCTCGAGATGGCCAAATCGGCGGCCGAATGGGTAGTACGCGAACGAAGCTTGCCGAGCGGGGGCTTTCGCCATGCTGCCGAGAATGCTGGCGGCCCCTATCTTGCCGATAGCCTGGAGATGGCGGCGGCCATGTTGGCGCTGCATCGGTCGACCGGCGAGCGCAAATGGCTTGCGTCGTCGATTGCGGCCGCCGACTTCATCGCGCGCACCTTCACCGACAAGAAGACGGGCGCTTTCGTGGCATCGGCCTCGCCTGATGCCAAGCACCTTCTGAAGCCGATCAAGCAGCGAGAAGACAACGTCACGGCGACCCGCTTCTACGCACTGCTGGCCTTCTATAGCGGTAGCAAGCGCTACCGCGAGATTGCTGAAACGGGCATGGGCTATCTCACTTCGCCGGCGATCCTCGATGCCTATGGCTTCCTGCCCGACGTGCTTCTGGCCGAGGAGGAACTGCGCAACGAGCCGGTTCACGTGACGGTCGTCGGCCCAAAGGACGACCCGCGCAGCGCGGCGCTGTATGCGGCAGCTCTGCACTATCCGCTCGCCTTCAAGCGCGCGGAATGGTGGGACAAGCGCGAAGGCGCGCTCGCCAATGCCGACGTCGACTATCCTGATTACCCGGAGGGGCCGGCGGCGTTTGCCTGCACGCGAAGCTACTGCTCGCTGCCCGTGACAGAACCTTCTGCCATTCCTGCCCAAATCGACCGATTGCAGCGTGCAATGACGCCTTGAGTCACCAGATGCGCGTCAGATCTTTCCAAACGGGAGGCGAATGGCAGGCAAATCGTGTAGAGCGGCCCAAAGCGGTTCCCCCGACTGACTAGGGTCGCTCACCCGTTGAGGTGCCCCCACCTCAACGGGATTTTTTTGAATGTCGACCGGCTGAACCTGAAAGCAACAAGGCTCCCTCGATTGGGCAGTGAACAAAGACGGATCTCCGCCTCAATTCGCTTCGGGAACTCGGGAGCCGATACATGGCGCCCGCGGTGGCGCCGAGGGGTGAAAAGCATGTTTGCAATGTTTCCGGCGTCCGTACTTCTTCAGGCTTTGGCCGGCGACGTCCTAGTGGCCTCGGCTTTGCCGCAGTAGTGGATTGCAGGTGCAGGTCGGCTAAAGACGACCCACCCCTGGGTCCATCGCGAAACTGCCGTGACCATGCAGACCGCCGCATACGCAAGTGCGATTTGCGGGAAGAAAGACGGCCACACGCATAGCGCCACGAATACCGCAATGGTTTCGGCGCCCTCCGCAAGACCGCCGAGGAAATAGAGTCCCTTCTGCGGATAGCTTGCCGCCGTCAATCCACGCTTTGCCGCGATCGCAGCGAAGGCAAGGAAACTCGATCCCGTGCCGACAAATGCTACCGTCAAGGCAGTGGCCGCCGAACCATTTTGAAGCGGATCTAGCAGGGCAAATCCCAGGGGCACTGTCGCGTAGAAAAAGAAGTCGAACGCAATGTCGATGAAAGCTCCTCGATCCGTAGGGCGGGTCGCTCGGGCAACTGCGCCGTCCAGACCATCTAAGACGCGGTTGGCCAAGATGACGACAAGCGCTCCCTCAAACCTTCCGGTGGCAAGAAGAGGAGCCGCTAGCAGGCCGATGGCGAAGCCGCCAACAGTGATCGCATCGGCGGAGACGCCCCGCCGCGCCAGATGGCGTGCCACCGGTTGCAGGAGGCGCCCCTGCAGGGGAAAGACATAGCGATCAATCATGCTTTACTTTCCCACCACACGTGAGCAACCCGCCGCCCTATCCCGGTCGCGCGATGAGCTGGTGATGGGCGTCTACGCCGATGCGGCCCCGCTCGAGGCCATGAGCCTGATTGTCACTGTGATAGACCAGCAGCACGGCGTTTGCGTGCGTAGGGACATGCGGCAATACCAGGCTGATCTTGGCGCCGCCGTCGGGTTGAGCAACGAACGAATTGGCTTGGCCGGTTCCATCTGTTGGTGTGAAACCCACCGGCTTCTGGTCGAAATGGTTCTCGAACAGGCTGTAGGTGCCACCCGGCTTCAGACCGGTGAACGACGCCTCCAGCCAGATCTTTCCGGCCTGTTCCGAAATCGTCACGACGCCCTTGGCACCGAGCCATGTCTTCAGATCAAACCCAAGCGCCTTGTCCTCCGCCGTGAATAGTGCGGACATTGGCGCATCCTGATCGATAAACGGCGGACGCACCCCGGCAACATGCTTGATCCCTTGCGGACCAACTCCTTCGGCCGCAGTCGAATCTCGCACAAAAACATGCGGATCGAGTGTCTTGGGCAAATTCATCTCACCAGAGAAGAACGCGGCGTGTGTGACGAAGTCCATTTTCAGGGGGGAAGCGGCACGCGCGAAGGTGGTTGCACCAGCAAGCGCGCCACCCAGCGACCAGCCGAGGACCGTTCGGCGGGAGGTGAGAATGTTCATCGTCCTTCCTTTCCAAGATTGTTCATGTGGCGCTGCTGTCAGGCCTAAAAGCGCGTCGTAAGTTCAGTAAGCCATGCGGGCGAAAGATCGACCACCAGCGCTTCAAGACGCTTGTCGAAGCCGGTAAGAATGAGCGTTCCCAGGATCACCAAAACAGCGCCCAGCACGAACTTGGCGCCGGCACCCGTGGTCATCAGGCGGCCACGGGCGCGCAGCATGGTCTCGCGCGAGAGCGTTCCCAGCGCCAGAAGCGGCAGCGACGCGCCGATGCCGAACGCCAGCATGGTGATGGCGACCTGGTCGAGCCGCTCACCGCGGGCCGCCAGGACCGACGCCGCCCCTAAGGTCGGCCCGGCGCACGGCGCCCAGACGACTCCGAGCAACAAGCCGACCGAGAATTGTCCGGACAGACCGGTTTTGGCGCCGCTACCAAATTGGCTCTCGGCCCAGTTGCCGATGGGCCCCGCCGCCGATGCCAGCCTCAACTGGAAGCGCGGCACGAGCAGGGTCAGGCCGACACCCAGCACCAGCGCCGCGCCGACCCCGCGGAATACGCCAGCGTCGAGACCGATTGCATAGCCGACGGTGGCCACGAACAGCCCGATCAGGGTGAACGACAACGCAAGGCCAGCCGAAAGGGCGGCAGCCCCCAACTTGTGCTCCGAGAGCGCCGTCCCCAGGACCAGCGGAACCAGTGGCAGGACGCATGGTGACAGGATGGAAAGCAGGCCCGCCAAGAATGCCAGTCCGATGGTCGCCAGCACTCTGGGCTCCTAGAGAGACTTGTCGAGCTGGGCTTCGATGGCTGCGGCATTCGTGATGCCGGTCGATCGCGCGACTTCCTTGGCGCCCTTGAACGAGATCAAGGTGCTTTGCATCGAGACGCCGAACTTCTTCAGCAGATCCTTCTGGCTGTCGAAGTCGATTTCGAAGGCCACGAGGTCCTTGAACTTGGCTTGATTTGCGAGATTCGAGAGGATGGGCTTCTGGACCTTGCAGGTCGGGCACCAAGGCGCGCTGACCTCGACCAGGATCGACTTGCCCGCCGCCTGCGCGGCGTCGAACGCCTTGGAGTCGAAGAGCCGCGACACGAAGGCAAATGCCGGTCCTGCCAGCGTACCGACGGCCGTCAGCGTTGCGGTCAGGACAAAGCGCCTGTTGATCATATGACTCTCCTCGAATCGTCTGGGGGCCCCGCGGCTGCGGGGTGGTGGACTAACCCTCATTCGGTTCACGCTGTCGAAGAGTTACGCGCGAAATCGAAAAAATCAGGACTGTGGCGCCACGGCGGGAGACGAACGATCAGGGCTTCGCTTGCGGGCCGCCCGACGCAGCACGATCGGAATAACGGGCAACTCGCAGGCGATAGGAAACTGCGCCATAGGTCGCGACACAGTAAGGAACGACGAAGGTCAGGAGCGCTTTCGTAAAGTCGATCTGTTCCGTCTCGAAGAGCCGGTCTCCCTGGTTGATCAGGTTGAGAATGCTTCCGACGACCGCCGCGACCGCCAACGCGCGCCGCGGCACACCGTCGCTGATGGCGTAATGCCAGATCATCGCAACCCGAGACGTCAATGAACCGCCCGCAGGCACCCCGCTCTCAAGCCGCAAGACGGTGGCGCCACCGCAGCAGTCGCCGGCCCAGCAAGGCACTCAGCATGGTCAGCAACGCTACGGTTCCGACCTGCCACACGATCACCATCAGGCTCGCATCCGTCGTATGGAACAGTCGAAGACCGAAGTCGGCGAGCGCGCTGGCGGCAAGCCCGCCCAAGCCTATCGACAGGACCGGCGTCATCGGCGCCCCTCGACGCAGCATGAGAGCCATCGCTACTCCAGGAACGACGCCCACCATCATGATGCCCGGCAGGCACGCCCAGTCGGTCTGGAATTGCAAACCTTGCGCGCCGCTCGTCAGAAGCTCGTTGAAGCATCCCACGCTGAGGGTGCCGAACCAAACCAGCAAGGGTAGTACCGGCGCGACACGCTCCCAAACGGGTCGTCCAGGCACGACGGCACAGAACGCGGCCATTGCCGCTGTCAGCGCCACCGCCAGGGCCGCCCCCTGCTCGAGGAGCCAACCGTGCTCCTTCAGCTTGTCAGCCAAGTCAGGCCGCAAACCCATCAGTGCCACGACGAGGGCGATCCACGGCAGGGACAGCGCCAGCCAAATGACCAAGCGGCCACCAGGCGGCCAAAGGCGCTCGGTCGGCGCCCTGGCGTCCGCAGCAAGTGAGATTATTAGGTCTTCTGTCTTCACGATCATCGCCTGGTCAGTATGGTGCGCAGTGACCTCATCGCCCGATGCATCGAGACCTTCAATGCTGCGACCGACATCCCACTGGCAGCAGATGCTTCCTTGAGTGACATCTCCTTGATTCGCAACAGTTCAACAGCTCTGCGTTGACCGGCCGGCAGCCGTGCCAGCGCCTGGGCCAGTGCTTCTGAGTCCGCCATTCGATCCACCAGTTCTTTCGTTTCTTCGTCGGAAAAGGTTTCAGGGAGATTTTCGACCGCGACTTCCCCTCGCGTGCGCCGCACCTGCCGCCGCTGCACGTCGGCCAGCCTGTTGCGCGCAATTGCCATCAACCAGGGCAGGAACGGCCGCTGTGGATCGTAGGTTTGGCGCACCTGGTGTAGCGACAGCAGGACGTCCTGGACCACGTCCTCGGGGTCGTCGGAGCCCGTCCAGCGACTGGCCGCCATGCGCCGGACAAGCGGCGTCACCGCGCAAAGGAGCCGAGCGTATGCAGCACCGTCGCCCTCCTGGGCCGCCCTCATCAGCGCCGCCAAATCGGTTTCGTTTACCTGAACCTGGACCACAGCCAACGTTAATAGTGGTCGCCAATCACCGCCACAGGCATGTGTAACCTTTGGCGGCGGTCGAACGAACGCAACAGAGGGTCTTCATTTCATCCTTCGCATATGGACAACGTGTCTTCATGCGCGCGTCGTTTCCGGAAAAGCGCGACCGCTTCCGACTGGCAGCCCGGCTCGGAGCGCTGTTCTATGTCGGCTGGGGTCTTTTTCATGTCCGGGTGGCGTGGGACATCTACGGCTTGGGCGCGACCGAGAGTGGCCTCGCGCAGGGGCGCCTCTTCCAGCTCGCAGCCTACATGCTGACCATTGCCCTGTTCGTGGTAGGCGTAGCGTTGCTGCTAAACTGGAAAGGCAGCAGGGTCGGCTATTGGCTCAACCTGTGCGTGGCAGGCTGGGCAGATTTGATCTGGGTCGCAGTTGTCGTGGTGCCGGGCTATGTCGGACTGGTACGTGGGCTAGTACCGCCTGTCGTGTTCGTCGTTGCGGCCATCCTTTCGACGATCGGCCGAATGCCAAACGCCCAGGCAATGGGGAAGTGATATGGCACCCGCAGGAAACAATGCCGGTCGAGGCCAGGGGAGGCGACCTTGCAAACACGTGTAGAACAGCCAGTGGACATATCCCAGATTCGCCTCGACTTGCGCTGCGCGCTCGATCGGGCCTGGAGCAAGATCGCCTCGCCGGGAACCTGGTGGAGCGGGGAGGAACGCGTCGCCATCGCGGCGGAAACGCGGCAAGCGGCACATTGCGCATTGTGCCGGGCGCGCCGGGAGGCGGCCTCGGCCTCCATGGTGACCGGCAAGCATGACAATGCAGTCGTCCTGCCCCCGCCGGCTATCGAAGCAATTCATCGCATTCGCACAGACCCCGGCCGTCTGGGACGACACTGGTACAACTCCGTCAAGGCCGCCGGCCTGTCGGAAGAGCGGTACGTCGAGCTCGTTTCGGTGGTGTCTCTCGTCGTTGCAATGGACACATTTCGGCGGGCCGCCGGGTTGCCTCAAATATCGCTGCCCCGCGCTCAACCCGGGGAGCCCTCCCGGCGCCGCCCCGATGGCGCAAAACCAGGACTGGCCTGGATGCCGACGCTGGCGCCCGAAGACCGGACAGCGGATGATCCCGACCTTTACGTGGAGCATCCCGGCCCGCGACAGCGCGGCGGCGGAAATGTCCACCGAGCGCTCAGCCTCGTGCCGGAGTCGATGATTCACTGGTGGGACATGTTTGAGACCATGTACCTGCCGGCTGCCGCGATGCGCGACTTCGCCCGCGAGTATCGCGCCATATCTCATCCCCAAATCGAGATGCTTGCGGCGCGGGTCGCCGCGCTGAATCAGTGCGTCTATTGAACGGCCAGCCATGCGGCCCTGCTCCGTGCGAGCGGAACACACACCAACGAGCAATACGGCTTTGAAGGAATCGTGGATGGAGCGTCCGACCCCGGCGTTCCCCTCTCCCGGGAACTTCTGGTGTTTGCCGATTCGTCCCTCGGAGACGACGCCGGCGCTCTCGCAGCGGCGCGCACCAGGCTTGTCGCTGTGGCAGGCATCGGAGCGATGATCGACGCGGCAGCCGTGATTGCCGGCTTTGATGGCATCACGAGAATCGCAGACGCCACTGGAATCCCGCTCGAGCCGCCCAAAGCGGAGCAAACTGCGGATCTCCGCACGACATTGCGGCTCGACCAATTCGCCGCCGCGAAGTGGTAGGATCGTGAAGCGACCAAGTTGCAATACGGGATGAACCGGAAGCGAAAACCAGCAGCCCCCGGCGAAATTTCCTGAGGTGCCGTAACCTCCAGGTGGATCCGTCCGAATGGATAGGAGGCGAGCCCACGCTCGCACAACCAGGAGGATCCTCATGAACAAGCGTACTTTTCTGATCACGGCCGCATCTGTCTTCGCCGCCGGAACGCTCGCCACGGCTGCGCACGCCGAGGGCGTAAAGTGCCTGGGCGCCAATGCCTGCAAGGGCCAGAGCGCTTGCAAGGGCGGCCAGTCGCCGGCCAAGGGCCAGAATGCCTGCAAGGGCCAGGGCTGGGCGGACGCCGCCGACGCCAAGGCGTGCGCCGCCGCCGGCGGCAAGGTGATGTAAGGGCGAGGCGGATAATCGTGCGGGCGTCGCGAGCGATCGGCGACGCCCGCCGTCTTTTGAGAATGGACGGTTGACCATGAAGAACGTGGTTGATTACGGCCTTGGCCTGCGGACGGACCATTACGAGGACATCGTCGCCAATCCCGGCAAGGTGAGCTGGTTCGAGGCGCTGAGCGAGAATTACATGGTGCCAGGCGGCAGCCCGCTCTATTGGCTCGACCGCATCCGCCGCGACTACCCGATGGCCCTGCACGGTGTGTCGATGTCGATCGGCTCGATCGATCCGCTGGACATGCGCTATCTCGGGGAGCTCAAGGCGTTGATCGGTCGCGTGCAACCGATGTGGGTCTCCGACCATCTCTGCTTCACCAGCCTGCGCGGCACCAACATGCATGACCTGCTGCCGCTGCCTTACACCGAGGAGGCGCTCGACCATGTCACCGAGCGGGTGATGCGGGTGCAGGACCATCTCGGCCGCCAGCTGGTCCTGGAGAACGTGTCGAGCTACGTCACCTATGCCGCCTCCGAACTCACGGAGTGGGACTTCATCGCCGAGCTCGCGCGGCGTGCCGACTGCGAGATCCTGCTCGACGTCAACAACGTCTATGTCAGCGCCTTCAACCACGAGTTCGACGCCCGCACCTTCCTGCGCGCCATGCCGCGCGAGCGCGTGCGCCAGTTCCATCTTGCCGGGCACCTCAACAAGGGCACACATATCATCGACACGCACGACCATCCGATCATCCCGGATGTGTGGGATCTCTATGCCGAGGCGGTGCGACTCTTTCCCGGCGTACCGACCATGATCGAGCGCGATGCCGACATCCCGCCCTATCTCGAGCTGGTCGCCGAGCTCGATATCGCCCGCCGCATCGCGGCCGAGGCGACGCGGCAGGCGGCATGAGTGCCGGCGCGAATACCGGCTCGCTGGCAGACCTGCAGCGCGCCTTCCAGGATTATCTGGTGGCCACCAGTGATTCCTTCTCTGGCGCCGTGCGCGACACGCGCAAGGCCGACCGGCTCACGTTGCTCGGCGTCTATCGTGACGCCTACGCGTGGCGCCTGATCGAGGTCCTGACCACCGATTATCCCGGCCTGATGGCGATGGCCGGCCCGGCCGATTTCGACCACATGGCGCGCGCCTATATCGCCGCCCACCCCTCGCGCTATCGCTCGGTACGGTGGTTCGGCGGCGGTCTGGCTGACTTCCTGGCCAGCACCCCGCCCTACAGCACGACCCCCGGCGCCGCCGAAATGGCGCGCTTCGAATGGGCGCTGGCCGACGCTTTCGATGCGATCGACGCGGAGCCGCTCACGGCGGCGGCGCTGATCGCCCTGCCAGCCCAAGCGTGGGAGACGCTTACCTTCACCCCCCTGCCCTCGTTGCGCTGCCTCCCGCTCGCCTTCGACGTGCCGCAGGCTTGGCGCAGGCGTGAAGAGGTCAAGCCCGGCGAGCTCGAGGTCGCCACTGCAGGGCGGCCGGTACCATGGGTGATCTGGCGGCCCGAACGCACCACTCACTTCCGCTCCCTGGAGCCCGACGAGGCGGCCATGATCGAGGCGATGGTCGCGGGGCGGACATTCCCCGAATTGTGCGAAGCCTTGGTGTCACATGTCGGCGAAACCGAGGCGCCGGCCCGAGCCGCCGCGCTGTTACGCGGCTGGGTCGACGCCGGAATGATTGCTACGTTCGCTCACTGATCGAGCGTAAACCCTGGTGGGCCTCAAGCGCCATGCTTGCCTGCATGCCAGCCGGTCGGGGCGAGGACTTTGCTGGCATAGTCCATCGGCGCCGCCTCGAGGTCGCTGGCGAAAGTGTCGTTCCAGCGATTGAGCCAGCCGAACAGCGAGATGACCGAGACGATTTCGACAATACCCACTTCCGTGAAGTGCGGGCGCAAAGCATCGAAGTGCGCGCGCGAGGCCTCGTTCGGCACCCGGCCCGCCGCCAGCGCAAGAGCGACGGCGGCGCGTTCCGCGGGCGAGTAGATTGAATTTGTTTCGTAGGTCATCAGCGCTTCGATCTTCTCGACGGGCAGGCCGACCTTCGCGGAATTTGCCGCAGTGTGGGCCTGGCAGTAGCGGCATCCCGCCGTGGCGCTCACGGCATGGGCGACCAGCCATTTGAGCGGCGGCGGCACTTCACCGGGCTGGCGCATCACGACCGCGAGAAGCGCGCTGAATGCCCGCAACAACTCCGGCTTGCGGGCCATGATGCGCAGGCTTGTCGGTACGTATCCGCTGAATTGACGCGAAAGGCTAACGACATCCTCGACATCGCGGAGCTGATCGTCCGTAAGAGGGACGAGGTGCGATGCATGCGCGCCGGAGCCTGTTTGGCTAATGCCGGACTGGGACATGGGTTTCCTCCGTGGTTGGGGTTGGCCGGGTCGGTCGCTCTCACAAGCCGAGAATCGGGATCAACTCGGCCAGCGTGCGCACTTGCCGGTCGGGCTTTCCGGGCAGGCGCTCGGGCCGCTGCCCATAGCGATTGCACCAAACGACACGCATGCCGAAGGCGGACGCGGCGTAGGCGTCCCAGGCATTGGACGACTGAAACGCCATCTCCTGCCGCGCTGCGCCCAGTCTGTCGACGGCCAGCTGATAGACCTTTGGATGGGTCTTGAAGACCCCGACCTCTTCGACCGAGATCACGTGATCAAACAGGTCACCCAGACCGGCGTTTGACACGACGGCGTCGAGCATCTGCGGCGTCCCATTGGACAGAATCGCCGTCTTGAGGCCGGCGGATTTGAGTCTGCGAAGCGTCTGCGGCACCTCGGGAAAGGCCTTCAAGTTCAAATAGAGCGACATGAGCCTGTCCGTCAGAGCGCGGTCGCCAATGTCGAGCGCATCCAGCGCATACTCGAGTGCGTCCCGCGTCACCGTCCAAAAATCGGCATGGTTCCCTTGAAGCGTGCGCAGCCAAGTATACTGAAGCTGCTTGTCGCGCCAAAGAGCCGTCAGTGCACCCGTCTTCTGGCCCAGGACGTCCGCGCAACCGGCCGCGGCCGACGCAAAGTCGAAAAGAGTACCGTAGGCATCGAACACGCAGGCGCGGATTCCAGTGAGCTTTTCATCGTGCGTCTCAGTCATGTTGGAGACCTCTACTTTGAACTCAAGCCGAGCCTTATCACGGCCTTGGCGAGTGCGGCGCGGAAGCCAGGCCGCTTGAGTCGAACAACGCGTCGACTATGGGGCATTTCGGGATCGTGCCACCATGGCATTGCATCGCCATTCGCGTCAGCACGCTCTTCATCTTCCTCAGGTCGGCGATCTTTCGCTCGATGTCGTGGGCGTGCGCTTGGGCCAGCTTCTCGATCTGTCCGCACGTGTACTTGCCGCCATCGACTAGGCGCAAGAGCCCGCGAATTTCCTCCAAGGTGAACCCGAGCTCGCGGCCGCGGCGGACAAAGTTCAGGCGTCGCACGAGCCCGCTATCGTATAGACGATGTCCACCGCCGCTGCGCGGTGGCGGCGGTAGAACGCCGATGCGCTCGTAGTAGCGGATGGTCTCGATATGGCAGCCCGATCGGGCGGCGAGCACGCCCCGTGTCAGCAATCCCTCACCTCCGGCCTCTTTGCGTGGCATGGCACCGACCTCCAATCCGTCACGACCCTAGTAGTGCGCCGCGATGCCAGGGACAAGGAAGGGTCGTGCTCGGGCGGCAGGCCCCGCGCAAGAAGGAGACCTCACGTAGCCGTGTTGTTTCGTGCAATTTTCGGGCTTGAACCTGTAGTTGCTACAGAGCCCATGTTCGAGCCATCTGCAGCAGAAAGGGCTTCGCGCCATGGTTCATACGGCCCATAGATTCGCCGCCGATCCAACGCCGGCCGCGCGCAAAGCGGGGCTGGCGTTGGTGGCAGGCATTCTGGGAGCCCTCGCTGCCGCCTCGTGCTGCGTCGTTCCCTTCGCCCTCTTCATACTCGGCGTGAGCGGCGCCTGGATCGGCAATCTCACGGCGCTCAAACCCTACCAGCCAGTTTTCGCCATCATCGCCATCGGCTTCCTCGGTTACGGCTTTTATCACGTCTACACGAAGCCGAAAGTCGCCTGCGCTGAGGATTCCTACTGCGCGCGGCCTGGCTCCGGACGCCTGACCAAGATCGGGCTATGGACCGCAACGGTGCTGATCGTGCTCGCCCTGGGGTTCCCGAAAATTGCCCCGCTCTTTCTCTAACCCGCCAACCTTGAAAAGGAGACCCATGATGTCACGTTGGAATATCGTCGCCGTGGCCTTAGCCGCCACATTTGTGCCGATGGCTGCACAGGCGGCCGATAAGACCGCTGTGCTGAGCGTCGAAAACGCCACATGCGAACTCTGCGGCCCGATCGTAAAGAAGGCGCTGTTGCGTGTTTCGGGCGTGAGAGCGGTGCAATTCCAGGAGCCCAGCGCGAACGATCCTGCTGTGGCGACGGTGACCTTCGACGAAGCAACTGCCGACGTCGCCAAGCTGATCGCGGCCACTACGAACGCAGGCTATCCGTCCCAACTCAAGAATTGACGCAACGGTCGAGTGACCTGGAGATCTGGGAGTCCGCCAATGATCACAGCTATTGACTGTTGCGCCCCGAGCGTACGCGGGAAGAAGGCGACCTACGATCTGGCCGTTATCGGTGCTGGCTCGGCGGGATTCTCGGCGGCGATCACCGCTGCCGAGCTGGGCGCCAGGGTGGCCCTGATCGGTCATGGGGTCATTGGTGGCACTTGCGTCAATGTCGGCTGCGTTCCATCCAAGACCCTGATCCGGGCGACCGAGACCCTGCACCAGGCAAATACCGCCCAGCGCTTCGCCGGCATGCATGTCGCCGGGCACGTTGCGGATTGGCGCGCGCTCGTGCGCCAGAAGGACGAGTTGGTCGCGGCGTTGCGGCAGGCGAAGTATATCGACCTGTTGCCCAGCTACGATTCAATCACCTATCGTGAAGGCGCCGCTCGCCTGACCGAAGGTGGCGTGATAGTGGCCTCCGAAGCCATCGCTGCTGGAAGGGTGATCGTCGCCACTGGTGCGTCGCCCGCCCTGCCAGCCATCCCGGGACTCGCCACCGTTCACTATTTCACGAGCACGACGGCGCTCGAACTGGAACGGCTGCCAGGGTCACTGCTCATCGTCGGCGGCGGCTATGTCGGATGCGAGCTCGGTCAAATGTTCGCCAGGGCTGGCGTCAAAGTCACCATCGCCACGCGTCGCGGCTTGCTGCCTGAATCCGAGCCTGAAATCGGGGCGGCTTTGACGCGTTACTTCACCCAAGAAGGCATCCTCGTCCGCTCGGGGCTTTCTTACCAAAGCATACGGAAAACACCTCAAGGCATCGCGTTGTCAGTTCTTGCCGATGCGTCAGCTGAGACACTAGTCGCGGAGCAGGTCCTGGTCGCAACCGGTCGCCAGCCCAACACCGAAGGGCTGGGTTTGCTCGAGGCCGGCGTCGAACTCCTGCCCGAGGGCGGCATCAGGATAGACGACCGCATGCGCACCTCGAAGCCCGACACCTATGCCGCGGGCGACGTGACGGGGCACGATCAGTTCGTCTATATGGCGGCGTACGGCGCGCGGCTAGCCGCAGAAAATGCGCTCAACGGTAACAGCAAGCCGTACGACGCCTCGGCAATGCCGGCGGTCGTGTTCACGGATCCGCAGATTGCGAGCGTCGGACTGACAGAAGCCCGGGCACGCGCTGCCGGAACGAAGGTCAAGATTTCGACAGTCGATCTCTCCAATGTGCCGCGCGCGCTTGCGGCCCGCGACACGCGCGGCCTGATCAAGCTGATCGCCGACGCGACAAGCGGCAAGCTGCTCGGCGCCCATATTCTGGCGCCCGAAGGTGCCGACAGTATCCAGACGGCGGCGGTGGCGATCAAAGCGGGCTTCACCGTCGAACAACTGGCCAACACGATCTTTCCCTACCTGACCACGGTCGAAGGACTGAAACTCGCGGCCCAGGCCTTCAGCAAGGACGTTGCCAAGCTGTCTTGCTGCGCCGGCTAGGCGCGACGGAAGCAGCGGTATGGCGGGCCGGCGGAACGAATATGTCGCGAACCCTCACTCGAGGTCTCATCCCGCAGCTCGCGGCCCATCCGTCCGCAATGGAATGGGCCGCCATCACCCGGTCGGAGATCGCAGCCGCGATCCACGTTCCCCCGTAGCCACCGAGATGCTCGCCTCCGCGCCCGAGCGGCGCAGGTCGCGCTGCAATGCCGAGCGCGTGTGCGGCAATAGGCGAGACATCGGCAAGACCAGATTGTTTGCATCAATGCCATCGAGCGCGCGGAATACGCGCCGACCGACTTCGTTGCCAGGGCCACCGAAGAGACCTCGCGAGGTCGCGCCCACCCTTGGAAGACGAAACCTTTCCGATCGACGAAGCGAATATGGAGTTAGAGATTGCAGAGAGCGGCGATGGTGTGAGTAGGTAGGATGATTCCATATCGGTGCAAGGAATCCCCCAACGACCTCGGCGATAGGAGCAGTCATGCGAGAGCACGCGAGTGAAAGACCAGTGGCTCACTTAGGCCAGGTCGCGCTCGTGCTCCAGGGTGGCGGTGCGCTTGGTGCCTATCAGGTTGGTGTCTTCCGCGCACTTGCGGAAGCTTGCTATTCGCCAGACTGGTTCGCGGGCACGTCGATTGGGGCCATCAACGCAGCGATCATGGCTGGGAACGCGCCCGAGCTGCGGCTGGCCAGGCTCGAGAAGTTCTGGAAAGACATTTCCCGCACCATTCCCTGGCAAGCGCCGGCCAAAGGGCCGCTCCGCCGCGCTTTCAATGCTTGGAGTGCTTGGCAGACCGCAGCTTTTGGCCAACCCGGTTTCTTTCACTGGCGCGCAGTGAGCCCGTGGTTTTTGTCCTCGAGCACGCCCGCGGCGCTCAGCTATTACAGCGCCGAAGAGCTATCTCGAAAGCTCGAGGAGATCATCGACCTCGACATCATCAACAACGGGGCCGTGAGGCTCAGCCTCGGTGCGGTGAAGGTGTCATCCGGTGAGCAAGTATATTTCGACAGCCGGACTCAGCGGATCAGCCACGAGCACATCATGGCGAGCGCCGCCCTTCCGCCCGCCTTTCCTCCGGTCGAGATTGATGGAGAGTGGTATTGGGACGGTGGCATCGTGTCGAATACACCGCTCGACGTCATCATCGATCAACGTCCCCGACGCAGCACTTTATGCTTCATGGTCGATCTCTTCGATTCCGCGGGGCCGGTGCCACGGACAATCGAAGACGTCGAAGCGCGTCACAAAGATATTATTTATGCCAGCCGGTCCGGCCGTAGCATCGAAGCCCACCGCGCCAAGCACGACCTTCGCCGCGCGGTGATGGGCCTATGGGACGCATTGCCGCCGGACCGCCAGAAGGATCCGCATCTCAATGCCCTAGCGGAGCTCGGCTGCACGACCACGATGCACATCGTACGCCTCGTTCACCAAACCGAGCCGGAGGAGCTGTCGAGCAAAGACTACGACTTTTCCGAAATCGCGATCGGAGAGCGAACCGCCGCCGGTTATCGCGATGCCAAATGCATGCTGGAGGACGAGCCATGGCTCGATCCTGTACCCCCCGATGTCGGCGCCGTGATTCACGAATTGACTAACAAAGGTGCAGCGCGAGCAGCCAGGTAGAGCTGCTGGTTCGCCTTTATCCCGATATAAGTGACGTGGGCTCGGTTCAACAGGAATTCTTCGCTCGAATGATTACGGAGGCAAGATTGAACTGCTCATGGCAGGTCGCGAGGACGGCACTTGGCGCGATTCTGTCGCCAAGCGCTATGGCCGTCGCCTGCTCCACATCAACCGAGCCGAGATCCCATCAGCCGCCGTGATCATCGCTCCGTTCAACGGCTGCGACAGACTGGGATCATCAAGGCGCACGTGGAGATACTTCCCTGCACGATCGTTGTTCCTCCGGTCTCGCCAAGCTGCGCCGATTTCGCTGGCGCCTACGTATATTCGGTAATCCGGCGCCTGATCGTTGTTGCGATTGTCGTTGGGAACGAAGCGGACCCTGCTATTGACCATCAACGTGCGTATCCGGCCGACCCAACCTCCGTCCTTGGAGGGCGTAAACGTTCCGATGGTGGCCATCCAAACCTCCCTCAGCTCTCGGGTGGTGACGCATCGCCCAAACGCTGTTTCTGTCGTGTCGCCCTGGTGCCGGCCCGCATTGCCTCGGCAGGCCGGTTCTTGAGCGCCTTGGTGTAGCTCCGATCGCTGGCCAAGAAACTCTCCAGCATAAAGGGAATGAGCTCGGGCACGGGCTCGGTCTGGCCGTAGGTCTCACGGTACAGCTCCGCATAGGCTTGAAGTGCCCGATTAAGGCTTGGCGTGATCGTGATCGTGAGCTTGACCGGCGTGCGGTCCGGCAGCTTCTCGAGCTTGAGATCGCCCATGATCCCTCCCTCACCTCTGATAGGGCCGCAACACCAGATCCTTGTGCACGATGACGCGCAGCGGCCAGCCCGGCCGCACGGTGATGGTGGGCTGGATGTTGAGATCCTTCTGCACGATCCGCTGGCCAGCCTGATTGGCGCTCTGCTGTGTCGATTCTCGGATAGCTCGGAGCAGATCGCTTTCAGAACTACCGAACCCGATCTGGCTCCCGACGCCGAGCAGCGTGGAGAGTGCGATACCCTTGAGCAGGGTCCAGGTGTGATAGTCGACCTCGTCCTCGAGCCCGGCATAGCCCGCCTGGTCAGTGGCCGGCAGGTTGTCGATCTGGATCGACGTGCCGTTGGGCATGACGATGCGCTGCCAGACCAGCAGCGCTCGCTTCTGGCCGAACGCCACGACGCTGTCGTAGGAACCGACCACGCGCGAACCTTGCGGGATGAGCAAGATACGGCCTGTGACGGTGTCGTAGACATTCTCCGTCACCTGGGCCACGGCCAGTCCCGGCAGATCGCTGTTCAGCCCCGTGACGAGGCTCGCCGCGATGACGCTGCCCGCCAGAACCTGATACGGCGACACGGGCTCCTGGACACTGTGCGGGTTGTAGATGCCGGGCTCTGCCTTCTGATTGAGGAAGTCGAGCTTGCGCTGCTGGTCGTTCTGGTCGCGATCGGGATCCAGCGCGAGCCGTGATCCGTTTGGGCCTGCGGTCGATGTTGGCGGTAGCGCCGGCACTCCGCCTGACTGCGGGGTTGTTGAAGGACTCGGGCTCTGCGTCGCTGCCGCGATGCGCGAGAGCTGATACAGGACGCCCGCCTCCTTCGCCTGCCGCGCCTGCTGGGCAAGCCGCATGCGCTCCGCGCGCTCGGCATCTTCGTCTGGGTTGGGCCGCACGCTGGGCGTGATCCCGAGACTCTTCTCCTTCTGCACGATCGCAGGCCCGAGATCGCCGGGCAGCGGCGGGCCGAGCTTGGGCACCGGCTTCTTGAGCTGGTCGTAGCTGCCGGGCAGTGCCGACAGGCTGTCGGGCGTGGACTTGCGGCCGCCGTCGGCCCCCTCCTGATCGCCCGTACGCGTCCACTTCGAGCCGTAGAGCGCCAGCCAGAGCGCCGCGAAGAGAGCGATGCAGACCAGCGCCGCCACCGCGATGATCAGCCGGCGCTTGAAGCGGATGACCCGGCGCGGCCTCGCCCGCAAGACGAAGCTCGCGGGATTGCCTTTCGGAGGGTCGGCTGCTCGAGAAGGATCGTCGCTCATGGTTACCGCTGGTGAGACCTCGGGTCAGTGCCTGGCGTCGGAGGAGCGTGCGCCATCGGTGCGGCTGATGCGCACCACCTGCTGCGGGCTGGTGCCGAGCCGGAGCTCGGCCGCGGCGAACAGGCGGTCGACGATGTAGTAGTTGGAGCGCACGCGGTAATTGACGAGTTGGTTGTCGCCGTCGGCCCCGACCACGAACAAGGGAGGCGTCTCGCCCTGATCGATGCGCGATGGGAACTCGATGTAGACCTTCGAGCCGTCGTCGAAGGCACGCACCGGCCGCCAGGGCGGCCTGTCGCCGGTGATATCGTAGCGGAAGCGCAGGTTCTCGATGGCAACCGCGTTGGCGACGGGTGCTGCAGCTTCGGCTTGCACATTCTTCTTCTGCAGCGCCAGCAGCGCATCGTGCGGATAGGTCCAGGAGATCGCCGCCATGGCGGTGTGCTCGGTGCTCTCCATCGCCAGGTGATAGGTGCGCCGATCCGTGGTGACGACGAGGTTGGTCTTCAGGCCGGCCGCAAACGGCTTCACCAGCACATGGACCTGCTTGGACGGCCCGCTACCGCTCAGCGTGTCCCCCACAACCCAGCGCACCGTGTCGCCCGAGGAGATGGCGACAAGACTCTCGCCCGGCTGCAAGGCGATGTCGGTGACTTCCTCGGGGGCTGCATAAAGGCGGTAAAGAGCGCCCTCGCTGAAGGGATAGACTTGAACCGCGTTGACGTAGCCGTCCTTGCTGGGCTCACGCAGGGCCGCCTGGTTGGCGGCGTCGACGCGGGCCTGCGGCGGCCGCGGATCGGGCGCGGGCGAGGATGGCGGCGGCCTGAGCTGCCCCGGCAGCGGCAGCGGCTTGGGCACCTCGACGATCCTCACCGGCTTGGGCGGATCGGGCTGCGCCACCGCCGGCTGGAACGACGCCGAGTCGTAAGTGATCGACGGCGGTTTCTTGGCGCACGCGCCCAGGATCACGGCGGAGGTCGAAAGCAGCAGGGCCGAACTCAGGAATCGTGTCATGGCGTCTCGAGTCATGGTCCTTCTCCAGGGTTGAGCTCACGCGACCAGCTGAGCCCGTTGACGTAGATGCCAAGGGGGTTCTTGCGCAGGGCGTCGGCCGTGCGGGGTTGCTGCACGAGGATGGTCAGGATGGCGGTCCAGCGCTCGGTGCGGGCGAGGCTTTCGTGCTCGTAGGCCTGCTCGATCCACTTCACCTGGAAGGAGTCTCCCGAGACGCGCACGACACTGGTGACCTGGACCGAGACCGAGCGCTCGCCGATCGACTTGAAGGGATCGTTGCTACGGGCGTAGTCGCTGAGCAGGGCAGCGGCGCGCTCAGTGACGTAGTCGTAGGCCTCCAGCCAGTTGCGGCGCACGATGACGGGATCGATGGACAGCGAGCGCAGGTCGCTGACGAAGCGGCTGAGATACCAGCCGATCTGCGCGTCGGTCGGGTTGTAGGGCTCGATTGCGGGACCGACGGCGCGCACCTGGCCGAGCTTGTCGACTTCGACGACATAGGGCGTGACCCGGCTTTGTGCCGCGAGCCAGAGGACGCCGCCGGCCAGGCCGATGCTGAGTGCCAGGCTGCCGAAGGCGATAAGACGCCAGTTGTGGGCCTGCACGCGCGCCGAGCCCAGGCGGTCATCCCAGAGTTGGCCGGCTCGTTGATAAGGCGTGACGGGTTCGGGAGTCAGGCCATAGCGCTGCATGGGGCGTCGGAACAGCCGCATGGGTCACTCCCCGAGATCGAGCGGCAAGCCTGAACCGGGCTTGTCGCCCTCGCGCAGGACCTGGGCCATGGTTCGTGCCTGCCGGCGACGCCGCGCGGCCCGAAGCTGGCGCGCCCAATTGGGCTCACCGGCAGCTGGTGCAGATGGCCCCTCTCCTGCCGGCGCCGCGCCGCGGACTGAAGGACCTGCCCCGCCTGTGGGCGATGACGGGCCGGACGGGCCGGAGGATGATCGCGAACCAAGGGCAGAGGCAGCCCGAACGGCGGTGAGACCACCGACGCCGGCAAGCCGGGCGGCGGACCAGGCGGTGCCACCCACCAGCAAAGCGCCGGACGCAAGCGCACTGGCCGTGCCGACCGCGGCGCCTGCTCCGAGTTGCGGCCCACCTGAAACGAGGCCCGCGGCGATGCCGGGCCCGAAGATGCCGAGCCCGAACAGCGCGATCGAGGCAAGGACGAGCGACATCGCCTGCGACAGCGTCGCCGGGCCTTGCAGGGCGTTGGTGAAGTCGCCGAAGAAGGAAGCACCGATGCCGACGATGACGGCAAGCACCATCACCTTGACGCCAGACGTCACCACGTGGCCCAGCGCCCGTTCGGCCAGGAACGCGGTCTTGGTCCAAAGCGCGAAGGGCACCAGTACGAAGCCGGCCAGCGTGCTCAGCTTGAACTCGATGACGGTGACGAAGAGCTGAACCGCCAGGATGAAGAAGGACAGGACCACCACGACCCAGGCGAACAGCAGGACCAGCATGATCGCGAAGTTGGCGAGGATGTTGGTGAACCCGACCTGCGACCCGGCTTGCTGCAGGAGCGGCCAGGCGGCCTGGAACCCCACGCCGGCCAGTCGGCCGGGGCGCAGCAGATCCTGGGGGCTGAGCCCGTTGTTGGTGACGCGCAGCCCAAGCGTCGAGAACGAGGCGAATATCGCATCTGCCAAGGTTGAGAAATTGTTGAGGATGAAGGCGAAGCTTCCGACATACAGCGTCTTGCGCACGAGCTGCGCGAGCACGTTGGCCTCGCCGTCGAGCAGCCAGAACAGAGCGGCGAGGGTCACGTCGATCACCACCAGGATCGAGGTCAGCGCGGCGACATCACCGCTTAGAAGGCCGAACCCGCTGTCGATGTAGCGGATGAAGACCTGCATGAAGCGGTCGATGACGTTGAGATTGTCCATTCGCCTGCCCTCTTGCGGCCGCTGGGCTCTATTGCGCGGTGTAGGCGGAGTCAGTGCCGAGGAAGCGGTCATAGGCAGCGCGGGCCGCCTCCTCCGTCTCGGCCTGGCGCGCCTGCTCGAGCGCCGTGGCGCGGTATTGGGCGGCCATGAGGTCCTGCACCTGGAGCTGCTGCTTGACCGAAAGGGCCACCAGCTGGGCGACCGCCTGCTGGGCTTGGAGATTGCCGACAGCCCCTTGCGAGGCCGTCACCAGCGAAGAGAGGGTCGCGGTGTCGCCCTGAACGTTCTGGGCGACCTGCGCCTGCACGGTCATGGTCTGGCCGAACGCCTCGCGGGCCGCCTGCCAGCGTTGACGAGCATCGGCGACCAGCTGAGGGACGGTGACCGACGAGCCGTATTGCTGGGGAAAGAGCCGGTTGAAGGCGGCTTGGCTGGCGCCGACATTAAAACCGATGCTCTGCGCCTGGTTCATCAGCCCGCCGACCTGGGTCAGGGCGGAGACCATGCTGTCGAGCTGCGAGACATTGAGGCTCACGAGGTTTTTAGCCATGTTCTGCAGCATCAGGACCTGGTTCTGCAGCGCCTGGATCTGGTTGTTGACCTGCTGGAGCTGCCGCGCCGCCTGCAGGACGTTCTCGGCATAGTTTTGGGCATCGAACACCGCGAACTGCGCCCGAGCCGGGGCGCTGCCAACGACCACAGCGAGGGCGACGAGAAGAGCGCGCGCGAAGCGAGTCATGGCGATGGCTCCGAAACAGGGGATGGGAACTGATCCA
>Ga0164290_1001257_pt1 | contig 42842 bp, 55 predicted proteins | sample Micstemetagenome_FD_108782 | JGI IMG/M metagenome (GOLD analysis project Ga0164290, IMG submission 108782) | Contaminated culture microbial community from soil near Moab, Utah, USA - Microcoleus steenstrupii SON62 (Illumina Assembly) | ecosystem: Environmental > Terrestrial > Soil > Soil crust...
GATGCACTTCCTGCCCGACGTCTACGTCACCTGCGACGTCTGCCACGGCAAGCGCTACAACCGCGAGACGCTGGAAGTGCAGTTCAAGGGCAAGTCGATCGCCGACGTGCTCGACATGACGGTGGAGGAAGGTGCCGAGTTCTTCGCCGCCGTCCCGTCGGTGCGCGACAAGCTGCAGACGCTGGCCAAGGTCGGCCTCGGCTACATCCATGTCGGCCAGCAGGCCACCACGCTTTCCGGCGGCGAGGCGCAACGCATCAAGCTTGCCAAGGAGCTGTCGCGCAAGGCGACGGGCAAGACGCTCTACATCCTCGACGAGCCGACCACCGGCCTGCATTTCCACGACGTGGCAAAACTGCTCGAAGTGCTGCACGAACTGGTCGACCAGGGCAACACGGTCGTGGTCATCGAGCACAATCTCGAAGTGATCAAGACGGCCGACTGGGTGCTCGACCTCGGCCCCGAAGGCGGCGACGGCGGCGGCGAGCTGGTCGCCTCCGGCACGCCGGAAGAGGTGGTCAGGGTGAAGCGCAGCTACACCGGACAGTTTTTGAAGGAATTGCTGGAGCGGCGGCCGAAGGGGAAGCGGGAAGCGGCGGAGTAGGATCGGCAGATCCGTGGCATCCGGCAGAACAGCGGTTCCGTTCTTCCGGTATCGGTTCTAAGCCCACACCGGTTCCACACCCAGCAGCTTCAGCCCTTTGTCCCGTGAAACGATCCGCAGCCCCTCGACCATGGCTTGCGCTACAAGCATACGGTCAAACGGATCGCGGTGCTCCACAGGATACTCACCGGCGCGGGAGGCGTGTCTGGCGGACAGTGGCAGGAGCTCGAACTTCTCGGCCGTGACGATCTCTTCAAATGCGTTCACCAATGGCGCAACCTCCGGCCATTTGCCGCGATGGTGCTTGTAGGACATTTCGTAGGCCGACACAGCGCTGACGAATGCCTGCAAGTCCGGGGTGGCCAGTGTCTGCTGTATTGTCTTCGGCAAGAGCTCCGGAAAGTAGAGCCACCAAAACAGCGTGTGCGTGTCGAGAAGGTAGCTCACTTGTCGCCATCAGACGAATACTTGCCTTCCCAGGCGTCCAGTTCATCATCCGCCAGCGGCTGATCGAAGAGGTCGGGGGGCAGATTTCCGCGCAGATGTACGAAACGACCGGGTACACGTGCTTTTTTCTCAGCGATCGGCACAACCTGGGCCACTGGCTTTCCGCCCTGCATGATCATGAACTCCTTTCCCGCTCCAACCGCTTCGGAAAGCCCTGTCAGGTCCATTGCCGCCTGGTCCTCAGAGAGGCCAACCATCTCGCGCATTTCGTCCCACACCATGGGGTATTTCCGGTAGTAGGCAGCGATGTCTTCCTTGCTGATGTAATCGTCAGGCGCGTGCTCGGACCAGTCGATGTCTGCGAGGGGCGCGAGGGCCTCGCGCAGGTATGCCGGTATCTCCGGTCGACGCAAACCCGAGCGCAGCGGTGACTTGTCAGCAGTCGTCACCGGCACCAGCTTCACCGCTGGCTTGTTGCGGCGGGCGATGACAATCTCCTCCCCGGCCTCCGCACGCGCGACGAGGTCGGAAAGTTCGGTCTTCGCCTGATGCATGTTGATGGTTGCCATGCCGCCTGATATAGCTAGATTCCTAGCTAACTTCAAGAGGAGCCGCCCGTGAGCAAATCCGGAACGATCCGCGCCGGCATGGGCGGCTGGACCTTCGAGCCGTGGGAAGGCACCTTCTATCCGGACAAGCTGGCGAAGAAGAAACAGCTCGAATACGCCTCACGGCAGGTGCCGACGATCGAGGTCAACGGCACCTACTATTCCGGCTTCACGCCGGCGACCTACAGCAAATGGGCGGCCGAAACGCCCGCCGATTTCGTCTTCTCCATCAAGGGCAATCGCTTCGTCACGAACCGGAAGGTGCTCGGCGAGGCCGAGGAGTCGATGGCCAAGTTCTTCAGGCAAGGGCTGGAGGAACTCGGCCACAAGCTCGGACCCATCATCTGGCAGTTCGCGCCGTTCAAGAAATTCGAATCGGAGGATTTCGAGGCATTTCTCAAATTGCTGCCGGAAAAGCAGGCCGGGCTGAAGCTGCGGCATGTGCTCGAGGTCCGCAACAAGAGCTTTGCCGTGCCGGAGTTCGTGGCGCTGGCGCGCAAGCATGGCGTGGCGATCTGCTACGCCCATCACCACGACTATCCCGAATTCGCCGACGTCACCGCAGATTTCGTCTATGCGCGCCTGCAGAAGGGCGAGGATTCGAACCCGACTGCCTATGCACCGAAGGATCTCGACCAATGGGCCGAGCGAGCAAAGATCTGGGCGGAAGGCGGGCAGCCGGATGACTTGCCTTACGCCGATCCGGACAAGAAGCCGGCCAAGTCGCCGCGCGACGTCTTCGTCTACATCATCCACGAAGGCAAGCTGAGGGCGCCGCAAGGCGCCATGGCCTTCATGGAGCGGGTGAAGTAACCACCCGCCTTCCAGCTACCACAGATCGTCCGGGTCTTCGTCCGGGCCGATTTCGATCGAGCGATATTCCGGCTCCTCCTCGCCGAAGGCGCGGTCCGTCTCCCAGGGCGACGTGTGGTTGTCGATGCGCATCTGGAACAGGAAATAGGTCGGCGAGCAGAAGCCGATGCCCTTGACCTTCGACACGTTCGGCGTGTCGGACGGAAAAGCCTGGCAGATGTAGTCGTCGCGGCAGAAACGATCGGCCGAGCAGGTGGCGCGGTTGCCGCGCTGCACCGCGCCGGCCAGGCATTCGTCGAAATTGCCGGTCGATACGCACAGATCGAACTTCTTGCCGCCGGTGAGCCCGCAGATCTCGTTGGGCAGCTTCTGGCCCGGTCTGAACGCCTTGAAGGCGCGGTCCTTCTCATCGCATTGCCGGTAAGCCATGCCACCGGGCACGCCGATGCGCGGCGGCCGGCACGTATAGTCGCGCGGCGAGGCTTTCGCCGCAAACGCCGCGAACTGGGTGAGCTTGTAGCGATCGTTGAACGGGGCATCGGTGCTCGCCGTCACCGGGCCGGACAGGCATGGGTGGCCGGAGAACATGGCGTCGCTGTCTTCGGGCACGAGGCACTGCGCCAGTTGCATCGGCACGCCAGGCGTCTGCGCGAGCGGCGTGCAGACCGTGCCGCCGCCGCATTGCCAGCCGGCGCCGAATTTTTGCGCATCGACGGCGGCGATGCAGGGCATGGTGGCTTCCGCGGCTCCGTATTCGTATTTGCCGCCGTCCCAGATCGCCGGCGGCGCGAAGGAAAGCGGACGGAAGCGGTTGGGCTCCTCGTCGTCGGCAACGGCCTTCACATAGGCGGCACGGCGCGGCAGCTCAGCGTGAAAATGCGGTGAGATGCCGACCTCGATGCGGTTGAGCGGCGATGTTTTCTTGTCGTCCAGCCCGATGAAGTGGAAGCCGGCCGTGCCGCTCGACTGGTGGCAGCCCTGGCAGGTGCCGTTGTCCAGCCGCTCGATCAAAGCTTCGGGCGAGCGCAGCAGCTCGCTGCCGGCAAAATCAACACCCGCAAAATCATCACCCGAAAAAACATCGGCGAAGGGATGGTTTATCGGCCGGGCGTTGCCGAAGGTCGAGTAGGATACGATCTTTCGCGCCAAAAACTGCTCGGGCAGCACGTAGACGCCGCTGTCGATGGAGCCGATGTTTTTCCTCACATAGTCCGCCAGCTCCGCCTTCAGCCGGGCGTCTTCGCTCAGCCGTGCGGTGTCGGGTGTGTTTTCGAGCGGCAGCTCGCGGATCGTGTCGCCGTCGATGCCGAAGATGCGCATCAGGTAGACGGCCTGGCCGCCGAACTCCGGCTCCTGGCCGGAGGGGAAACGCACCACCTGTGCGTTGAGCTCGAGCTGGCGGAATTTCAGGCCCTCGAGCAGCAGCGGCCCGCCCGCAAGCCAGCCGGCATCGACATTCTCGTCGATCTGCGGCGACCAGCGGCCGGCGACGCCGGTGCAGCCGCCGTCGGCGTCGGGCTCGACGTCGAAGACGGCGTTGAAATTGAACGGCATGCGCGAGGAGAGCACCTTGCCCTTGCCGTCCTTCTTGAAGGCGTAAGCGAGCCGGAAGATCAGCCGCACCTCGCCGCAGCCCGGCTCGCCGCGAAGCTCGTGGAAGTCGCGGCGGTCGAGCCGGTTGACGATGCCGACCAACCGTAGCCGCGCGGCGCGCGCCGTCAGCCAGCGGACATCCAGGATGCGGCCGCTTTCTTTCTTGGTGAACACGGCCAGCGGGCGACCGCCGTCCTCGATCTCGGTGCGCAACTGCTCGAGGTCGATGGAAATCGTGTCGATGATGGCGCGATAGGCAGGCGCCCTGTCGTAGAGGGTCTGCAGGTCATCCTCGCCGGAGACGCCGAACAGGCTGGCGAAGTCGAAGCCTTTGTCTTCCAGCGTTGCAAGGAGCTCCGGCCGGTCGACGAAAAGCACCGGCTCGCCGGCACGGGTGGGCAGCGCGGCAAGCAGCGAAGCCGCCGCCGCAATGAGCATGGCCAAGCGTCGGATCATCGTTCCTGCCCCGAAATCCCGTGATGCAGCCTGCGCAGGACCGTCGCAGCCGCAAGCGGCAAATCTTCGGCGATGAGGCCGAAGCCGAATTCATGTGCTGCCTCGGCGTGCACCCAGGCCGCGGCGCAAGCCGCCTCGAAGGGCGGCATGCCCTGCGCGGCGAGCCCTGCGATCAGCCCCGAAAGCACGTCGCCCGAACCGGCAGTCGCGAGCAACGGCGTGCCGTTGCCATTGATCGCAGCGCGGCCGTCGGGCGCGGCGATGACCGAATCGGGGCCTTTGCAAAGCACGATTGCGTTGGCGCGCCGCGCGGCGGCGCGGGCGCGTTCGAGCTTGGAAGGCTCGGTGGCGAGGTCCGGAAACAGCCGCGCAAACTCCCCGTCATGCGGCGTCAGTACGATACCGGGCGCGCGCTCGCGATGCGCCGCCGCGAAAAGAGGTCCGGGATCGCGCGCGAAGGCGGTCAGCGCACTCGCATCAAACACGATCGTGCAAGGCGCGTGCGCCAGTTGCGCGAGCATGTCGACGGCGAAGCGTGCCACCTTCGCCTTGGTCGCCAATCCGGGGCCGAAGACGAGGGCGGCCGGTTTGCGCTCGGCGAAGAAATCCGCGACGTCCTCGAGCGACCCGGCTTCACGCAGGATGATCGAGGTCAGGTGCGCGGCGTTGGCGGCAAGCGCATCGGCCGGGGACAGCATGGTGACTGCCCCTGCCCCGGCGCGCGCAGCGGCCATCGCCGACAGCCGCGCGGCACCGGTCGCCGACGGCCCGCCGGAGAACACCGCGACATGACCGCGGCGATATTTGTGCGTGTCGGCGGCAAGCCGCGGCAATCGGTCGAGCCACAGCGCCGGTCCGTTCCGGAAGCAGTTTGCGCCGGTTGCGGCGATGACCGAATCCCCGATGCCGATGTCGGCAAGGAAAAGCTCGCCGCAAAAAGTCCTTCCGGGCTCGAGCAGGTGCCCTGGCTTCAGCCGCGCGAAAGTGACGGTCAACTCGGCGGAAAAGGCGCCGCCCAGGACCTGCCCAGTGAGCCCGGACACGCCGCTCGGCAGGTCGATGGCGACCACCGGCAGGCCCCGGCATTTGCCGATCGCCTCGCGTATGGCGGCGGACAGCGGCCGGGCCAGGCCGGCGCCGAAGACGGCATCGACGACAAGGCTCCCGGGCTCCGGCTCGAACGCCTTCAGCGGACGCGGTTCGAGCGGGCAGCGCCTGGCCGCGGCGAAAGCATCGGTACCGCGCTTGGGCCGGGCGGCAACCCAGACGGCGACACGCATGCCTGCCTCGGCAAGCAGTCGCGCCACGACATAACCGTCGCCGCCATTGTTGCCGGGCCCGCAGAGCACGTGGACAGCCGGTGCTGCAGGATAGCGTTTCAGCACCTCGGCCGCGACCGCCGCACCGGCGTTTGCCATCAGTGCCGGCCCGCCGAACGGTCCTGTTTCGGCGGCGAGCCGGTCGGCTGTCGCCATCTCGCCGGGAGTAAGGATTTGCTGCGCCATTCAACGTCCGCGAAAAACTCGCGGCGACCTTAGCCTCCGTGCTCTGCCGGGCGCAAACAGGCGGTCTGCCCAATAAACGGGCTGATCGCACAAAAATTAAACATCGCGCTGCCCACTCGCGGATGAAAGGCAGGCTTCGTGTGGCGCAAAAGGCATAAACGATGACGCGAAACCGTCAGCCCCTGACGCGACTGCTTCAAAGGCTTGCGATGGTCTGGCTATTGTGGCGACTGGCACGGTTCGTGCATCAACGCCGGGGCGGCGTCGAGGATCAACCTCGGCGAAACGGAGAGCCGCGCTCTTCGCGACACGTGGAGGCCTTTGCCCAATGAAAAAAATCGAAGCCGTCATCAAGCCGTTCAAGCTCGACGAGGTGAAGGAAGCGCTGCAGGAGGTGGGCCTGCAGGGCATTACCGTCACCGAGGCGAAAGGTTTTGGCCGCCAGAAGGGCCACACCGAGCTCTATCGGGGCGCGGAATATGTGGTCGACTTCCTGCCCAAGGTGAAGATCGAGGTCGTGCTCGGCGACGATGCGGTCGAGGCGGCGATCGACGCGATCCGCAAGGCGGCGCAGACCGGTCGCATCGGCGACGGCAAGATCTTCGTCTCCAACATCGAGGAAGTGGTGCGCATCCGCACCGGCGAGACCGGCATGGACGCCATCTGACAGCGTCGAGCCAGCCTATTTTTCAAATCATCATCACAGGGAAACGCACATGACGACAGCCAAAGACATCATGAAGCAGATCAAGGACAACGACGTTAAGTTCGTCGACCTGCGCTTCACCGACCCCAAGGGCAAGATGCAGCACGTGACGATGGACGTCGTCGAGGTGGACGAGGACATGTTCGCCGATGGCGTGATGTTCGACGGCTCCTCCATCGCCGGCTGGAAGGCGATCAACGAGTCCGACATGGTGCTGATGCCCGATCCCGAGACGGTCCACATGGATCCCTTCTTCGCGCAGTCGACCATGGTCGTGACCTGCGACATCCTCGATCCGATCTCGGGCGAGCCTTATAACCGCGACCCGCGCGGAACGGCCAAGAAGGCGGAAGCCTACATGAAGTCGGAAGGCATCGGCGACACGGTCTATGTCGGCCCGGAGGCCGAGTTTTTCGTGTTCGACGACGTGAAGTACAAGGCCGATCCCTACAATACCGGCTTCAAGCTCGATTCCACCGAGCTGCCTTCCAACGACGACACCGACTACGAGACCGGCAATCTCGGCCATCGTCCGCGCGTGAAGGGCGGCTACTTCCCGGTGCCGCCGATCGACTCCGCGCAGGACATGCGCTCCGAAATGCTCACCGTGCTCGCCGAGATGGGCGTGCGCACGGAAAAGCACCACCATGAGGTGGCGGCCGCGCAGCACGAGCTCGGGCTGAAGTTCGACACGCTGGTGCGCAACGCCGACAAGATGCAGATCTACAAATACGTCGTGCACCAGGTCGCCAACGCCTACGGCAAGACGGCGACCTTCATGCCCAAGCCGATCTTCGGCGACAACGGCTCGGGCATGCACGTGCACCAGTCGATCTGGAAGGGCGGCAAGCCGACCTTCGCCGGCAATGAATATTCCGGCCTGTCGGAGACCTGCCTGTTCTACATCGGCGGCATCATCAAGCACGCCAAGGCGATCAACGCCTTCACCAACCCGCTGACCAATTCCTACAAGCGGCTGGTTCCAGGCTACGAGGCACCGGTGCTGCTTGCCTATTCGGCGCGCAACCGCTCGGCCTCATGCCGCATCCCCTTCGGCTCCTCGCCGAAGTCGAAGCGCGTCGAGGTCCGCTTCCCCGATCCGGGCGCGAACCCGTATCTCGCTTTCGCCGCCATGCTGATGGCCGGCATCGACGGCATAAAGAACAAGATCCACCCCGGCCAGCCGATGGACAAGGATCTGTACGACCTGCCGCCGAAGGAGCTGAAGAAGATCCCGACCGTCTGCGGTAGCTTGCGCGAAGCGCTGCAGAACCTCGACAAGGACCGCGCCTTCCTGAAGGCCGGCGGCGTCTTCGACGACGACCAGATCGACGCTTACATCGAGCTCAAGATGGTCGAGGTGATGCGCTTCGAGATGACGCCGCATCCGGTCGAGTACGACATGTATTATTCGGTCTGACCGGCCGTTCGGACAGATTGACGAACCCCGGCGGCGACGCCGGGGTTTTTCTTTGCATAATCCTATTCCACGAATCCGATCATGGGCCCGTACCCCCCGTGCCATGAGAAGTCGTTCCTGCCCAGCTCGGGGGCGTAGAGGCCGACGCCTCCTCCCCCATCCAGAAACAGCGCGTTGGAGCAATCGAGCTCGTCGCGAAACAGGCGGGCGAAGCCGTGAAAATTGACCGAGGTCTCGCTCACGGCGATGCGCACTGTCGCGTCGCTGCAGACGCCGACGCCGCTGCGGATGTTCGTGTCGGTGGAGTCCGGGATCAGGGATGAATGCAGCCGGCCATCGATGACCAGCATGGGGCCCGATTGCGATGCAAAGGTCACGTCCAGCCGCGCGGCTGCAAAATCATCGGTCGAGAGGACACCGGCGCCGTCAGCCGTGATGAAGAAGACCCCGTTCGGCTTCTTGTAGAAGTTCGGTATCGGACGAACACCCTTTTTGACGCTTGCCGTGTTCAGCCGATGCAGCTGTCGCCCCTCCTCGACGTAGAGGCCCATCGGCGCGAAATCGTCCGAGTACATGCCGCCATTGAAGGCATACCGCAGCACGCCGCCCTGCTTTTCGACAGCAGCGGCCAGGGCGGAGAATGACCGGTACGGCTTGCCTTCGCCATCGCGCCAGAACAGGCGCAGGCCTGGGCGTTTCGCATCGAAGCTGCAAATCACATAGCGAGCGCCTTCGAACGCTCGCCTTTCGCAAGATTGGCCGGCACGAGCGACCTCAGCGCCTGCCAGATGGGCAAGGGCGATGGCGGTCAAGGCCGCGAGCGATGACCGGCAGGCGGTCGGTAAATAACGAATCGGCACGCAGCGGCACCCTCTGTTCCGCCCCAATACGCAACGGCATCGCGGCGGAAAGATGTGAGCCCGCCTGATCCGCACCAGGCGGTGCGCTTCTGCGCCGGCATCGCCTGCCGCCCGACGTCGAGCGCGCGCCGGAGAGCGAGCGGCGCGACGAGAGCGGCGCAATGCGGCGTGCTAATCGGCTCGACCCAGAAGGTCTGCGACGATCTCGGCCGGCCGCACCGCCTTCAGGAAATCCTCGTGTGCGCGCAGGAGGTTCATGCGCAGGTTGTTGAAGATGTAGTCGTAGTCGCGCGTGATGACGTCCTTGTGCATCGGCATGATGTCGAAGATGGCGCGCGCGCCGGGCTTCGGCATCTCGCGGACCGGGCGGGGTGCGGAGCCCTGCGTCTGGTCGAGACGCCCGCGCAGCAGCGCCGCAGCATCCTGCCAGAAATCGGCGGGCTCACCGGCCGGCACGGGATATCTGGCGAACGCCTCGGCCGCCAGCGCCGCCAGCGCCTGAGGCAACCGCCGCTGCCGCAGGCCCGCATGCTCCCGCAATGCGCCTTCGACCATTTCGGCGACCATGGAGAAAGTGTGTGGATAAGCCCGCCAGGTCGAACGGTTGAGTTCCTCCTTGAATTCGGCTTCCGAAAACAGCTTCTGCCAGTAGACGCCGGCACGCACGCGACAGAACTCCACGATGCATTTCTGCGCCAGGAATGCAGCCCGCGAATCCATGAAGACCGCCAGATCGCCGCGGCTGGCCACGGGCTCGACCTTTCCGCTCAACGCCGACGTGATCCTGCCGAACAGGCTCATTTCGTCCTCCGAGCTTTCCACCGCGGACCTTCCCGTGCCGTCTAGCGGACCTTCCTCGGGCAGGCCAGTGGAGACCTCATTACTATTCTAAAGTCGAATGAACACAGCTTACGCCAAATGATACCTCTCCAACATCGGGATATCTGCGCATGCGATTCCCCGGTGCATTGCCGATAGCTCGCTCCCGCAGCGTTCAGATCGGTCAACGGCAACCTTGTTCGGTGATCGGGGAATCGCCGGACACCTTTAGGGAGGAGGGTCAGGTTCATGGCTACGCAAGATCGCGTCAGCTACTGGAACGCCACAAAGCGCCTCATGTTCATCATGTTGGCCCTGTGGCTGTTCTTCGGCTTCATCATCCACATGTTTGTGACTTCGCTCAACAACATCGTGATCCTTGGCTTCCCGCTCGGCTTCTACATGGCCGCGCAGGGTTCGCTCATCGCCTTCGTCGTCATGCTGTTCTGGTTCGCTCGCCGGCAGAACGCGATCGACGAAGAGCACGGCGTCGCCGAAGACTGATCGGGGGGCGACAATGGCAAACGTTGCAACTACGGGCGGAAGCGATTTCACCTCCGGGCTCGGCCGTATCTACGGCCTCTATACCGGCGGCTTCCTGGCCTTCATCATCCTGATGGCGATCCTGAGCGCCATCGGCGTGCCCAATGTGGTCATCGGCTACATGTTCATGGGCTTCACCATCGTCATCTACGCCTTCATCGGCATCCTGACCCGGACCATGCACGTCGGGGAGTATTACGTCGCGGGCCGTCGGGTGCCTGCGCTCTACAACGGCATGGCGACCGGTGCGGACTGGATGTCGGCGGCCTCGTTCATCGGCATGGCGGGCTCGCTCTACCTGCTCGGCTATGACGGCCTCGCCTTCGTGCTGGGCTGGACGGGCGGCTACGTGCTGGTGGCGATCCTGGTCGCGCCGTATCTGCGCAAGTTCGGCGCCTATACGGTTCCTGACTTCCTGTCGGCGCGCTACGGCGGCAACCTCGCCCGCTTTATCGGCGTGGTCGTGCTGTTCTCCTGCTCCTTCACCTATGTGGTGGCGCAGATCTATGGCACCGGCATCATCTCGGCCCGCTTCCTCGGCATCAATTTCGACGTTGCCGTGTATGTCGGCCTCGCCGGCATCCTTGTCTGCTCGATGCTGGGCGGCATGCGTGCCGTCACCTGGACCCAGGTGGCGCAGTACATCGTGCTCATCATCGCCTACTTGATCCCGGCTATCTGGATGTCGACGGCAAAGACCGGCGTTCCGCTGCCGCAGATCATGTACGGTCAGGCGCTGGAAGGCATCACGGCACTGGAGACGGCGCAGAACATCGCCAACGGCCACATCGTGCCGTTCGTGCACGGCGGCTACAACGCGCTGAACTTCTTCCTGCTCATCGCCTGCCTGATGATCGGCCCCGCGTCGCTGCCGCACGTGCTGATGCGCTACTTCACCACCCCGTCGGTGCGTGAGGCCCGCGTCTCGGTCGCCTGGTCGCTGCTGTTCATCTTCATCCTCTACTTCACGGCGCCGGCCTATGCCGCCTTCGCGAAGTGGACGATGCTCGAGCTGACGGCCTCGGGCCTTACGCCCGACAACATCGCCGACAAGGCGGGATGGCTGATGCGCTGGGCGGCGGCCGACAATGCGCTCGTGCAGATCTGCGGCAAGGCTGCCGTGGACGCTGCGGCGATCGCGGCGGCCTGTGCCGAGCAGGGCGTGACCAATATCGGCTTCTCCAACATCAACCTCAACGCCGACATGATCGTGCTGGCGACCCCGGAAATGGCGGGCATGCCTTACGTCATTTCCGGCCTCGTCGCGGCCGGCGGCCTTGCCGCGGCGCTTTCCACCGCCGACGGCCTGCTGCTCGCCATCGCCAACGCGCTCAGCCACGACATCTACTACAAGATGATCGACCAGAACGCCCCGACCGGGCGTCGTCTGATCGTGTCACGCGTCTTGCTGGTGGTTGTCGCGGCACTGGCAGCCTACGTCGCCTCGACCAAACCTTCGGACATCCTGGCAATGGTGTCCTGGGCCTTCTCGCTGGCGGCGGCCGGGCTTTTCCCGGTGCTGGTGCTCGGCATATGGTGGAAGCGAACGACGACGGCAGGCGCAGTGCTGGGCATGATCACCGGCTTCGGCGTCTGCCTCTACTATCTGCTCGGCACACGCTACGGAGCGGTCGGCTTCGTCGAGTCGTGGAGTTGGTTGTCCACCGCGTCGGCGGAACAGATGACCAAGTTCGAGGAGCTCAAGGCGGCTTATGCCGCAGCGGCTCCCGACGCCCAGGCGGCTGCCTGGACCGCGCTCGACAAGGTCGCCCAGTCCATCGCGACCTGGGGCGGCGTCAAGAACCTCTCGGCAGCGACGTTCGGCCTGCCGGTCGGTTTCATCGTCACCATCGTGGTCAGCCTGCTCACGCCGGCGCCGTCGAAGGAAATGCAGGATTTCATCGAGGAAGTCCGCATTCCGCGCGGCAAGACCATCATGGAAGAGAAGACGGCTTGATCCCAGCCGTGTGAGTGCAGAGCGGGGCCCGGCGACGGACCCCGCTTTCCTTTGCACGAACGTCAGGCCATAAGGGCGGCGTTCCGATCGGACCCAAGCCGCGCATGAACGATTTCTGGACCCACTGGTACTTTCACATCCCGAACTATGTGCTTGCCCTGATCATGTACGTCATGCTCGGACGGCTGGTGCTCGGGCTTTTCGTGCCGGAAAACTGGGACAACTACATCTGGCGCAGCTTCAAGGCGATCACCGACCCCGCGGTGCGCGTGATCCGCTATGTGACGCCGACGGTCCTCAGCCACCCCGTGGTGCTGATCTTCGGCGTGCTTTGGATCATGGCCCTCAGGCTCGGCTATCTGGTGCTGCTCATCAATCTAGGGCTCTCGCCGCTCGGGGGAGCTGCCTGATGAATGCCAATCTGCTTGCTCCGGTCATGGCGATCGCCATCGTCAACGGCATTTTTTCGCGCTGGACGGCCATCGTCTATGTGCTCTATCCGGTCTGGTATCCCTCCTGGGCGCCGGCCTGGTCACAGGCGGTCTACCTGGTCAGCGCGCTCATCATGGCGACGCTGACGATCATGGTGGCCGGCGTGCCGGCCGCCCTGTACGAACGGCTCGCCTCGGCGCCGCGCCCATCCATCACCGCCGCCATCTGGATCGCGGGAGCGGCGCTTTTGACATTGCCGGCACTTCCGTACGTCCTGGCGGCCTTGTCGGGCTGACGACCCTTCAATCGATCTTGCGCAACTGGCCGCGGATGTCGCCGTAGAAGGTCTGCCCCTTGGTGTGCAGGTTGAAGTAGAGCTCGCCCTCGAGCGCGATCGACTCCATGCCGGCGACCGTCTTCACGCGGTCGAGCGGGTTCTCCGCGAGGATCGGGCAGCCGGCGGTGAAGAAGCCGGCGATGCCGTGCCCATGCTCGGCTGCCGCGACGATGTCGGCATTGCGGATCTCGGCGGAGAAGCGGCCGTCGGCAAACTCGGCGGGCAGGTCGCGGCCCATGCCGAAATCGACAAGGATCGGCCCGAGCATCCCCGGGCGCCCGCAATGGATGTGGAACATGTTGATGTCCTGGGTCTTCACCCCTTCCACGGCGATATCGACCCAGGCGCGCGACAGGTCGCGCGAGAACCGAACGATGCCGTGGCCGCGCGACGGGCGCTCGGCGCGCGGCACCGAGGGTGCGGTCGACTTGAATTCCGAAGGCGCCAGCGCCGGAACATCTTCTTCCTCGGCGCCCTCCTGATGCGGGCTGAGCCAGGCCTGGAAAGACGAGCCGACGGCGAGACCGCCATTCGGATCGAGCTCGACGGCTGGCGGCTCCTGCGCTGCCGCAGCAACGATCATGGCGAAAGACGCGGCGGTCGCGAGCACAAGTTTCATGGAAGCACCCCCTCCTGGTGACGGGAACTTGCTGCCATTGCGCACAAACGTTGTCAAAGCCGCTCAAGGAAAAAGGCCCGGCAGGAACTGCCGGGCCTTCGATTCCAACAGCGGTCGAAGCTAGGCAGCGGCCTTCCTGGCCGCGCCGGTCGGGACTTCCGCGATCGTCTTCAGCACCTGGCTGGCGATCTGGTACGGATCGCCCTGGCTGTTCGGGCGGCGGTCTTCCAGGTAGCCCTTGTAGCCGTTGCGGACGAAGGAATGCGGCACGCGGATCGAGGCACCGCGGTCGGCCACGCCATAGCTGAACTTGTTCCAGGGCGCCGTCTCGTGCTTGCCGGTCAGGCGCTTGTCGTTGTCCGGGCCATAGACGGCGATGTGATCCATCAGGTTCTTGTCGAAGGCGGCCATGAGCGCCTCGAAATAGTCCTTGCCGCCGACTTCGCGCATATATTTGGTCGAGAAGTTGCAATGCATGCCCGAGCCGTTCCAGTCGGTGTCGCCGAGCGGCTTGCAGTGGAACTCGATGTCGATGCCGTGCTTCTCGCAGAGGCGCAGCAGCAGGTAGCGCGCCATCCAGATCTGGTCTGCCGCCTTGCGGGAACCCTTGCCGAAGATCTGGAATTCCCACTGCCCCTTCGCCACCTCGGCATTGATGCCTTCATGGTTGATGCCGGCGGCAAGGCAGAGGTCGAGATGCTCCTCGACGAGCTGGCGGGCGACATCGCCGACATTCTTGTAGCCGACGCCGGTGTAGTATGGCCCCTGCGGCGCCGGGTAGCCGGAGGTCGGGAAGCCGAGCGGACGGCCGTCCTTGTAGAAGAAGTACTCCTGCTCGAAACCGAACCAGGCATCCTCGTCGTCGAGGATCGTGGCGCGCTTGTTCGAGGCGTGCGGAGTGACGCCGTCCGGCATCATGACCTCGCACATGACCAGGGCGCCGTTGGTGCGCGCCGGATCCGGGTAGACGGCGACGGGCTTCAGCACGCAATCGGAGCTGTGGCCCTCCGCCTGCTGCGTCGAGCTGCCGTCAAACCCCCAGAGCGGCAGTTGCTCGAGCGTCGGAAAGGCATCGAACTCCTTGATCTGCGTCTTGCCGCGGAGACCGGGGACGGGCGTGTAGCCGTCCAGCCAGATGTATTCGAGCTTGTACTTGGTCATGCCGGCCCTTTCGTAACCAGTGCTGTTTGAAGGGGCGCGTCTCGCGCCTTCGACCACCCGGGCCGATCTTCCCCAATCCGTCGAAGCAACTCGCGTGCCACTTGCCGCGTTGGTTCGGCCGGCATGGTGCGACAAGCTGCGCGCAGCGTGAAAGCCGCGCAAAAGCCGGACCGCGGCCTCCCTCTGCACAGCGAGCCGGCACTTGTCGCACACTGCCGCGTGACAAGGCGGATGCTGAATGAACCCGCAAAGCAAAACTCTGCCTAAACATTTGGCAATCAAAGATTTTTTTGCACAAACGAGTTGCAATCGGTATATTGTGGACTAGTTGAGTCCTCCGGCGAAGATTTCGAAACGAAAGCAGCAGCCATGGCAACGACAGCTCATCGTGAAACGGCTAAGATCTACATCTTCCCAACACGCCCGCGCGCAAAGGCCGATACCTTCCGCGGCGAGACCAATGCTGTCACGAGTCTGGCGGCCAGGCGGATCGCCGATGTTGCGTCCGACGCTTGGTATCATGACGAAGCGATCGAGAAGGCTGCACCCGAAAAGGGCAACTAGCGCCAGGCTGGGCTCCGCGTTCTCTCTCAACCAACAAAGGCCCGGCTTTAGCCGGGTTTTTTGTCGATCCTTGCGCCCGGCAGCCTTGACCGCACCTGCGAGCGCGCGAGCGGATCGCATGAGCGCTCGCGTTCCGGGCTTGGTTCCCGTCGCAAAAACGGCGGGTTGCCGTCGTCAACCGGACGGGAAGCCGGCTTCGACTTTCCCGGTTTTGCGGGGATGATGGTTTTGACGCCGCCGCCCGGGCGGATTACAGCGGGCGGAGAGCGGCGTTTCCAAGGTGACGACATGAGCGCGGATGGGCGCACGTCCTATTCCCGGGCAAGGCGGGAGCTGATGCTCGCGGCCGCCGCGCTCTGGCTCTGCTTCGGCTTCGTGCTGCCGCTGCTCGCCAGCCAGGTTCCGGCCATCAATGTCTTCGGCGTCGTGATCGGTTTCGCCTCGATGGCCACGATATCCATCGTTGCGCTGGTTGTGGCGCTGTTCTGGTTCGCAGCCCGCCAGAACACGCTGGAGATGGCCGAGGACGAATGATGGCCGTCGAAGTCGAAGGCCTGCGGCCGGCGCGCTACGGGCGAATTTACGCGATCTATACGGCCAGCCTTGCCGCTTTCGGCGGCCTGCTCGCCGTGCTCAGCGCGCTCGGCGTGCCCGACCTCGTGGTCGGCTCGCTCTTTCTTGTCTTCACCTTCGCGCTCTACGCTTCGATCGGCCTCTTCACGCCCACCATTCGCATCAAGGAATTCTTTGCCGCCGGACGCCGCGTGCCGGCAATGTTCAACGGCCTGGCGACGGCCGCGGGCATGGTGTCTGCAACCTCCTTCGTCGGCATGGTCGGCGCGCTCTATCTGCTCGGCCGCGACGGTTTTGTTTATGTGCTCGGCGCCGCGGGCGGCTTTTTCGTCAGCGCTGTGCTGATTGCGCCGTACCTCAATCGCTCCGGCGCCTACACGCTGCCCGATTTCCTCTCTGCCCGCTTCGGCCCGGTCGCGCGGATCGCCGCCCTGATCGTCCTGATCGGCTCGAGCTTTGCCGTGCTGGTTGCCCAGTTCCACGGTTTCGGCGTTGTCCTCAGCCAGTTTGTCGGGCTGGACGCCGACGTTGCGGCCTATGTCGGGCTCACGGCGGCAACCTTCCTTTGCGTATTCGGCGGCATGCGCTCCGTCACCTGGGCACAGGTCGGGCTCGGCATCGTGCTGCTGGCGGCGGTGCTCGTCCCGGCCGTCTGGATCATGGCGACCTATGTTGCCCTGCCGGTCTCCGAACTCGCCTTCGGTCAAAGGTTGCCGAACCTGGCGGCCTTCGAAACCGAGGCCGGCATCACCGGCATCGTCTTCTCCGCCGAAAGCTACGACCGGGCGAATTTCATCCTGTCGGCGCTCTGCCTTATGATCGGCACCGCCTGCCTGCCCCACCTTGCGACGCGCTCCGTCACCGCCGCATCGGCGAGCGAAGCCCGGAACTCGACGGCGTGGTCGCTGCTTTTCGTCGGCATGCTTTGCATCGCCGCGCCGATTTTCGCCGCCGTCGCCCGTTTCCCGGTCCCGGAAGATATCGTCACCGATGCGACGTCACCCGCGCTTGGGCCCGACATGGTCGCGTTCGCTGTACCGCAGATGGCTGGCCTGCCCTACATCATGACGGCGCTCGTTGCCATCGGCGGGCTGGCAGCGATGCTGGCAGCCGCGTGCGGCCTGCTTGTCACGATCGCGAACTCGGTCAGCCACGATTTCTACTTCAAGACGCTCGACCGCCGCGCGCCTGCCTTCAGGCGGCTGCTGTCGACGCGCCTGCTGTTGCTCGCACTCGCGGTCGCGGCGAGTTACGCAGCCCGCTGGAGCGGCGACCTGCTGGTGATGATGTCTTGGGCCTTCTCGCTGGCCGCCAGCGGCTTCTTCCCCGCACTGGCGCTCGGCATCTGGTGGAAGCGCGCCAACGCCATCGGCGCCGTGCTCGGCATGGTCGCCGGCTTCGGCGCCTGCCTTTATTATCTCATCGGCACGCGCTACGGCGCGATCGGTTTTGTCGAGACATGGAGCTGGATGTCGTCGGCGACGACGGACCAGCTCGACCGCTTCGCCGAGCTGAGGGCTGCCTACGATGCCGCTGCACCGGCGGCCAAAGAGCCGGCGCTGTCCGCATTGCTGGAGCACGCCCGCGCGATCGCCAACTGGCTCGGCGTGAACCCGCTTTCAGCGGCCGTGTTCGGCGTGCCCATCGGCTTTGTGGTCACGATTGCGGCGAGCCTCGCGACGCGCATGCCTGCGGCAGAACGACAGGTTTTCGTCGACGCGCTGCACCGGCCGGGCGGCGCCACGGTGATCGTCGACCCCGTTCCCTGAGTCACCGCCTTCCCTTCTCCCCGGTGGCGGAAGCGGACGCCAGCGCAGCCAGCAATTGCACGGCGGCCATGTAGTCGCGCTTGCGGAAGTTTCGCCGTGCGACGGCCTCGGCATCCTGCCCCCATTGCTCGGCCTGCCAGTCCTCGTCGACATGCGCGGCAGCCCAGGCCGCTTCCGCTTCGATCTCGCCGGCCTCGAGCGCAAGCGCCAGCAAGGCAGAGCCGGTGATGGTCGTGATGACGTGGATGGCAGCGAGCCTGAGCGGCTCCTCCCGCTGCCTGAGATGCAGCCCGACCGCCCCGATCGACTCGCGCGGCTGCTCGATATGCATGACCCCTTCAGCCAGCAGGAAGCGCGCGCCGAGTGCGGAACGCACCCAATCGAGCACCGGGTCCCAGGCGTCGGCCTGCCTGGCCACCAGCCGATCCGGCCCTTCGGCGCGGTAGCAGAGAAGGTCGGACGCGGTGAAGCGCAGCACATCCTCGAGCACTGCCTGAGGATCGGCGGCAACCCCGTCGACGGCCGTGTTGACCAGCCGCGTGGCCGGCATCGTCACCGGATCGATGCGTTCGGCCTGTGCGGCGAATTCATCGGCCACCAGCGCCGCTGCGGCTTCGGTCGGCAGGAGCACGACCGCCCTTCCCGGCGTGCGCACCGCCTTGCCGTCGAGGTGGACCGCAAAACCGTCCGGCGTCGCCACCACCTCGGCGCGCTCGTAGAAACGCTTGGCGAGCGGCGTCTTCATCTGGTTCTGGGCGCGGCGGGAGGGGTCCGGGTCGGACAGGAATTTCCCGGCGTCGAGGTCGTTGAGCAGGTCGCGCATCATGCTTCCTTCGGCTGCCGCGGCGGCCGGTTGACGATGATGAGCCCGGCCACGATCAGGGCGAGCGCAATGAAGATGCGGAAGCCGAGCGGCTCATCCAGCAGCAGGCCGCCAAGCAACACCCCGAATGCAGGCGTCAGGAAGGCGAAGCTCGACAGCGCCGCGGCCGGATAACGGCGCATCAGCCAGAACCAGAGAATATAGGTGAAGGCGACGACATAAAAAGCCTGGAACGCAACCGCGCCGATCGCCAACGCGGATACGTCGCGCAGCACCGGCGTCAGCGGCAGCAAGGGGATGGCCATCACCGCCGAAACGGCAAGCTGATAAAGCAATATCTTCTCAGCACTCGCCGTCACCAACCTGGTGCGCTTGATCGCAATGGTGGTGGCGCCCCAGACGAGCCCTGCAGCAAGGCACATCAGATCGCCCCAGATCGCTTCCGGGCCCGGCAGGCTGAGCTTGTCCGAAAACACGATCACGACGCCGGCGAATGCCAGCAGGAGGCCGAGCACTGCCCGCATCGACATATGCTCGCCGAGCAGGAAATGCGCACCGACCAGGACCCAGAAGGGCATGGTGTTGATCAACAGCGTGCCGCGCGCGACCGAGGTGTAGTCAAGGCCGAAGAAGATCAGCGTGAATTCGACACCGAAGAGGAGGCCTGCGAACAGGCCCGACCAAAGCGTGCCGTCGCGGTTGAACACCGGGACGTTGCGGTAAAGGCACCAGGCGTAGACGGCGAGGCCGCCGAGCGTGGAGCGCGCCAGCGTCACGAAGATGGGGCTGAAGCCGGAATTGGAGAGCTTCGCCGCAACACCGTTCAACGCCCACGAAAAAGTGAGCAGCAGCATGAGCAGCGCCGCGGCCGTATCGATAGTGTCGCGCCGGTCGTCGATGGTTGCAGCCGTCATTCGCTCGCCTCGGCGCTGGCATCGTCGAAGCCGAGCAGGTTCCAGCTCTGGCGCATGTGCGGCGGCAGCGGTGCGGTCACGTCGACCGTACCGCCGTCCGGGTGCGGGATGACGATGCGGCGCGCGTGCAGATGCAGCCGGTTCTGCATGCCGCCCGGAAAATCCCAATTGGTGTCCGCCTCGAAATATTTCGGATCGCCGATGATCGGATGGCCGATGTAGGCGGCATGCACGCGCAGCTGATGCGTGCGGCCGGTGTAGGGCTCCATCTCGAGCCAGGCGAGCGCCTGCCCCGCCTGCTCCACCACCCGATAGAAGGACACCGCATGGTCGGCTCCCTTCTCGCCGTGCCGGGCCACGCGCATGCGGTCGCCGTCGCTCGTCTGTTCCTTGATCAGCCAGGTCGAGATCTTGTCCTCGCGCTTGCCCGGCACGCCCTTCACCAGCGCCCAATAGGTTTTCTTGGTCTCGCGCGCCCGAAACGCCTCGCCGAGCTTCATGGCGGCGAGCCGCGTGCGGGCGACGACGAGCACGCCCGAGGTGTCGCGGTCGAGCCGGTGCACCAGCCGCGGCTTCTCGCCCTTCTGGTTGCGCCAGGCTTCGAGCATGTGATCGACGCTGCGCGAGACGCCCGACCCGCCCTGCACCGCGAGGCCTGCCAGCTTGTCGAAGACGAAAACCTTGGCGTCCTCGTGCAGCAGCATGCGCGACAGGATGTCGGCATCGCCCTTGTCGCGCATGGTGCGCTGGGTCAGCGGGCCTGCGCCTTTTTTGTCCACGGCAAGTGGCGGGATGCGCACCGTCTGGCCGGGCTCGACCCGTGTGTCAGCCTTGGCGCGGCCGCCATTGACCCGGATCTGGCCGGAGCGGAGAAGCTTCTGCAGATCGCCGAAACCAAGGCCGGGGAAATGCGCCTTGAACCAGCGATCGAGCCGCATGCCCGCCTCGCCAGCCTCCACCTTGATCTGCTCTACGCCTGCCATGCTGTCACCTTCACCGACATCAGGCGATGCCCCGCGCCAGCCATAGCCCCAGGAAGAGGGCAAGGATGGAGCCTGCGACGCTCGCCAGCGCATAGCCGAAAGCCTGAAGCGCTGCGCCGCGTTCCCAAAGAACCGCGAAGTCGAGCGAAAAGGCCGAGAAGGTGGTGAAGCCGCCGAGGATGCCGGTGGCGATGAAAAGACGCAGCTCGCTCGAGGCGCCGCCGCGGCGCGCGAGCCAGCCGGCCACGAGACCCATGACCAGCGAGCCGCCGACGTTGACGGCAAACGTGCCCCACGGAAAAGCGGGGCCGACAAGGCGCAGCGAACCAAGATTGACAAGATGCCTGAGCGACGCGCCGACCGCGCCGCCTGCGGCTACCAGGAGTATGTTGAACATTCGAGCTTAGTGCCCCTCCGCGCCCGGAGGGTCAACAGGAAACGCCATGCCGCCGGAGAAGGGGCTTCGGCTGGCGCTAGCCCAGCGACATTCCGATCGCGCGCAGCATCGCGACGGTCTCGAACTCGCGGTAGGAGCGCTCGTCGTTCGTCTGCCCGTAGATCGGGTTGGCCGAGAGCTTGACGATGGTCAGCCGGCGCGCCGGGTTGACATAGATGAACTGGTTGTAGACCCCGATCGCCGAGAACTCCCCTTCCTCGCCGTCCATCAGCCACCATTGATAGCCATAGCCGAAGAGCGAATCCGACTTGCCGGTGTCGCCCGGCAGCAGATGCGGGGCGTCCGGCGTCACCGACGCCTTCACCCATTCCGCCGGCACGATCTGCCTGCCGTGCCAGTTGCCATTCCTGCGAAAAAGCTCGCCGAGCTTGGCGTAGTCGCGCGCCGTGGCGTTCAGCCCGCCATAAGCCATTTCCATCCGGTCGGAATCGATCAGCCAATAGGCGTCCCGTTCCATGCCGAGCGGGTGCCATAACCGCTCCTCGACGAAGTCGCGGATGCTCCTGCCGGTGACTGCCTTGAGCAGCATGCCGAGCACCTGCGTGTCCATGCTGTTGTAGAGGTTGTAGGTGCCCGGCTCGCGCTGGCGCACCAGCGTCGCTGCGAATTCGTTGAACGAGCCGCCATGGGCGAAGACACGGATGTAGCGGTTGATGTCGGATTCCGGATTGCTGTAGTCCTCGTCCCAACGCGCGCCGGACGACATCTGCACTATGTGCCTGATGGCCACCTCGTCATACGCCGAGCCCTTGAGCTGGGGCAGATATTTCGTCACCGGCTCGTTGACCCCGAAAGCCCCCTCTGCCCAGGCAATGCCAAGCGCAGCCGAGGTGAAGCTCTTCGCCATCGACATCGACAGCCAGCGTGTGTCGCGGTCGACGCCCAGCGCATAGCGCTCGAGCCCCAGGAGACCGTCTTTCAGCACCAGCAGCGCGACGGTGTCCGTATCGGCGAGGAAAGCCTCGAGCTCCTTGTCCTGACCTTCGTGCAGGTAGGTTTTCGGCAACTTCAGCAGCGGACCCTCGGGAAAGGGGCAAGGCCGCGGCGAGGCGCTCATGCTCACCGTCGGAAAGATCGTGTCCATGCGGCAGAAATTTGCGTACTGCCGCACGCCCGAGAACATGCTCGAGGCGAATTCCAGCCGGTTCATGATCGCTTCGTCCCTGCCGCCAGTCCGTGTTGCGCGAGGATGATATCGGCCGCCTTGCGCAAATCCTGCGCGCCGCCCGAAAAGATGCCGAAGTCGTTGAGGCTCGACTGGCCGAGAATGAGCGAAAGGATGGCGAAGGCGGCGACGCGTCGTTGCCGTGCCGAGCCCCCCACACGCTCACGCTGCATGGCGCCGGCCAGCAGCTCGATCGCATAATTGTAGACGCCATGCAGCCGGCTGCGGATGTGCTCGTCATTCCTGGCGAGATACCAGAGCTCGCCGATCACCGCGTTCGAAAGCTCATTGGCGAAAACCTCGCCGAAAAAAGTGTCGAGCAGCCCCTCGAGCCTGGCATCGCCGGCCTCATCCCGAATGCGGGAAAGGCTTGTCTCGGCGCGCGCCATCACACGCTCGATCAAGCGGTCGACCATCTCGTCGCGATTGCCCATGAAGTAGCGGACGAGGCTGCGGGGAAGGCCGGCCTCGGCGGCGACATCGGCCAGCGTCGTCGCGGCAAGCCCCTTGCGTGCGACGCACTGCTCGAAGGCGCGCATGATCTCCTCGTTGCGCTCCTCGAATTTCGGTGGCCTGGCCATTTCCGCCTCGTTTCTTGTCAGCGTTGACAAGAAACCTGTTCGCGTTCAACTTGTCAACAGTGACAAGATTGGGCCTGCATAAAGAAGAAGGGGAACGAACATGACGACAGCCGCATGGAAGCGTCGAGTTGGGCTGACCGCCGCTCTTGCCTTGCTCGCCTCGGCGGCGCTCGCCGACGACCTCACCGTGTTCGACTGGCCGGGCTACGAGGACCCGGCATTGCGCCAGGCCTATGACGCAAAACATGGCGCGCCGCCGACCTATGCCTTCTTCGGCGACGAGGACGAGGCCTTCGAGAAACTGCGCGCCGGCTTCAAGCCGGACATTGCGCATCCCTGCTCCACCAACATCGTGAAGTGGCGCGAGGCCGGCCTGCTGCAGCCGCTCGACACCTCCAGGATCAAGGCGTGGAACGACATCCTGCCGGGCATCAAGGGCATGAAGGACGTCATGACCGATGCCGGCGGCACGGCCTGGTTCCTGCCCTTCGACTGGGGCAACACGCTGCTCACCTACCGGACGGACAAGGTGCAGCCGGCCGACATCCAGTCGCTGCAGGCTTTCGCCGATCCGAAGTTCAAGGAGCGCATCTCGATCCCCGACAACGTGGATGCGGCCTATGCGCTCGGCCTGCTGGCCGTGGGCGTGCGCGACGTTCAGACCGTCACCGACGAGCAGTTCCAGGCCGCTTCGGCCTTCCTGCGCGAGGTCCACAAGAACGTCCGCTTCTACTGGGGCGACAATACCGAGCTCGGCCAGGCTTTCGCCGGCGGCGAGATCGACATGGCCTGGGCATGGAACGAAACCGCCAACGCGCTCAAGGCGAACGGCGTCCCGGTCGAAGTGAAGAAGGACACGCAGGAAGGCATCGCCTCCTGGGTATGCGGCTACGTCCACCTCAAGGACGCGCCGGGAAGCTCGGACAAGGCGTACGATTTCTTCAACGCTGTGAGCGCGGCGGAGGTCTCGAACTACATGGTCACCGCCTGGGGTTATGGACACGCCAACGGAGCCGGCATGGCGGCGGTCGATCCGGCGGAGCTCGAGAAGAAGGGTTACGCCGACATCGAGGCGATGGTGAAGAAGACGCTGTTCGCCGCCCCGATGGATCCGGTGATGAAGCAGAAATTCCAGGCCGAATTCGAGAAGATCAAGGCGGGGTATTAATCCCCGCTTCCCCGCTCCTTCCGCAGCTTCGCCCAGTATTCCAGCCGCTTCCTGATCTCGCGTTCGAAGCCGCGGTCGGGCGGGTCGTAGAAATTGTGCCGGCCCATCTTCTCGGGAAAATAGTCCTGGCCGGAGAAGGCGTCCGGCTGGTCGTGATCGTAGAGGTAACCCTTGCCGTAGGCTTCCGACTTCATCAGCTTGGTCGGGGCGTTGAGGATGTGTTTCGGCGGCAGCAGCGAGCCGTATTCCTTCGCCGCGCTCGTCGCCGCCTTGAAGGCGTTGTAGACCGCGTTCGACTTCGGCGCGGTGGCCAGATAGACGGCGGCTTGGGCGAAGGCGAGCTCGCCTTCGGGTGAGCCGAGATAGTCGTAGGCATCCTTGGCGGCGTTGGCGACGACCAGCGCCTGCGGGTCGGCCAGGCCGATATCCTCGACCGCCATCCTGACCAGCCTTCGGCCGAGATAGAGCGGGTCCTCGCCGGCGTCGAACATGCGCGCGAGGTAATAAAGCGCGGCGTCGGGGTCGGAGCCGCGCACCGATTTGTGCAAGGCAGAGATCAGATTGTAGTGGCCGTCCTGCCCCTTGTCGTAGATCGGCGCGCGCCGCTGCACGACGTGCTGCAGCGCATCGGCGTCGAAGACCTCGCCCGGCTTGGCCGCGCGCCAGATCTCCTCGGCAAGCGTCAGCGCCGCGCGGCCGTCGCCGTCGGCCATGCGGTGGAGCACGGCGCGGGCCTCCGCATCGAGCGGCAATTTCCTGCCTTCGGTTTCCTCGGCGCGAGCAAGCAGCTTTTCGATGCTCTCCTCGCCCAGCGTCTTGAACACCATCACGCGCGCGCGGGAGAGCAGCGCGGCATTCAGCTCGAAAGACGGGTTCTCCGTCGTGGCGCCGACAAGCACCACCGTGCCGTCTTCCATCACCGGCAGGAAGGAATCCTGCTGGGCGCGGTTGAAGCGGTGGATCTCGTCCACGAACAGGAGTGTCTGGCGGCCATTGGCGCGGCGCAGCCTTGCCGTCTCGAAGACCTTCTTCAGATCGGCGACGCCGGAGAAGATCGCCGAAATCTGCTCGAAAGCGAGATCGGTTTCGCCCGCGAGCAGGCGCGCGACCGTGGTCTTGCCCGTACCGGGCGGCCCCCAGAAGATCATCGAGCCGAGCGAGCCCGATGCGATCAGCCGCGTCAGCGCGCCGTCGGGACCGGTCAGATGCTCCTGGCCGACAACCTCGTCGAGGTTTTTCGGCCGCAGCCGGTCAGCCAGCGGCTGGCCGGGCGGGGCTTTCTTTGGTCTGTCGGCCTCGAACAGGTCGGCGGGCATAGTTCCTCTGCGATCTTTGGCTTATCACAGAGATGTAGGTCATTGCCGGCAGGAATCGAAGATGGCGGACGTAATGACCAACAAGTGTTGGCCGCAGTCCGTCGGCGCGAGGGAAAAAGCCGCGCTAGCCAAGCGGACGCCTAGAAACGCAGGAACTGCCGCAAGATCTGGCCGTCGCGGTCGACCGTGAAGCGCCAGGAGCGCGTCTTTTCCGACGCCAGCTTCTGCAGCTGCTCCGGCGTCGAAATCTCCTCGCCATTGAGCTCGAGCACGATGTCGCGCGGCATGAAGCCGATGCCGGCCGCCGGCGAATTCGGCGCGACGTTGACGATGGCAACACCCCTGGCGCCGGAACGCAGCCGGAGTTTTTGCGCCAGCCGCGGCGAGACCTGGGCTACCGTTGCGCCGGCGAAGGGGCTGTCGCCGTCGATCCTCACCTCGGCGCTCGAGCTGCCCTCGGGGGCGCGCGCCAGCGCGATCTCGACCGTCCGCTCCTCCCCCTGGCTGAACACGCTGAGCGTTGCCGTGGCGCCGATCTGCTGCGTTGCAAGGCGATAGCCGAGCGCGTCGACATGCTCGATCGCGGCACCATTCATGGCGGTCACGACGTCGCCCGGCCGCAGGCCCGCCTTGGCGGCCGGCCCGCCCTCGTCCACCGCTGCGACCAGGGCGCCGGCGGGGCGACCCATGCCGAGCGCCTCAGCGATCTGGGCGGTGACCTCGTCGAAGCTTGCGCCAATGTAGGGGCGCTCGAAGAAATCATTGCCGGCCTGGGCGGAAGCGAGCACGGCGTGCACGATGTTCGAAGGGATGGCGAAGCCGATGCCGATCGAGCCGCCGGAGCGGCTGTAGATCGCCGTGTTGATGCCGACCAGCTCGCCGCGCATGTTGATCAGCGCACCGCCGGAATTGCCCGGATTGATGGCCGCGTCGGTCTGGATGAAGAAACCGAAATCCGCCACGCCGATATGGGTGCGGGCGAGTGCCGAAACGATGCCGCTCGTGGTGGTCTGGCCGACGCCGAACGGGTTGCCGATCGCCAGAACGAGATCGCCGACCTCGAGCGCGTCGGAATCGCCGATCTTCACCACCGGGAACGGGTCGTTCGATTGGATCTTGAGCACGGCAAGGTCGAGCGACTGGTCCTTGAGCAGGATCTTCGATTCGAATTCGCGGCCGTCGGACGTCGCGATCTTCACCTCGTCGGCGCCGTCGATGACATGATTGTTGGTGATCACGATGCCCGACGCATCCACCAGCACGCCCGAGCCGAGCGAGGATTGGAGCCGCGGCGCCATGCGCGGGCCGCCGAAGAACTGCTCGAAGAAAGGGTCGCCGGCGAATGGCGAGCGCACCGCCACCTTGGCCGAGGCGTAGACGTTGACGACGGCGGGCGCCGTTTCCTTCACCAGCGGCGCGAAGGAAAGCTCCATCTCGGCGCGGCCGAACGGGATCTTGCGGTCGATCGGCGCCGCGTCGGTGGAGCCGCGCAGCAGCTCGTTCAGCACCGCTTGCGAAAGGCCGCCGCTCTCCTGGGCGAAGGCTGGCAGGGCGAGGGCCAGCGCAAAAATGGGGGCTGCGAGACGGCGAAGCTTCATGGGGCGAATCCGGCGCGAGATCAGCGGACTATTGTGCCGAGGATTGTGCAGAATCAAAGACGCCGGATGCAGTTCCTGACCGCTATGCCGGGCACGACGACCGCACCCACGGCGTCACGCTTTGTGGTTGACGCAGCGATCCTTCGCGCCCCCCTCTGGCCTGCCGGCCATCTCCCCCACGAGGGGGGAGATCGGACGGCCGCTCGGCTTTCGCCAACCTGCGACCTTGGCGATTGGCGAAAGCCGTGATGACAGCCAATCTCGCCCCTTGTGGGGGAGATGTCCGGCAGGACAGAGCGGGGCGCCTCGCACCGACTCTTCCAATCGTCCGCAACAGGTGCGCTAGCGCCGGCCGGCGGCGATGCGCTCGGCAATCGCCGCAAAACCCATGCGGCGCGCATGTTCGAGCGGCGTCACACCGTCGCGATCGGGTATGCTTTTCGCACCGGCATCGACCAGCAGGCCGACAATCTCCTGGTAGACCGGACCTCCGTCGCCGAGGATCACCGCCTCGAGCAGCGCCGTCCAGCCGAGATTGTTCACGTGATCGATGTCGATGTCCGTCGCGAGCAGGATACGCACCGTATCGGGATAGCCGTGATGGGCGGCCGGGATGAGAGCGACGCCGCCATAACGGTTGGTGTCCTTCAGATTGGCCCGGCCGGTCGCCAGGATCGCCTTGAGGATATCGTCCCGCCCTTCCGCGCCGGCATAGAGGAACGGCGTGTCGCGGATGTTGTCCTTGGCGTTGACGTCGGCGCCGGCCTTGATGAGCAGCAGCGCGATCTCGACATGGTTGGCACGCGTGGCAAGCAGCAGCGGGGTGCGTTTTGCGCTGTCGCGCGTTTCAAGCGCCGCGCTTGCCGCAAGCGCCGCCTTCACTGCACCGGCATCGCCGGCGTTGACCGCATCGAGAAGCGTCATGTCGTTCTCCCCTTCGGCCCGCGCCGCCACGAGCATCAAGACCGAGAGAAGGGCGGCGAGCAAGATGCGCATTTGGGCTCCATTGGACGTTGATGACCGCCCAATGAAAAAGGGGCCGCGAGGGCCCCTTTCAAATCATTTCTGCGCGAGGACGGCTTTACGCCGCCTCGGTTTCCTGCGGCCGGTCGGCACCCTCGGCCTCGAGCCGGGCGCGGTCGGCGGCACCCTTGGCGCTGGTGTCGCGATCGACGAACTCGATCACGGCCATGGCGGCGTTGTCGCCGTGGCGGAAGCCCGCCTTCATGATGCGGAGGTAGCCGCCGTTGCGGCTGGCGTAGCGCGGCGCGATCTCGTCGAACAGGCGCTTCACCAGCTTCTCGTTGCCGATCTTGGCAATCGCCTGGCGACGGGCGTGCAGGTCGCCGCGCTTGCCGAGCGTGACGAGCTTCTCCACCACCGGCCGCAGGTCCTTGGCCTTCGGCAGGGTGGTGACGATCTGCTCATGCTCGATGAGCGAGGCGGCAAGGTTCTCGAACATCGCCTGCCGGTGGCTGACGCTGCGGGAAAACCGGCGGCGGGCAAATCCGTGGCGCATGGGTTCCGTTCCTTCGTTTGGGGCAGCGCCCCGGCTTCAATTCGTGAATGGTGAATGGTGAATGGTGAATGGGCCTTGCGCCAACCGCGGCAATCCATTCACCATTTTACCATTCACTATTCACCGGTTCAGTACTGGTCTTCGTAACGCTTGGCGAGATCTTCGATGTTCTCCGGCGGCCAGTCCGGCACTTCCATGCCGAGATGCAGGCCCATCGAAGCAAGCACTTCCTTGATCTCGTTCAGCGACTTGCGGCCGAAATTCGGAGTACGGAGCATCTCGGCTTCGGTCTTCTGAATCAGGTCGCCGATATAGACGATGTTGTCGTTCTTCAGGCAGTTGGCCGAACGGACGGACAGCTCGAGCTCGTCCACCTTCTTGAGCAGCGCCGGGTTGAAGGCGAGCTCGGTGACGGATTCCGTCGCGGTCTCCTTCTGCGGCTCCTCGAAATTGACGAAGAGCGACAGCTGGTCCTGCAGGATGCGGGCAGCAAAGGCCACCGCGTCCTCACCCGTGATCGAGCCGTTGGTCTCGATCGTCATGGTCAGCTTGTCGTAGTCGAGCACCTGGCCCTCGCGGGTGTTCTCGACCTTGTAGGAGACCTTGCGCACCGGCGAGTAGAGGCTGTCGACGGGGATCAGCCCGATCGGCGCATCTTCGGCACGGTTGCGGTCGGCCGGCACGTAACCCTTGCCGGTGTTGACCGTGAACTCCATGCGGATCTCCGCGCCCTCGTCGAGGGTGCAGATCACGTGGTCGGGGTTGAGAATCTCGACGTCGCCCACGGTCTGGATGTCGCCGGCCACGACGGCGCCCGGGCCCTGCTTGCGCACGACCATGCGCTTCGGACCATCGCCTTCCATCTTGATGGCGATTTCCTTGATGTTGAGCACGATGTCGGTCACGTCCTCGCGCACACCGGCGATCGAGGAGAATTCATGCAGCACGCCGTCGATCTGGACCGAGGTCACGGCGGCGCCACGCAGCGAGGAGAGCAGCACGCGCCTGAGCGCGTTGCCAAGGGTCAGGCCAAAGCCGCGCTCGAGCGGCTCGGCGACCAGCTGCGTCATGGTCTTGCCCTTGGAAGAGAACTCGACCTTGTTCGGCTTGATCAGTTCCTGCCAATTTTTCTGGATCATCTGTCTTCCTTCCTGGCCCGACACCATCCAATCGTGGCGGACAAACTGGAAATGAGCCGAAGCGCCTTTGCGGCGCTCCAGCTTCTCAAAATGCTAAATCAGACGCGGCGCTTCTTGCGCGGCCGGCAACCATTGTGCGGGATCGGGGTCACGTCACGAATGGATGTAATGGTGAAGCCTGCCGCCTGCAAGGCACGCAACGCGGACTCACGGCCCGAGCCCGGGCCGCACACTTCCACCTCGAGCAGGCGAACGCCGTGCTCCTGGGCCTTCTTCGCGACATCCTCCGCCGCGACCTGTGCCGCGAACGGGGTCGACTTGCGCGAGCCCTTGAAGCCTTGAGCACCTGCCGACGACCAGGCGATCGCATTGCCCTGCGCGTCGGTGATGGTGATCATGGTGTTGTTGAAGGTCGAATTGACGTGGGCAACGCCCGACGAAATGTTCTTGCGCTCGCGACGGCGAACGCGGGTAGCTGTGGCTTCCTTGGCCATATTCAGTCCTTGCTTTCGATATCAGCGCCGCCGTAACGCCAGCGGCTACACCAGGAGTGAATGGTGAATGGGAAAATGGTGAATGGTATCAACGCGCGGACTGCCGCGGCCCTACCATTCACTATTCACCGTTGACCATTCACCCAATCACTTCTTCTTGCCGGCAATCGCCTTGGCCGGGCCCTTGCGGGTGCGCGCATTGGTATGCGTGCGCTGGCCGCGGACGGGCAGCGAGCGGCGGTGACGCAGGCCGCGATACGAGCCCAGATCCATCAGGCGCTTGATGTTCATCGAGACTTCGCGGCGCAGGTCGCCTTCGACCTGATAGTCGCGGTCGATCGCCTCGCGGATCGCCAGCACCTCCGCGTCAGTGAGCTGGCTGACACGGCGTTCCGCCGGGATGCCGACCTTGTCGACGATCTCCTGCGCGAACTTCTTGCCGATGCCGTGAATGTACTGAAGCGCGATCACGACGCGCTTGTTGGTCGGTATGTTGACGCCGGCTATGCGGGCCATCTTCATCTCCATGTGGGCCGGGCATGTCCAGGGACCGCCGGCGGGTTATGATTGACCCGCGTCCGGTGGAGGCCGGCCCTTGCGGGTGTTTTGCCGTCAAAAGATGACCGATCCGCGCGAGGCGGCCTGCATCAGCCTAATCAGGAAGACGGGCCGCTTTATTACAAAGCGGCCAGTGCGTCAACTGTCAGCGGTTACTTTTTTCCGCGCGGTCTTTGCAAGCAGAGCTTCGATCTGCTGGGTGACCGACTCGATGTCGGCCATGCCGTCCACACCCTTCAGCTTGCCTTTGGCGTAATAATAGCCGATCAGCGGCGCGGTCTTCTTGTAATACTCGCGCAGCCGCTCGTCGAAAACCTCGGCATTGTCGTCCTTGCGCACCGGCTGACCGGCGGCCTTCGCCTGCTCGGCGCGGTTGATGATGCGGTCGACCATCGCCTTGTCATCGACGACAAACTCGATGACGACGTCGAGGTCGAGGCCGCGCTCGGCCAGCAGTTTGGCAACTGCGTCAGCCTGCACCAACGTGCGCGGATAACCGTCGAGGATGAAGCCCTTGGCGCAGTCCGGCTCGTCGATCCGTTCGGCGACGATGGCGTTGACGATGGCGTCGGAGACGAGCTCGCCGGCGTCCATCACCGCCTTCGCGCGCTTTCCGACGTCGGTGCCGGCCTTGACCGCGGCGCGCAGCATGTCCCCCGTGGAGAGCTGCGGAATGCCATGTGTCTCGACCAGCCTCTGTGCTTGCGTGCCCTTCCCCGCTCCCGGGGGCCCAAGCAGTATAAGCCTCATCGTCCCCTCTTCCCCCCGCGAAGCTTCGACTTCTTGATCAGCCCCTCATACTGGTGGGCGATCAGGTGCCCCTGCACCTGCGCCACGGTGTCGAGCGTGACGCTGACCACGATCAGCAGCGAGGTGCCGCCGAGATAGAACGGCACGCCGGTCCCGGAAATCAGGAATTCGGGGATAAGACAGACGATAACCAGGTAGATCGCGCCGACGAGCGTGATGCGGGTCAGCACGTAGTCGATGTATTCGGCGGTGCGCTCGCCCGGGCGGTAGCCGGGAATGAAGCCGGAGTGCTTCTTCAGCTGGTCGGCCGTGTCCTTCGGGTTGAAGACGATCGCCGTATAGAAGAAGGCGAAGAACATGATCATCGCGCCGTAGAGGAACATGTAGAGCGGCTGGCCGTGGCCGAGCGCGGCCAGGATCGTCTGCGCCCATCCGGGCATCGTCTCGGCCGAGGAGAAGCCGGCGATCGTTGCGGGCAGGAGCAGCAGCGAGGAGGCGAAGATCGGCGGGATGACGCCCGACGTGTTGAGCTTGAGCGGCAGGTGCGAGGTGTCGCCCTGGAACATGCGGTTGCCGATCTGCCGCTTCGGATACTGGATCAGCAGCCGGCGCTGCGCGCGCTCGAAGAAGACGATGAAGCCGATCAGGATGATGGCGAGCAGAATCACCGCGATGATGATGCCGGTCGAGATCGCGCCGGTGCGGCCGAGCTCGAGCGTGCTGCCGATGGCTGACGGCAGGCCGGCAACGATGCCGGCGAAGATGATCAGCGAAATTCCGTTGCCGATGCCGCGGGCGGTGATCTGCTCACCCAGCCACATCAGGAACATGGTGCCGCCGACCAGCGTGATCACGGCGGAGATGCGGAAGAACCAGCCCGGCTCGGTGACGATGCCGTTGCCGCTCTCCAGTCCGACCGCGATGCCGTAGGCCTGCACCAGCGCCAGCAGCACGGTGCCGTAGCGGGTGTACTGGTTGATGACCTTGCGGCCCTGCTCGCCTTCCTTCTTCAGCGCTTCCAGCGAGGGGACCACCGACGTCATCAGCTGCATGATGATCGAGGCCGAGATGTAGGGCATGATGCCGAGCGCAAAGATCGCCATGCGCTCGACCGCGCCGCCGGCAAAGGCATTGAAGACGCCGAGCACGCCGTTCGCCTGCGACTGGAACGCCTGGGCGAAGGCTTGCGGGTCGATGCCGGGCATCGGGATGTAGGTGCCCAGCCGGTAAACCAGCAGCGCGCCCAGCGTGAACCAGATGCGCTTCTTCAGGTCTTCGGCTTTGGCGAAGGCTGCGAAGTTCAGATTGGCGGCAAGTTGTTCAGCAGCCGATGCCATGCATGTGCTCCGCTGGGGCTAGCGAGGTGCGCGCGCCTGCCCTGAAGGCGGGTCGCGAAGCCTTCGAGATAGGCTCCGGACCGCGAGGATGCAAGCGGCGGCGATCCCCTCGCCGCCGCCGGCCCGTTATTCGGCCGCGGCCTTTTGAGGCAGCTTGACCGATCCCCCGGCCTTTTCGATCTTCTCGACCGCCGCCTTGGAGGCGCCGGCGACGTCGAAGGAGAGCTTGGCCTTCAGTTCGCCGCCCGAGAGAATGCGCACGCCGTCCTTGGCGCGGCGGATGACGCCGGCCTTGATCAGCGCCTCGGCGTTCACCGTCTCCTTGGCGTCGAGCTTCTTGGCGTCGACGGCGGTCTGGATGCGGCCGAGCGAAACGGCGTTGAAATCCTTCGAGAAAGGATTGTCGAAGCCGCGCTTCGGCAGGCGCCGGTAGAGCGGCATCTGGCCGCCCTCGAAGCCGTTCACGGCAACGCCCGAGCGCGCCTTCTGGCCCTTCACGCCGCGGCCCGCGGTCTTGCCGGAGCCGGAGCCGATGCCGCGGCCGACGCGCTTCTTGTAATGCGTCGCGCCTTGGCGGTCCTTGATTTCATTGAGTTTCATCGATGTCTCCCGTAGCCCAGGCTCACGCCTCGTCGACGATGCGAACGAGGTGCGGCAGGGCCGCGATCATGCCGCGCACCGAGGGGGTATCCTCGAGCGTGCGGCGACGACGGATCTTGTTCAGGCCGAGGCCGACGAGCGTGGCGCGCTGCTCCTTGGGGCGGCGGGCCGGGCTCGCATACTGCTCGACGGTGATGGTCTTCGAAGCCTTCTTCGCCATGACGGCTTACTCCTCGGCAGCAACGGCCGCGCCGCGGCGGGCCTGCAGCGTCGAATACTTGATGCCGCGCTGGGCAGCGACGTCCTTCGGATGCACCTGGCTCTTCAGCGCGTCGAAAGTTGCGCGGACCATGTTGTACGGGTTGGACGAGCCCATCGACTTCGCCACCACGTCCTGCATGCCGAGCGTCTCGAACACGGCGCGCATCGGGCCGCCGGCGATGATGCCGGTGCCGGGCTTGGCCGAGCGCAGCAGCACCTTGCCGGCGCCCCAGCGGCCTTCGACGTCGTGATGCAGCGTGCGGCCGGAACGCAGCGGCACGAAGATCATGTCGCGCTTGGCGCTCTCGGTTGCCTTGCGGATTGCCTCCGGCACTTCGCGTGCCTTGCCGTGGCCGAAGCCGACGCGGCCCTTCTGGTCGCCGACGACGACGAGCGCGGCGAAGCCGAAGCGACGGCCGCCCTTCACCACCTTCGCGACGCGGTTGATGTGAACGAGCTTGTCGACAAATTCGCTGTCGCGCTCCTCACGGTCACGGCTGCGCTCGCGATCGCGGCCGCGTTCCCTGGGTTCCTGTGCCATGATCCTGATCCTTGTTCTTTTCCGGAAAGCACGGGTTGCGGTTTAGCCCAAAGCGGTCTTTGCCGCCCGGACCGGTTCAAAATCCTAGAAGGTCAGGCCGCCTTCACGCGCCGCCTCGGCCAGCGCCTTGACGCGGCCGTGATAGATGTAGGCGCCGCGGTCGAACACGACCTCCTTGACGCCCGCCTTGGTGGCGCGCTCGGCCAGCAGCTTGCCGACGGCAGCCGCGGCGGCCGTGTCGGCGCCGGTCTTGAGCGAGCCCTTGAGATCGCCTTCGAGCGAAGACGCTGCGGCCAGCGTGTGGCCTTTGGCGTCGTCGATCACCTGCGCATAGATGTGCTTCGACGAGCGATGCACCGACAGACGCGGGCGACCGGTCGCCACCTTCTTCAACTGACGGCGCACGCGGGCGGCGCGGCGCTGTGCGGTTTCACTGGAAGCCATGATTCTATTCCTTGGTGAATGGTCAATGGTGAATAGTGAATGGTGAGGAAGCGGACGGGCTCAAGCCCTTGCTGCCATTCACCATTTTACCATTCACCATTCACCCGCCTTACTTCTTCTTGCCTTCCTTGCGCACGATGCGCTCGCCGGCATACTTCACGCCCTTGCCCTTGTAGGGCTCCGGGCCGCGATATTCCCTGATCTCCGCCGCGACCTGGCCGACCTGCTGCTTGTCGATGCCGGACACGGTGATTTCCGTCGGCTTGCCGACGGAAATCGTGATGCCCTTCGGCGTCTCGTAGACCACGTCATGGCTGAAGCCGAGCTGCAGCTGCAGATTCTTGCCCTGCATGGCGGCGCGGAAGCCCACGCCGTTGATCTCGAGCTTCTTCTCGAAGCCGTTCTTCACGCCTTCGAGGATGTTGGTGATCTGCGTGCGCGACATGCCCCACTTGGCACGCGACGCCTTCGACTGGTCGCGCGGCTCGACGGAGATCTGGTTGTTCTCCATCTTCACCAGCACGTCGTCGTTGACGACGAACTTGAGCTCGCCCTTCGGGCCCTTGGCCGACACGGTCTGGCCGCTCACACTGGCGGTTACGCCCTGCGGCAGCGACACCGGTTTCTTGCCGATACGAGACATGTTGCTGTCCCTCTTTCCTTATCTGTGAATGGTGAATGGTAAAATGGTGAATGGTCGGAAGCTCTTCGGCCCAACCCTATTTCACCATTCACTATTCACCATTGACCATTCACTATTCACCATTGACCATTCACTACTAGAATATCTGGCAGAGGATCTCTCCGCCGACATTCTGCTCGCGCGCCTCGTGGTCGGCCATCACGCCCTTCGGCGTCGACAGGATCGAAATTCCGAGGCCGTTGCCGACCTGCGGGATCGACTTCACCGACACGTAGACGCGGCGGCCGGGCTTCGAAATGCGGGCGATCTCGCGGATCACCGGCTGGCCTTCGTAATATTTCAGCTCGATCTCGAGCTCCGACTTGCCGTTGTCGTAATCGACCTGGCTGTAGTCGCGGATGTAACCTTCCGACTTCAGCACGTCGAGAACGCGGGCGCGCAGGCGCGAGTTCGGGGTCGAGACCTTGGACTTCTTGCGCCCGATCGCGTTGCGGATGCGGGTGAGCATATCCCCGAGAGGATCATTCATGGACATTTGTCGTCCTCCTTACCAACTCGACTTCACCAGACCGGGAATCTGGCCGAAATTGCCGAGCTCACGCAGGGCCACGCGGCTCATCTTGAGCTTGCGGTAATAGGCGCGCGGGCGGCCCGTCACCTCGCAGCGGTTGCGGATGCGAATAGACGCCGAATTGCGCGGCAGCGCGGCGAGCTTGAGCTGCGCGCGGAAACGCTCTTCCAGCGGAAGCGACTGATTCATCACGATCGCCTTGAGCGCCTTGCGCTTGGCAGCGTAACGCGCCGCCATCTTGCGCCGGCGGTTGTTCTTCTCGACTGAGCTGGTCTTTGCCATTCTTAGTTCCTCTGCTCGCTGCCGTTACTGCCGGAACGGGAAGTTGAAGCCCTTGAGCAGGGCTCGCGCCTCGTCATCCGTCTTGGCGGTCGTACAAACGATGATGTCCATTCCCCAGACCTGATCGACCTTGTCGTAGTTGATCTCGGGGAACACGATGTGCTCCTTGATGCCCATGGCGTAGTTGCCACGCCCGTCGAAGCTCTTCGGGTTCAAGCCGCGGAAGTCGCGCACGCGCGGCAGCGCCACGTTCACGAGACGATCCAGGAACTCGTACATGCGCTCCTTGCGAAGCGTCACCTTGGTGCCGATCGGCATGTTCTCGCGCAGCTTGAAGGCCGCGATCGACTTGCGCGAACGGGTGACGACGGCCTTCTGGCCGGCGATCATCGACAGGTCCTCGGCTGCGACCGACGGCTTCTTCGAATCGCCCGTCGACTCGCCGACGCCCATGTTGAGAACGATCTTGTCGATGCGCGGGATCTGCATCTCGTTCTCGTACTTGAACTGCTCGCGCAACTCGCCCCGGATACGTTCCTCGTACACCTTCTTCAGGCGCGGCGCGTAATCCTTCGGGGTTGCCGCAGCCGCCGGCTTTTCAGCCTTCTCGGCCTTCGCTGCCGCAGGCTTGCCCGCCTTGGCCGGCTTTTCGGCCTGCTCAGCCTTCGGAGCCTTGGGTTCCTTAGCCATTGATGACTTCTCCCGAGCGCTTCGCGAAGCGCACCTTCTTGCCGTCCTTCTCGGTGCGGAAGCCGACGCGGGTCGGCTTGCCGTCCTTCGGATCGGCGATCGCCAGATTCGACAGGTGAATCGGCGCTTCCTTGGTGATGATGCCGCCCTGCTGCGACTGACTCTGCTTCTGGTGGCGGCGGACCTGGTTGACGCCGCGCACGACAGCCTTGTCGTCCGCCGGCCTCACTTCCAGCACCTCGCCGGTGCGGCCCTTGTCCTTGCCGGCGAGAACGACGACCTTGTCGCCTTTCTTGATCTTGTTCATTGCTCCGGCTCCTTACAGAACTTCAGGCGCGAGCGAGATGATCTTCATGTGGTTCTTGGCGCGCAGCTCGCGCGGAACCGGTCCGAAGATGCGGGTGCCGATCGGCTCTTTCTTGTTGTCGACGAGCACGGCCGCATTCTTGTCGAAGCGGATGACGCTGCCGTCGGCGCGACGGATGTCCTTGGCGGTGCGCACGACAACCGCCTTCATCACATCGCCCTTCTTCACGCGGCCGCGCGGGATCGCTTCCTTGATCGACACCACGATGATGTCGCCGACGGAGGCGTACTTCCGCTTCGAGCCGCCAAGCACCTTGATGCACATGACACGACGGGCGCCGGAATTATCCGCGACGTCGAGGTTTGTTTGCATCTGAATCATGACTGACCGCCTTGTTGCTGCAGGGTAAGGGCTCGCGCCCTACCCTCATTCCTTGTTTTTCGTCAGGCCCGCTCGGCGGGCAGCACGACCCAGCGCTTGTCCTTCGAGATCGGCTTCGATTCCTCGATGGACACCTTGTCGCCGACCTTGAACGTGTTGTTCTCGTCGTGGGCCTTGTACTTCTTCGTCTGGCGAACGGTCTTCTGCATCACCGGATGCGTGTAGCGCCGCTCGACCTTGACCACGACCGTCTTGTCGTTCTTGTCGCTGACGACGGTGCCTTGCAAAATGCGCTTGGGCATGGTTCGTCCTTAGCCTTTCTTGCCCGCGGCCTTCTCGGCCGCGATTGTCTTGATGCGCGCAATGTCACGGCGGACCTGCCGGACGCGCGCGGTCTTCTCGAGCTGGCCGGTGGCCTTCTGGAAGCGCAGGTTGAACTGCTCCTTCTTCAGGTCGGCGAGCTCGTCGGTGAGCTGGTCCTGGGTCTTGGCCCTTACGTCGGCGGCTTTCATCGAAAGACCCTTTCCTATTCCGCGATGCGCTTCATGAAGCGCGTCTTGACCGAGAGCTTGGCAGCGCCGAGACGCAGCGCCTCACGCGCAGTCTCCTCGTTGACGCCGTCGATCTCGAACATGATCCGGCCCGGCTTCACGCGGGCCGCCCAATAATCGACGCCGCCCTTGCCTTTGCCCATGCGGACTTCGGTCGGCTTTCCGGTGACCGGCACGTCCGGGAACACCCGGATCCAGACACGGCCCTGGCGCTTCATCTCGCGTGTGATCGCGCGGCGCGCCGCCTCGATCTCGCGCGCTGTGACGCGGTTCGGTTCCATTGCCTTCAGCCCGAAGCCGCCGAAATCCAGGTTGGTGCCGCCCTTGGCGACGCCGTGGATGCGGCCCTTGAACTGCTTGCGATACTTTGTGCGCTTCGGCTGCAGCATCTTCTATTCTCCAAAACCTCTCTTGGCCGCTCAGGCGTTCTCGCGGCGGCGTCCACCGCCACCGGCATGATCGCCTTCGCTGGCGCGACGCTCGGATGCCATCGGGTCGTGCTCGAGGATCTCGCCCTTGAACACCCACACCTTGACGCCGCAGATGCCGTAGGCGGTCTGCGCCTCGGCCGTGCCGTAATCGACGTCGGCGCGCAGCGTGTGCAGCGGCACGCGGCCTTCGCGGTACCACTCCATGCGCGCGATTTCGGCGCCGCCGAGACGGCCGGCGCAGTTGATGCGGATGCCTTCGGCGCCGAGACGCATGGCCGACTGCACGGCGCGCTTCATGGCGCGGCGGAAGGCGATGCGGCGCTCGAGCTGCTGCGCGATCGACTGCGCGATCAGCGTGGCGTCGGTCTCGGGCTTGCGCACCTCGACGATGTTCAAGTGCGTCTCCGACTTGGTCATCTCGGTCAGCTTCTTGCGCAGCTTCTCGATATCGGCGCCCTTCTTGCCGATGATCAGGCCCGGGCGGGCGGCGTGGATGGTCACGCGGCACTTCTTGTGCGGACGCTCGATCACGATCTTGGAGACGGCAGCCTGCTTCAGCTCCTTCTTCAGGTATTCGCGGATCTTGATGTCCTCGTGCAGCAGCTTGCCGTACTCGCCGGTGTTTGCGTACCAGCGCGAGTCCCAGGTGCGGTTGATGCCGAGGCGAAGGCCGATCGGATTGACTTTCTGGCCCATCAGGCGGCCTCCCCTTTCTCTTCGACCTCGCGCACGACGATCGTCAGGTGCGAGAATGGCTTCTCGACCCGGCTGGCGCGGCCGCGCCCGCGGGCATGGAAGCGCTTCATGACGATCGACTTGCCGACATAAGCTTCGGCGACGACGAGCGCGTCGACGTCGAGGTCGTGATTGTTTTCAGCGTTCGCGATCGCGGATTCGAGCGTCTTCTTGACGGTCGAGGCGATGCGCTTGCGCGAGAATTCGAGGTCGTTCAGCGCGTTCGCGACCTTCTTGCCGCGGATCAGCTGAGCGACCAGGTTCAGCTTCTGCGGGCTGACGCGGATGGTGCGCAGCACGGCGCGTGCCTCGTTGTCCGCAAGCCGGCGGGGAGCTTTGGGCTTACCCATTGTTACTTCCTCTTCGCCTTCTTGTCGGCGCCGTGGCCGTAATAGGTGCGGGTCGGCGCGAACTCGCCGAACTTGTGGCCAACCATCTCTTCGTTGACCGACACCGGGATGTGCTTCTGGCCGTTGTAGACGCCGAAGGTGAGGCCGACGAACTGCGGCAGGATGGTGGAGCGGCGGCTCCACATCTTGATCACCTCGTTGCGGCCACCTTCGCGGACCTTGTCTGCCTTCTTCAGCAGATAGCCGTCGACGAACGGGCCTTTCCAAGTAGAACGGGTCACGTCTGACTACCTCTTCCTAGCCCTTGCGCACATGGCGCGAGCGAACGATGAACTTGTTGGTCGACTTGTTCGACCGGGTCTTCTTGCCCTTGGTCGGCTTGCCCCACGGCGACACCGGATGGCGTCCGCCCGAGGTGCGGCCTTCACCACCGCCGTGCGGATGGTCGACCGGGTTCATGGACACGCCGCGATTGTGCGGGCGCTTGCCCCGCCAGCGCGAGCGGCCGGCCTTGCCGTCATTGATGTTGCCATGGTCCGGATTGGACACGGCACCCACCGTGGCGAAGCACGAGCCGTGCACGACGCGCTGCTCGCCCGAGTTGAGCCGCAGGATCGCCCAACCCTGGTCGCGGCCGACGAGCTGGGCGTAGGTGCCCGCCGAGCGGGCGATCTGGCCGCCCTTGCCCGGCTTCAGCTCGATGTTGTGGATGATGGTGCCGACCGGCATGGCCGAGAGCGGCATCGCGTTGCCCGGCTTCACGTCGGCCGCAGCGCCCGACACGACCTTGTCGCCGACGGCAAGCCGCTGCGGCGCCAGGATGTAGGAGAGCTCGCCATCCTCATACTTCAGGAGCGCGATGAAGGCGGTGCGGTTCGGATCGTATTCGAGCCGCTCGACCGTCGCGGTGACGTCGAACTTGCGCCGCTTGAAATCGATCATGCGGTAGGCGCGCTTGTGGCCGCCGCCCTGGAAGCGGGCCGTCACGCGGCCGTAATTGTTGCGGCCGCCGCTCGATACGAGGCCTTCGGTCAGGCCCTTCACGGGCTTGCCCTTGTAGAGGCCCGAGCGGTCGACGATGACCAGCTGGCGGGTGCTCGGCGTTACCGGTTTGAACTTCTTCAGTGCCATGGTTGTAATCCTCGCGGCCTCGTTGCTCAGAGGCCCGTCGCGACGTCGATCGAATGGCCGTCGGCCAAGGTGACCACCGCCCTCTTGATGTTGCTCTGGCGGCCGGTCGTGCCGCGGAAACGCTTCAGCTTGCCCTTGCGGACGAGCGTGTTCACGCCGGTGACCTTGACCGAGAACAGCGCCTCGACCGCGGCCTTGATCTCCGATTTCGTCGCTTTCGGCGCGACGTTGAAGACAACCTGGTTGCGCTCCGAAGCCATGGTCGACTTCTCGGTGATAGCCGGGCTGACGATCACGTCGTAGTGGCGAAGGTCAGTCATTTGAACCGCTCCTCGAGAGCCTCGACCGCCGCCTTGGAAAGGACGAGCGTGCCGCGGCGCAGAATGTCGTAGACGTTGATGCCCTGGACAGGCAGCACGTCGATGTTCGGGATGTTGCGGGCCGAACGCGCAAAACCCTCGTCCAGCTCGGCGCCGCCGATCAGCAGCGCGTTGGTCAGGCCCAGCTTGGCGAAGCTCTCCACGACCGCCTTGGTCTTGGCTTCGGTCAGCTTCAGCTCGTCGACGACGATGATGCTCGAGGACTTGGCCTTGGCCGAAAGCGCATGCTTCAGGCCAAGCACCCGCACCTTCTTCGGCAGGTCGTGCTCGTGGCTGCGCACGACCGGGCCAAAAGCCCTGCCGCCGCCGCGGAACTGCGGCGCGCGAGCCGAGGAGTGACGCGCCCGGCCGGTGCCCTTCTGCTTGTACATCTTGGCGCCGGTGCGAGCGATCTCGGCACGGCCCTTGGTCTTGTGCGTGCCCTGCTGCTTCTTGGCGAGCTGCCAGCGCACGACGCGCTGCAGGATGTCCTCGCGCGGCTCGAGCCCGAAAATCTCGTCGGAGAGCTTGACCTCGCCGGCGGCCTTGCCGGCAAGCGTGGTGATCTTGAGGTCCATGATTTAAGCCCCCTCTTTCGCGGTCTCGTTGACCTTGACCGGCGCCTTGAAGGCAGCGGGCTTCGGCGCATTGTCCGGCAGCGCTACCTTGGCGGCGTCACGCACGAGGATCCAGGCGCCCTTGGTGCCCGGAACCGCGCCGCGGATCAGGATCAGGCCGCGGTCCTTGTCGGTCGAGACGATCTCGACATTCTGCGTCGTCACGCGGGTGGCGCCCATGTGACCGGCCATCTTCTTGCCCTTGAACACCTTGCCGGGATCCTGGCGCTGGCCGGTGGAGCCGTGCACGCGATGCGACAGCGAGTTGCCGTGGGTCGCACGGCCACCACCGAAATTGTGGCGCTTGATGACGCCCTGGAAGCCCTTGCCGGTCGAGGTGCCGGTGACGTCGACCTTCTGGCCGGCGACGAAATGGTCCACCGTGATCTCCGCGCCGACTTCGAGCAGATTCTCCGGCGATACGCGGAACTCCGCGACCTTCGCCTTCGGCTCGACGGAAGCCGTCGCGAAATGGCCGCGCATGGCTTTCGAGGTGTTCTTCACGCGCGCCAGCCCGACGCCGAGCTGAACGGCGGTGTAGCCATTCTTCTCCGCGGTGCGCTGCGCCACCACCTGGCAGTTCTCCATGCGGAGAACGGTGACCGGGATGTGCTCGCCCGCGTCATTGTAGACGCGGGTCATCCCGACCTTCTGTGCAATCACTCCTGAACGCATTTCTTCGTTCTTCCTTCAGAGGAGCCTTAGGGGTTTTGGCCCGGTCGGCTCATGGTATCTTTGCGGGTTCCCTGTCGGGGCTTTCGCCCCTGCCCGCCTCTTGTGTTCGTCAGAGCTTGATTTCGACGTCCACGCCGGCCGCCAGATCGAGCTTCATCAGCGCGTCCACGGTCTGCGGGGTCGGATCAACGATATCGAGCAGACGCTTGTGGGTGCGCATCTCGAACTGCTCGCGGCTCTTCTTGTCGATGTGCGGCGAGCGGTTGACGGTGAACTTTTCGATCCGCGTCGGCAGCGGAATCGGCCCGCGGACGTTCGCCCCGGTGCGCTTGGCCGTCGACACGATTTCCTTGGTCGACGCATCGAGCACTCGGTGATCGAACGCTTTAAGTCGGATGCGGATATTTTGTCCGTTCATTCGTCTGTTCCTTCGAAGCCCTACGCGGCGCGGGCTTTCCGCGCCCGCGTCTGACCCGTTTCCTGTTCTTATTCCTTGATCGACGATACGATGCCGGAGCCGACCGTCTTGCCGCCTTCGCGGATGGCGAAGCGCAGCTTCTCCTCCATCGCGATCGGCACGATCAGCTGCACGTCGACCGACAGATTGTCGCCCGGCATCACCATCTCGGTGCCTTCCGGCAGCGTCACGATGCCGGTCACGTCCGTCGTGCGGAAATAGAACTGC
>Ga0164290_1001258_pt1 | contig 42840 bp, 51 predicted proteins | sample Micstemetagenome_FD_108782 | JGI IMG/M metagenome (GOLD analysis project Ga0164290, IMG submission 108782) | Contaminated culture microbial community from soil near Moab, Utah, USA - Microcoleus steenstrupii SON62 (Illumina Assembly) | ecosystem: Environmental > Terrestrial > Soil > Soil crust...
AGCCGACCTGCCTCATACAACCTCAACAATTATTTAGGTCAAGGGCTATTTATGTCTTCCTCAGTGTCACAGGTTTTGGCCGTGGGCGACGTGGCGCGCCGCAGCGGCGTGGCTGTCTCTACGGTCCATTTTTATGAGAAGCAGGGCTTGATCGCGGGCTGGCGCACGGCAGGAAACCAGCGCCGTTATCACCGCTCCGTCCTGCGCCGGATCGCCATCATCCGCATTGCCCAGCGTGCCGGCATCCCGCTGGCGATCATCAAGGACGCGCTGGCCGATATGCCGCACGATCATGTCCCCACTGCGGCAGACTGGCGCAATTTCACCGATGCCTGGACCGGCATGCTCAACGAACGGATCAGGTCCTTGACCCAGCTTCGCGACCAGATCCTAAGTTGCATCGGCTGCGGCTGCCTGTCGCTTGACGAATGTCCGCTACGCAATCCGATGGACGAGCTCGGGCGGTCGGGCCCGGGTCCGCGGCGACTGATCGGCGGCTGAACTGTCAGAACCCTATCGCCCGGCTGCGGTTGAAGACAAAATCCGGTGCACCCCTGTCCGCGCCCCCCGGCGCGCGCTCGGATGTAGCCGAGGACATCGCGCAGGAACCACTCGCCCGCCTGTTCGTCGTTCACCGCGGCAAGGGCATCACAAGCATCTTTGTCCGTGGCTTTCGCATCGCAGACAATCTGCTGGTCGACCAGTTTCGCGCCGATCCATCCTCCGCTTTCCGGCCGAACGGTTCGCGCTTGGGCTTAGCTGTCATTCATCTGGGGCTTCGCAATCCGGTGCCGCACGAAAGTTGCGCGCTCATCGGGCGACGCAAGGGAGAGGGGAACAAGAACATATCCCAGTTCCTGATAGACGCGCGCCATTATGTCATGGGTCGCCACCGCCTCGTCCCAATCCTGCTTGCGCTCGGCATCCTTGGCATAGATCTCGGCCCAGGGTGGCGCGATGAAGACATGGCTATTGTACCGGTTGCTCTCCGCCGCGCGTGTGAGGTCGCCTGGTATGCCCAGCCCGCACAATATGCGGTAGCCGATGATGTCGGGAATGCCTCGGTCGAAGAACAGGACGCCGTCTTTCATCCGTGCTTCCTCATAGGAGTTTAGATCATGCGCGAGCATCCGCTCGGCAAAGGCGTCGCGGTCATCCCATGGCAGGGCGGTTCCGCCAGCGGCCACCTCGTCGCGGATCACCGCTCGTCCGGCCTCGGGCATATGCGGCAAGCCTTGTTCGGCCAGCGCCGCGAGGAGCGTGCTTTTGCCTGATCCCGGTCCGCCGGTTACGACGAAGAAGCGATCCATCCCGTCCCTTAACTTTCCCGCGCTTGCGCGAAAGTGAGAACCAGCGTGTCCCGCCATCCCGGGGCGCCCGGTATCGCGGACTCGATCGGCGTCGTGCCGTGGCGGACATCCCGGTCATTCAGCAACAGCGCTTCGCCAGGACGGGTAAGCCGGTGCTCGAGGATACAAGTACCGAAAGGATCCTCTACGCGGCTTTCACCTCCCGCGTAATCGCTGCCGCCGACGAGCAGGATCAGCACCCAGTCGCGCCCGTCATGGTGCATGCCCTCCGGCGTGGGAAGGCCGGGCTGTCCCGGCAGGGCCTCGATACGGAATTGGTGCGCTTCCACCGTCCACGAGTTCGGACCCTGCGCGCTCGCATCCGCGATCAGGGCGGCGGCGCCCAGCACCAGCGCCTGAAACAGAGGCGATCCGGTTTGATCTCCAGCCATCGGCGCGAACCAGCGCTCGACTCCGCCATTCAATGGATTGTGATCGCGCTCCTGGTAATGCGGCCGATGCGGCAAACGCGTGCATTTCCCGCCTGCCACCTCAAAGGCGCCATAGCGTCTGCGGCGATAGGTGCCGCCGTCGGCCATCCACGTGTCGTGCGGCAGATCATCCCAGCTCCGCGCGAGCGCGGCCCATTCGGAGCTGCCAGGATCAACCAGCTTGCCCGGCGGCAGGAGCAGGGCGGGCGGCGCAGCGATGCACTCGCCGGAGGCAATAGCGAACCGCCCGGTCACGTCTCGTCGTCCCAGTAGCAGACCGCATCGGCATAGCGCCCGACATGGTCCACCGACCGGCTCGCCTTGTCGCCGCCGGGCGCGGCGCCTGCCATGACCGCGAACTTGCCGCTGTCGGGATAGTCGATCACGTCGGGCTCGTTCATCGTGCTGATGGCGAGATAGCGCAGGTCCGTATCGCCGGTGTTGATGACCTGGTGCGCACTTGCCGCGCCGCTGGCCGGGCACAGTGCGACATCGCCCGCCCGTAGCGCATGCTCGCCATCGGCATAGCGCAGGCGGCCGCTGCCGGAGAGGATCACGAACAGTTCCTCATTCGCGTGATGGCCGTGGAACGGCCACGCCCGTTTGCCCGGCGGCACCACGACCAACCTTCCGCCCAGCATGCGCGCCCCCAGCGGCGAAGCGAAGGACGCCATACGCGCTTCATAGAGATCGCCGTGCGCCTGTGTTTGCAGGTCGAGGGTATCCAGATGAAGAACGGGGGGTGTGATAACGGCCATGAATGAACCAATACAATGTTTGATTTGATCGACTCATGATTTGATACAATGATGAGGCCCGAGGAGCAACCAGATGAGCACGAAGACCCCCGACCGATTTCTATTTCGATCCCGTCTCGCCCTTCGCCTTCCTGATGTGGAGGCTTGGCGGCGAACTTGGTCTTTCCGTTGTGCAAGACAGGATCGCAAGCGCGGATGTAAAGGACGGGCTCCGAGCCAACACCGAGGCGGCGATCGCGCGCGGCGTGTTTGGCGTGCCCACTCTCGCGATCGGGGAGGAACTGTTCTGGGGCTTCGATACGCTGGAGATGGTGCGCGATTATCTGGCCGATCCCAGGTTGTTCCAGACAGCTGAGATGCAACGCCTCTGCACTCTCGATTATGGTGTGGCCCGGAGGGCAGGATCATGACCGGGGCCAATGACCCGCTTCTGCTCGAACGCGTTCGCGATAGCTTCTCGCGTCAGAGCTTCATGGGGCTAATCGGGGCCGAGGTGATCCACGTCAGCCACGGCAAGGTGGTTCTCGATCTGCCGTTCCGGGCTGATCTTTGTCAGCAGAATGGATTCCTTCATGGCGGCGTGGTTGGTGCGATTGCCGACGTGGCGGGCGGCTATGCGGCCTACTCGGTCTTCGGGGATGGCGACGATGTCCTGACGGTCGAATACAAACTCAATCTTATCCGCCCGGCGGCGGGAGAACGCCTGCGCGCCACGGGTGAAGTGCTGCGCGCCGGCCGCGCGCTGACGGTCTGCGATCTCAAGGTCCGTGCAATGCGTGAGGGAGACGAGGTGCTGTGCGCTTCCGGCCAGCAGACGCTCATGCGCATGGACGCGAATCGGCCATGATGGTCCATACCGAACGACCGATCCCAGCGAAGGACGCCCCCGGCGGTGGGGTTCGCGACTAATCGCGTTGGGACTGCCCGCCGGACCTGCGCAACAATTCGGAGGAGCGGTGGGTGGGCCGGCCACTCCTCGTCTGGTTGGGCGGAAATCGAAGGGAATGGAGCATGACCATCTGGACTGTGCTTGCCGGGTTCACGCTGGCTGCCGGGCTTCTTGTCGTCACGCCCGGCCTCGACATGGCACTGGTCCTGCGCACACTCGCCGTCGAGGGGCCGCGTCAGGCTCTCGCGGCGGCGGCAGGCGTGGTCGCGGGCGTTCTTGCCTGGGGGCTGATTGTGGCTCTGGGGCTTGGCGCGCTGCTCGCGCTGTCAGGCACGCTCTACTGCATCCTGCAATATGCAGGCGCCGCCTATCTGCTATGGCTGGGGCTGGGCATGGTTCGTGCGGCTCTCAAGCCGGGTGCGCCCTCCGATGCAGCAAGTCCGGCATTGCCATCTGCTCCATCACGATCGGGTAACTGGTTCATGAAGGGTCTGCTCACCAATTTGCTCAATCCCAAGATGGGTGTCTTCTATGTGAGTTTCCTGCCGCAGTTCATTCCGGCGGGAGCGTCGGTAATGGGCTTCAGCCTGTTGCTGGCGGCGCTTCATGCCACGCTCGGCATGGCCTGGTTTGCGCTCCTGATCCTTGGCAGCCGTCCGCTGCGGCACTGGTTCGCGCAAGGGGCTGTGGCACGCTGGCTCGATGGCCTGACCGGCGGCGTGCTCATCGCGCTGGGCCTGTGCATCGCCTTCCATCCGGCGCAGCGATAGCGCCTTTTCCATATCGAGAGAGACATGCAGATAGCCGTTCTGACTTTCGACGGGTTCAACGAACTGGATTCGTTCATCGCGTTGTTCATGGCAAGCGATCCATTGGCCCATGCAAGCACCGGCGGCATCACGGGCGAACGCGTATCGGCCGTGCGGATTGGATGAAGCCGATACCTTTGGAAAGCACCACCGTGACACCGACAGCTCTTCTCCTGCCCACCTATGTCCAGATGCTGCAGGCCTTGTCCGGGTGGCTGGACAAGGCGGTGAAACAGATGCTGGCAGAACAGGCGGAGGCGCTGCTCTCGGTCCGGCTCGCTCCGGACATGTTTCCGCTTGCCACCCAGATCCGCTTTTCCTGCGTTCAGGCGATTGAGGGTGTGTTCCGGCTAAAGGGTGAGGCTTTCCCGCCCTTGGTTGAGATTTTGCTGGATGAAGGACGCAATGCCGGCGATCGCGCCGGATCAATGGCCGATGCGCAAGCCAGGATCGATGAAACGCTTGCTCTCGTGGAATCGCAGGCAGCGACACTTGCCGATGCCAATCCCGGCCGGTCAATCGCTCATAGCCTGCCGACGGGCATGATCTTCGATCTCACGGTGGAACAATATGCCCGCGACTGGGCGATCGCCCAGTTCTACTTTCATGTGATGACGGCCTACGCGATCATGCGAAATCAGGGTGTCGATCTTGGCAAAGCCGATTATGTCGCGCACATGTTTGCCTATCTGCGCCCCGGAACCATGCCATCGCAATAGATGCCGAAGGGCGCCGTCATTCGCTTCCGGCCCGCTCGATCACCAGGATGCGCGCTTCGCCACGGGGATGGGCGACATGTTCATCGCCCGGCTCGGCGTGAAAGATGTCCCCTGTTTCAAGATGCAACACATGTTCGTCGCCAGCGATCTGGACATGCATGTCGACACGCCCGTCTCGGACAGCGAAGACTTCCGGGCCGTCGTTGATGTGCCAGCGGTAGGGCTGGTCACGGTCGCGTCGCTGATCTGCTCGATCGACAGCGCGTCCCATGCACTCTCCCCGGTGAGGTCCCGCGCGCGAATGACCTGCACGTCTTGCCCTCATGCCGACGCAGAGCCGAAGCCCCGTACCAGCATCACGCTGCCGGAGGTCGCTGCGTGCCGATCGACCGCAATTTCGCAATATTCGGGGGATCTTGCCCACGCTCGGAAGGCCGCTTCGTCGGGGAACTTGAGCAAGATCACCTTTTGACACGCCAGGGCGCCTTCGATCGCCACGGGCGCTTCGTCCGCAGCGAGAAGCGATCCGCCATACGGCGTCAATGTCGCCGAGAAGGCGGCAGCATACTGGTCGTAACGAGCCCGGTCGTGAATCGAAATCTGGCCGATTGCATAAACCGTCATCTAAATCCTCTCTCTACTGATTTCAGACGAACCCGCGATCCCCGTCGCAGCCCGTTCATTCGCTCAGTGACATGTCCTGCGCGCTGTAGAAGCTCTCGCCTTCGACCTGCCGGTCGTCCACGAAGCACATCGTTTCGAGCGCCCGCCTGGCCTTGCCGTTGCGCCGTGCCACATAGTGGACGCCGAGCACCTGGCGTTCGAGATCGCAGACGGCAGCGATCAGGGTAAAATGTAGGTCGGGGGACGCCTCCAGCGCGCTCGACCAATAGGCGCGCAGCGCCGCCTTGCCTTCGACGACCGGCGAGCCCGTCACCTCCGCCGCCAGCGGGCTGATAAAGCGCGCATCGTCGACAAAATGCGCGAGAATCATATCAAGGTTCCGCGCATTCCAATTGGCTACCCAGTTCTCCGCGAACTTCTCCATTTCTTTCCGGTTCACGGCATTGTCCTTCATATCGGGAACAGAAACGGGCGAGATTGCGAAGCGCGGTGTGAGCGGAATCGCCCCCCATGGCGCCTTCCTGCTGCGCCAAATGGTCATCATTGAACTGTAAGTCAAATATGATATTGTACTGGTTCAATATGCGGGGGTGACAATGAAGGACTGGCAGCCGGATATCTCTAAGGGCAGTGCGCCGGTGTACGAGCGTCTCGTGTCCGCGCTGGAGAGCGGTGTGCGCGATGGCCGCCTTGTGCCCGGTGATCGGTTACCCCCGCAGCGCGATCTGGCGCACCGCCTGTCCCTGAGTGTCGGCACGGTCAGCCGGGCCTATGTCGAGGCGGAGCGGCGGGGGTTCATTTCCAGCCATGTTGGCCGGGGTTCGTTCGTCGCTGATCGCGCGAGGCCGCATGCCCCGCCACATGACACCGGCCCGCTCGACATGGCGCATAATGTGCCGCCGCTCGATTCTGCCGAGCGCTGGATCGGGGAGGGGCTGTCCCGTGTGCGCCAGCGCGCCGATCTTGGCACAGCGGTAAAATATGCGCCGCCCGAAGGCTTGGCCTCGATCCGCGAGGCCGGAGCATCCTGGCTGAAGCGTCGTCATGGGGTGACGCGCGCGACGGCGGAGCAGGTCATTCAGTGCAACGGCGGGCAGCATGGCCTTGCACTCGCCTTCGCGGCGCTGGCGCGGCCCGGCGATACGATCCTGTGCGAAGCCGCGACCTATCCCGGCATCCGGACACTGGCCGACCACGCTGGCTACCGCCTGCAGGGCGTTGCCATGGACGAGCGCGGCATCGACCCCGAAGCGCTCGCCCGCTGTGCCCGCGACACTGGCGCCAAGGTGCTGGTCACAATCCCGACCTTACAGAACCCAACCACGATTACGCTCGATGCCGCGCGCCGCGCTGAAATCATCGAGGTCGCCCGTGCCCATGATCTGATGATCGTGGAGGACGATGCCTATTGCGTCTTCGCCGATGCCGGGGCGGCGGACTGCTTTGCGGATCTCGCGCCCGAAAGGACATTGATGGTGGCGGGCGTTTCCAAGGCGGTCGCGCCCGGCTTGCGGCTTGGTTTCCTGTTGCCGCCCGATAATGAAGATATTCGCGATCGACTGCTGCTGGGCATCCGTGCCTTTGGCTACAGCCCGCCCTCGCTGGGCGGTCTGGTTTTCAGCCAGTGGGAACAGGACGGAACGGCCGACAGAATCGCCGATGATGTAATTACCGAAAGCGAGGCGAGGACGCAGTTGGCGTCGTCGATCCTCGGCAAGGCGATGGCAGTGCCGGGGGCGGGGCGCAGCCTCCACGTCTGGATGCCGATGCCCATGCTCGACGCCGAACGGCTGAGCGCCCGCGCCTTGCGTGCCTCCATCGCTCTGACGCCGCCTGACGGGCCGATTGTCGATGCCGTGGCGCCCTCCGGGGTTCGCCTGTGCCTCGGCGGCCTGCGCTCGCGCGATGCTCTTGAACAGGCGCTTCGCGATATCGCTGCCATGCTGACGACTGCCGGGGGCAGCGCGGCGCGCGGTCTGGTCTGACATGCGAGGCCAGCCATGCATATGAATCGATCCCCGGCGAGCAGTACGGATCTCTGGTCCTATGCCTCGCTGTCCATTGTGATCTTGTTCTGGTCGGGCAATTTCATTGTCGGGCGCGCGGTGAACGGTGTCATTCCACCCTTCACGCTGGCGCTGGTCAGGTGGAGCGGAGCGCTTCTGCTTCTTCTGCCTTTTGCGTGGCCGCATCTGCGCAGCGATCGTCAGCAGCTCCTGTCGCATTGGAAGACGGTCCTGCTGCTTGGCCTGACGGGCGTGGCGGCGTTCAATGCCTTCGTCTACTCGGGCCTGCAATTCACGACCGCCAGCAACGGGCTCTTGCTTCAGGCGGCGATTCCGGCGCTTGTCCTCTTGTTCAGCCGCCTGGCGTTCGGCGAGCGCGCGTCGGCCTTGCAAATCGGCGGCGTCACGCTTTCCATGCTAGGCGTGGCGATCATCGTCCTGCGCGGCGACCTTGCGGCCCTGGCACGATTGACTCTCAATTTCGGCGACTTTCTTGTGCTGTGCGGGGTCGTCAGCTGGGCGTTTTATACCTCGCTGCTGCGCCTTCGCCCCGGTTGTCATCCGGCCAGTTTCCTTGCGGCGACATTCATTATCGGCGCGGTGGCGATGACGCCGCTCGCCGCGATCGAAATCATGGGCGGCGTCCGCATTCCGCTTCGGGCCGATGTCCTGGGCGCCTTCATCTACGTCGCGCTGTTCCCGTCGCTCGTCGCCTATGTGCTCTACAATGCAGCGGTGAAAAATATCGGAGCAGCACCCGCGGGTCAGATGATTACGCTGATGCCTCTGTTCGGCGCAGGGCTCGCAGCCCTGTTGCTGGGCGAGGCGCTTTTCCGATTTCATTTCGTCGGAATGCTGCTCATCCTGGGCGGGATTGTGCTGGGCGCCGTCGGGGTGGGGTCTCAACGGCGGGCACCGGATGATTTCGGAGCGACAGGATAACGAGACCAAACGCCTCCCAACCTGCGCCCTTCCAGGCAGATCACGGCAGCGGTTCCAGAAATTCCAGAATGGCACGCCGCGCGCCCTCTTCGGACAAGAGCGGCGCATGTCCCACCCCCGCGACCTCGGAATAGGCCATATGCGGCGCCGCACGGCGCATCTTTTCGGCGATCGGCCGCGATAAGAGGTCCGAAAGCTCGCCCCGGATCAACAGCGTGGGTCGCCACCGCGCCAGCTTGAGGAAGAGGAGCCATGTCAGCAACGACCCGCGCGGCGGCGGCTTCGCCCGGATCGGAACCGCGATCGACGGATCATAATCGAACTCCGGCCGCCCTTCGGCGCCCGCAATACAGCCCCGCTCGGCAAGCGTTCGCCAGCCCGCTTCGGAGAGGCCGGGAAAAGCGACAGCGCTGGTGCGCTTGAAATAGGCGACGGCGTCGTCCCAACTATCGAGCGCGACCGGCCGGCCGGCATAGGCGGCGATGCGCGCGATGCCGGCCGGGTCGATCGCGGGGCCGACGTCGTTGAGGATCGCGCTGGCAAGCGCACGCCCCCGGCGCGCGGCCAGCAGCATCATGATCAAACCGCCCATCGACGTGCCGATGAAATGCGCGCGCGCAATCCCGAGCGCGTCGAGCAAGGCGAGCGTATCGCGCCCATAGGTGGGCAATTGATAACGCATCGGGTCGGCGCTCCATCCCGAACGCCCGCGTCCGCGTACATCGACCGCCAGAACGCGCCGCCCGGTTGCGGCGAGCAACGGGGCGAGCTCCTCGAAATCGCGCGAATTGCGGGTGAGCCCGTGAATACAGATTACCGGCAAGCGCGCTTCACCCCCGGCGGCGGCATAGTCGCGGGCAAAAAGCCGAACGCCGTCGGGCGCCTGCCAGTATCGCTCCTCGAACTCCCCCACGGTCAGAACCGGTATTCGGCCGCGAAGCGGGCGGTACGCGGGGGCCCGTAAAAGCCGATCACCGACTGTCCAAACTGGTTCGACGGGAAATTATAACCGCCGGTCCGATAGCGTATGTCGAACAGGTTGCGGCCGTGCACGCCGAGCCGCCAGCGCTCGTCGGGCGACGTCCACGTCACGCTGAGGTCGACGAGCGCATAACCGTCCTGGTCGATCGACGGGATGGGTATCTCGAAAAGATGCGTGTCGCTGCGGAACGAGATCGACGGCAGGATGGCCATCCGCCCGCCCATGAAATCGGCCTGCCAGTTGACCGAGGCGCTGCCCGTGAACTTCGGCGTATTCTGGAAACGCCGAAGATCGGCAACGTCGACATCCTGGCCCGTGGCAAGGTCGAAAACGATGAATTCGTTGAACTTCGCATTGATATAGCCAAAGCTGAAGCTCGCGCTGAAATTGCGGCTGAGCACCGCCTGCGCCTCAATCTCCGCGCCCCAGATGCGGGAGCTGCCGACATTGTCGACAAAGCTGACCACCCCTGGCGGCGGCGTGACCTTGGGCACCTGCGTCGTCACCTGCTGCCCCGAATAGTCGGTGTAGAAGAGCGCGGCGTTCATCCGCAACTGCCCATCGAGGAAATCGCCCTTGAGGCCGAGTTCATAGGAATCGACGATTTCGGCGTCATAACCGTCCTTCGTTGCGGGCGTCGCGGTCGCGTCGCCGCGCATGTCGAACCCGCCCGATTTGAAACCGCGGCCATAGGCGGCATAGATGTTTACATCGTCGCTCGCGGCATAGGTCAGGCTGACGCGCGGCGTGAATTCCTCGAACGTACGGCTGTTGGTATAGTCGGTCAAAATCTGCGGCACGTTGAAGGGAGGCGGCAGAATCGGGACATAGGGTTTGAGCAGCGGGCTGCCGAGGGTGCCGAAATAATTGGCCTTGAAAACCGTGCCGACCTTCTTGTCGCGCGTCCAGCGCGCGCCGAGCGACAGCTTGAGCCGTTCGGTCAGGTCATAATTCATGTCGCCGAAGATCGCGAAGCTCTCGGTATCGACCGACCCGCTGGTGAGCTGGGTCAGCGCGGTGCCGGCGCTCGGCCGCGGCACGAGCAGCGCTTCGGGGACGAGCCCGCGGCCGAGGATCGTGTCGAACGCGCCCGATGCCTTGGCATCGAGATAATAGACACCGACGACGCCCTGCAGCGCGTCGGTCTCGATCTGTGCCTGAAACTCCTGGCTGAACTGGCGATCCTCATAGACCTTCCCCTTCGACGCGATGTCGAGGAAGGGCTGCGGCGTTCCGTCAAAATCGATCCCCGCGCCGCTCGAATAGCCGTCGCGATAGGCGGTGATCGACTTGAGCGTGACCGCGTCCGACACGGCCCACTCGCCCGTCAGCGACACGCCCTGCGTCACGACCTTGTTCGTGTCGCCGATTCCCGCGAGCGTGTCATATTTCCCCGGAAGGACCGCCGTGTTGCTGTTGGGCTCGCGCCGTTCGCGGTGGCCGTGATTGGCGTTGGAGCGGTCTTCGGTGCGGTCCGCCGCAAGCCGGATGAAAAGCGTGTCGGACGGCGCGATCTCGACCGACACGCGCCCCGCGATCACATCCTTGTTGCCCGTTTCCGCGCCGGTAAAATAATTTTTGCCATAGCCGTCGCGATTGTACCAGGCGAAGGCCGCGCCGACCGAGACGGCATCGGAAACCGGCAGCGCGACCGATCCGGTCAGATTATATTCGTTATAGCTGCCGACCTCGCCCCGGATCTTGCCGCTGAAATCATGGCCGAGCCGCTTGGTCACATATTTGACCGCGCCGCCGATCGTGTTGCGGCCGTAGAGCGTGCCCTGCGGCCCGCGCAGCACCTCGATCCGCTCGATGTCGAAGATGTCGAGCACCGCGCCTTGCGGCCGCGCGATATAGATGTCGTCGACATAAAGGCCGACGCCCGGCTCGAAGCCCCACAGCGGATCCTGCTGGCCGATGCCGCGAATGAAGGCGGTCAGGGTCGAGTTGGTGCCGCGCGAAACCTGAAGCGTGAGATTCGGCGTCGACCGCTGGAGCGCGGTGATGTCGGGTGCGCCCTTCTGGTCGAGCGCGTCGGCGGTGAAGGCGGTGACCGAAATCGGAACATCCTGCAGACTCTCCTCGCGCCGCCGCGCGGTGACGACGATTTCCTCGACCTGCGCGGTGCTCGCGCCGTCGGGCGACACCTCCTGCGCGACGGCGTTCCCGCTCGCCAGCGCGCCCAGCGTCGATCCCGCAAGCAGCATGTTTTTCAGCGCCCGGCGATATTCGGTCATCAGATCGTCCCTCCCATTCGAATCATTTAATACGATTCCGTATGAGATATCCATAGTGTCGACTAGCGTGTTCGGTCAACATTTTCGCATGCGGTTTCAAAATCAGTTCGAGTGCGGATGGGAAATGTGCGAGCATTGACCTCGCCGACCGCACGCCCTACGCCTTGCCCATGTCGCTGCCGCCGCTTCCGCTCCAGCCGATCCTTCCGGGCGCGACCGGCGCGCCGGTCAAACGCGGCCCCAAGCCCAAGCTGACCGCCGAAGGCTGGTTCATCGCCGCGCTCGAACAGCTCGCGCTCGGTGGAATCGATGCGGTGCGCGTCGAGCTGCTCGCCGAGAAGCTTGGCGTCACCAAGGGCATGTTCTACGCGCGCTTCGACACGCGCGAGGGTTTCCTCGAAGCGATGGTCGATTACTGGCGCCAGCGCACGACCACCGGGCTCGTCGCCGAACTGATCGCGATGGATTCGGGACCCGAGGACCGGCTCACACGCCTCTTCGCGATCTCGCGCATGGATCGCGCCCGGACGGGCGCGTGGATCGAGGTCGCGATGCGCACCTGGGCACTGACCGACGAACGCCCCAAACGCGCGCTCGAAGAGATCGACCGGCACCGGCTGGTCTATTTCGAATCGGTGCTCACGGCGAACGGCGTGCCGAAGGACCAGGCGCCTGCCCGCGCCTTTCTGATCTACAGCTATGTGATCGGCGACACATTGCTGTCGGGCGACCGGACCGCAATCCGCGACCTGTGCCAAGCGATGCTGGCCGCACCCTGAAAAGAAGAGAATGGACGAGAATGGCTCGACTCTTGCCGTTTACTGAGATCGATCAAAAATCAAGGCGCGACAGACAGACATTTGTTCGCCCAATGCCGAGATCACACCGAGTCATGCGTTAGCAGCCACCGTTCATAGGGCTGACCTAGAGAAGGTATGACAGGGCGAGGCCGACCAGACCCTGATGGCGGGACCCTTCGTCCCCGACGATCGGACTATTCGCTGCATCGCCCAAAAAATAGGACCATGACAAACGCCCGATCACACCCCACCGCCGGTCGAACTAGTAGCCGATCGTCGCGCCGAGCCCAGCATCGCGCAGGGAGGCACCGATATGGTAGCCAAGGCAGGCCGGATCGCTCGGCATCCTCTGAACTGCCTCCGAAGTTGGTGTCCGTATAGGATCGATTGCCCAAGTTGCCTGCGCATCGAGCGCGAGCGCAAAACGGCAGTTGCGGACGGCAATATAATAATCGTCTGCGCGCGCTCGCTATAGGCCTGCTCGACCTGCGCGAGCGACTGGAACCCGATCGCGACGCACCCGCCGAATTCCTGAGCCGCGCCTGCGCATCCTGCAGCCCTTCGATCCTTCCGAGCGCCTCGAGTTCATCGACATGGAACCATATCCCCCGCTTGACGTGACCCCCTGATTTTCCTCCAACTGTGATTAGAGTCCGGCGCGAAGGAGCCGAACTCTACGTCTGAATTGTAACAATCACCGGAGCACGTCATACTGCAGCGACGGTCAGGAAGCCCCGCAGTATTCGTTGAAAAGTCGCAGTGCAGCGTCTACCCTCCTCCTCAAAATCACATAGCAAATTAAGATCAGGCGCTATCGGCAAACCCATCGTAAACGCAACATCGCCAAGCGTTCATTCCGCTGCTTCAATGGGCCCGGCCTCCAAGGTCAGTGAACTTCATCTTCTTCCAATAAGGTAGCGAAGCCCGGCAAACGAATCCTTCGAGATTGGACAGAGCCATGATCTCGCTTGTGAGCACCACATTTTCTACTGACCCGCTCTTCTGTAGCGACATCGAGCGGCTGGGGTAGCGTCCGTATGAACGAGAACAGCCGATATTCTCACGCTCGACTTCGCGGTCACCAATCAATTCGGACGCCAGTTTGGCTGTCCCTCCATCTTCGCTCGCTCCTGAGCGGAGGAGAAGAAGATTTCCGCAATTCTCGACGATGGTCTGCGCGCCCTCACCATATATCTGCTTCACCTGCGCAAACGACTGGAATCCGACCGCGACGCATCCCCCAAACTTCCTGAGCCGCGCCTGTGCATCCTGCAATCCTTCGATCCGGCCCAGCGCATCGAGTTCATCGACATGGAACCAAATCCGGCGCTCGGCCGACGGTTCGAGCGACAGGGTTTCGAGGATGGCGATATTCATCCAGCAGGAGGCAAGCCCGCGCAACGCCGCGATCTGGTTGGCCGTGTAGGGTATCCAAAGCGAGCCCTGGCCCTCGCGTATCCACCGCCTAACGGAGAAGGGTGAGCCCTTCGCCGACCCGATTATCTGCAAATGCCCGACGGCTGGCGCCAGCGTCCCCAATATGCTGGCGAGCATGCGCTCGCCGCCAGGCTCGAAGTAGCGGGAGGCGGGCGTTCCCGCGCATAATGTCTTCAGTTCGTCGATCTTTCCGCTACCCATCATCGCGGCGAACGCGTCCGAACCGCCCAGATCGAGCGTCACGAAATTCTCGAGCGCTCCGGCGAGCAGTTGCTGGGCATAGGTGATCCATTGATCCTGATCGCCGCGCCCGATGTGCGGGAGCAGTGAGGCGGCGAGAAATGCATAGTCGCTCGGGGCTTCGATCTCGGCGAGCAAATCCCACCGCGCACATTCGGGGTGGAAGGGATTGAGGATGATGTCGCCCTCCTTCATGAAGAGGTCCATTGCCGTGCCTTCGGGGTCGGCGACGATATGACGATCACCGCGCAACATGGCATCGGACATCAGCGCGCGCAGCGCGGTCGACTTGCCCGAGCCGGTCGCGCCGATCGCGGCGACATGCATGGTTTCGTCGTCGCGGCTGAGGGGAACGCCCGCGAGGGTGACGCGGCCGGTTGCCCGCGCCCAGAGACGCCAGAGCCGTCCGAAACGGAATGTCCTGATTTTCGTACCGCGGATATGGCGCGTCCGCCGTGGCATCGCCGCGAGTCGCGCACCGATCGCCCCGCCGAGGAAAGCGAAGGTCGCGGGCATCATCACCGCCGCCGGCCAGCTGAAGCCCTGAAAATCGCGGCAGAGAATATAGCCGATCCCACTGCCGCCGAACCAACCCAGCGGCGCGTGGAGCAGCGGCCAGGCGGTTCGCTTGCCGATCCCCTGCACCACCGCAATGGCGACGATGCCGGGCAGCATGGCAAGCGCAAACCAGAGCGGATAGCGATGCAGGGCGAGCCAGGCCCAGCGCCGGCTGAGCCACGGCTCGAGCGCATCGCGATGCGCCCAATGCTCGCGCACGAGATCGGCAAAGGCGAACTGGCTCTCGATCGGGATCAGCGTCCGCACGAACGGCCAGCAGACAAAGATCGCGATCCACGCCGTTATAAACGCGACGGCCTGGACACCGCCATCCGATCCATGCCCACCGGACATGCCGCCCATCATAGCTCGGCTCCATTGTCGCGCTCGCGCCCGCGTGCTCGGCCTGTAACGGCCTCGGCGGCCTTGGCGAGCGCCCGGCGCATCGATTCAGCGGTGGGCTTGGGTGCGGCAGCGCGCGCCGCGACCATTTCACGGAGCCGCCGCGCGCGATCGGACTGCGCCGGGGATTTGTCGGCGGAGTTGTCGCGGGCACCGGCCTTGCCTGCATCCGCCCCTTTCGCGGGCTCCGCGTGCCGTGCCGGGTCGCGCTCGGCTCGACCTCCCTTCGCGGCATAGTCGCCATAATCGAGCGCCATGTCCTTCGGTCGCTCGCGGCCAAGCGTGCGGCGCAGCGACGGCTCATCGGCAAAATCGTCGCGCCCATAGTGGAGCGACGTGCCGCTGCGATGCCGGCTGAGCGCGACATAGGCGCTGTGCGCATTGAGCCCTGGGGTAGCGAGAATATGGGTTCGGTCTACCGTCATGCCCTGTGTCTTGTGGACGGTGGCCGCATAGCCATGGTCGATATCGGCATAGGATTTGAGGTCGACCGCGACACGCCTGCCGTTGTCGAGCCGCACTTCGAGCCGGTCGCTCGCCGCCTTTTCGACCGTGCCAAGCGAGCCGTTCTTCACGCCCAGTTCACGCTCGTTGCGCAGGAAGAGAATGCGATCGCGCTCGGCAAATTGGCGGAGGCCGCGCTCGGTCCGCACGCCCACTTCCTCGCCCAGTTCGTCCTGCGCGATGAGCCGTTCGCGCGCGGCAGCATTGAGCATTTCGACCTCCTTGTTCATATGGGTGAGGATGATGCGCGCGGCGCCGGGATCGACGCGGCGTTCGGCGTCCCAGCGGTCGATCAGCGCCGCGCGCGCCGCGTCGCGGGAATCGGCGCTTTGCACCATGCCGGCATCGGTGTAGGCCGCGAGCGCTTCGCCGACCCTGCCGTTCGCCAGATCGCGCGTCGCCGCGCGCATCCATTCGCTTTCCTGCCGGCGCACTTCGCCGATCTCGGCGGCACCGTGGCGCTCGGCGAGCAGGCGAAACGCCGCGCCCGCCTCGATCGCCTGAAGCTGCTGGACATCGCCCACGAGCACGAGCTTGGCGCCCGCACCCTCGGCTTCGGCGAACACACGCCCTAATTGACGCGTGCCGACCATCGCGGCCTCGTCGATGACGAGAACATCGCGCGCTGTCAGACGGTCAACCCCACGCGCCCAGCTATGTTCGAAGCTTGCGATCGTGCGTGATGCAATGCCCGATCCACTTTCGAGATTCTCGGCCGCGATGCCCGACAGCGCCGCGCCGCGAACCCGATAGCCCGCTGCCTCCCACGCTTCGCGCGCAACCCCAAGCATCGCCGATTTGCCAGCGCCGGCATAGCCGACGACGAGGCTGAGTCCGCTTTCCTGAGTCACATGCGAAAGCGCACTCTTCTGTTCGGCGCCAAGCGAAAGTCCCTGCTCATGGGCGCCCCGCATCGCAGTCAGCTCGACCTCGATCCTGTCGACCCTATGCGATAATGCGGCGAGGGCGTCAGCACTCTTCACCAGCGCCTGTTCGGCATGGAGCATCGAGGCAGTTGTGAAGCGGTCCTGTCCGCGCCCATCGCGGCCGAGCGCAAGCAGCGCGTCCGACGCGCGCATCGCCGCGAACACCGCGTCGAACTGTTCCTTGCCGTCCGAATGGCGATGCGCGAACATGGCGAGATCGCGCCGGGTGAAGGTCGCCTGCGTGCGCGTCAGCGCCTCGAGACCGACGGCGGGATCGGCAATGATCGCGGCGCCATTGGCGCGGGCGATCGCGCGATGGTCGGCAGTGCGCTCGGCTTCTTCGCCCTTTGCCTCGCGGCGTGCCGCGGCGGCGCCGATCTTGTGCTGCGGTTCGAGCGCGATGCCCTGATCGGCATAGCTGCGATGATCGATCCGCGCTTCGATACCGAGTTCGGCGCAGCGATCATTGACATGCTCTGCCCAGGTAGAGCGCCAATGCTGGAGCAGCGCGGTCGCGTTCCACTCGCGCACCTTAGCGCCGAATCCCTTAGCCCCAATCTCACGCAATGTCAGCATGACATGCGCGTGCGGCTTGGCCTCGCCGTCAATACCGATATCCCAATGGACATTGAGGTCGGCGATCATGCCGCGCGAAACGAACTCGCGCTCGACGAACTCGCGGGCGAGCGCGATGCCCTGTTCCTGCGACATCTCGCGCGGGATTGCAAATTCGACCTCGCGCGCGAGTTGCGCATCCTTGCGCTTCTCGGCCGCCTCGACCCCATTCCAGAGTGTTTCCCGGTCGCGCAGATGCTCGGGCGCACCTTGCGGAAGCATCACTTCGCTATGGACGACGCCCGCCTTGTTGGTGAAATCATGCGCGCGACCGAGCCGCTCGTCATGGAGCCGCTCGGCGGCGCGATAGGCGGCCGCGGCAACCGCGCTCCGTCCGGCGCCGCGCCCGATCATCTTGGCCGAGAAATGGTAGATCGCCATGATGGGGCCAATTGTAGACCCACGTCCCGCGACGTCGGTACGACGTATAAGCGCGCTCTCCTACGCTGGAGCGCTACGGAGAGATTTTCGGCATTGAACGGAGGACCACCCGGACCACTTCGCCAGCATCAACACATGATCAGGAGATGCGACAATGCGAAAGGTTCGGGATTATGATGCGGAGTTGAAGGCGCTCGCCGAGCGCGCGAAGCAATTGCAGCAGCGCAAGGTGCAGCAATTCGGCGAACTGGTCGAAGCGACCGGTGCCGACGCGCTCGATGCCGACGTGCTAGCGGGTGCGCTGCTCGTGGCGGTCGCCGAAAGCGACAAGGGTCGTATCACCGACTGGCGGAGGCGCGGCGCGGAATTTTTTCGCAAGAACAGCCGCACGCGCCGCGCTCGTGGCGACGGCACGGGCGGCAAAGCGGCTGCGGCAAGCCCGCCACCGGATCGAGACGGCGAAAGCGCGAACGGATAACAGGGCCTGGGTCGTGGCGCGGCGCGAGCGCACCAGGCATCTGATCGAGCTCGGCGGTCTTGTGCAGAAGGCCGGGCTGGTGGAACTCGCCGACGACGATCGCGCGATGCTGTATGGCGCGTTTCTCGACATGGCGCAGCGGATGCGCGGGCATGACGGCGAACAGGTGAAGCTGCTGATGCGTCGGCGCGGCGCGCGGGCGTTTGCCGACGAGGCCGAGGCCGCCGCGCGGGAAAAATCTGCCGGCGTCATGCGCACAGATCAGACATGGTAAAGTGGAAGGAGGGATAGGGAATAGCGACTCTCGCAGGCCGAGTGCAGCGGCGCCTTCGCGCGCCCATCAATCGCTTTCGGCTTCGCTGCGCCGAGCCTTTTCCGTCGATTGGGCCGACACCATCAGCGGGAACAGCCCATGTCGCACCGTCGATTCCGCGCCGTCATTCGCATCGCCATCGGCATCGACCGGTCGCGATGGCTGTGCTGCGCGGATTCGGGCCGCGGGCATGAACAATCCCGCCTCCTGCCAGCGTGGCGCTGGTGGCCGCTCGGCTTGCGCAGAGGACGGCCCACGCATCGGCGGCTTACCGGCCAGCGCATCGGCATAGGCGACGGTCTCGGCGGGGAGCGGAACACCGTCGCGCACATGGCGTCGGTAACGACCCGGCCCGGCATTATAGGCAGAATAGGCTCCCGGCAATCCGAACTGCCGCACCAGTTCGGCGAGATAGAGCGCCCCGCCGATCATGTTCATCCGCGCATCCCACGGATCGCGGCCGAGGCGGTAGCGCCGGGTCAGATAGGTCCAGGTCGGCGGCATGATCTGCATGCAGCCCATCGCGCCCTTCGGCGAGATGGCGCGCGGGCGGCCGCGGCTCTCGGCGTGCATGACGCGAATAATGACGTCGACCGCAAAACCGGAGCGCCGCGCCGCTTCGGGTGCGTGGCGCGCACAGGCGCTTGCGCCGTACGGTGTAGCGCCAGCCGGTGTAGCCGAAATGCTCGCCGGCGCCAGCGCGGCGATGACGAGCGCGATACGAAGCGAGGCGCTCATCACCAGATCCAGACGGGTATGGCGCGACCGATGATCTGCGTGCGCGTCACCGGCCCGAAATAGCGGCTGTCGAACGACGCCGTGCTCGCCGGGGCGATCAGGAAGAATTCGCCCGCGCCAAGGCGGCGGCAGCCCGACCAGCGCGGCAGCGGCCGACCGAGCCGGTCGTTCGGCAGCGCGAGCGCAGCGGCATGCCCATCGATCGTGACGCTCAGCCCGATCCGGCAGACGGTTGCACCCGCGGCAGCCGCGACGGGCTTGAGCAGCGGCACGCCGCGTTCGACATAGCGCCGCTCGGCCATCAGCGTCTCGAGTGCCGGCGACGGACGCACCAGTACGAAGTCGCCGATGCGGATGTTGGCGACCGGCTCGATCCGATACAGGCCGATCGGCATGCTCGCCGAGGCGGTCCAGACGAGGCGCAGCGGCATTGCGTGGAGGACCGGAACGAGAAGCGCGGCTATCGCTCCCGTCGCCAGAAACAGCGGTGCACGGCGCGGGGAACGGCGGCGCATCTTCCGCACCGGCAGCTTTCGCGTTTCGGCCGAATGGCCGGACGGCGACGCTGATGGGCGAGCCGTCATCGCCCGCGTCCCTGCGCCGGATCGTCGCTGCGCCGCACGGCAGGCGGGACGCTGCCATTGTTCGGATCGGACGTCGAAGCGCAGGCGCCGCGGTCGGCCCAGGCGCGCAGATCCTCGAGCGTGTAAAGGACGCGCCCGCCGACCTTGCGATAGGCGGGGCCGGTTCCATAGGTGCGATGCTTTTCGAGCGTGCGCGCCGAGAGGCCGACATAATGAGCCGCCTCCTTGGTCCTGAGATAGCGCGTGTCCTTGATAATGTCGGCCATGCCGAAGCTCCTTTGCCGGGGTGGAGCGCGGGCGCCGGTGGGGCGTCCGCGCGGACCCGGCGATCATCGGCGCGAAAAGGAGGGCCGTGGTGGCCGGAGAGCGAGGACGTCGATTCCGGCCACAGCCAGGACGTGTGCGCCGGTTAGGATCGGCAGCGTGACGATGAGAGCAGCGAGCTATATTCGCCAGCGACCAGTGCCGATGCCGTCTCGGCGAGGCGGCGGAGATCGGCGCGCTCCGAACTCGACCGCCAATCGTCCGGCATCGGGTCGAGCAACTCGGCGGCAATGTCGCGCAGCGACGCGACGTCCGCGTGGCGATCATGGATATAGAGCATCGCGGCATGGCGATGCGCATGGGCAAAGGGCCGAAAGCGAAGCGGCGGCCCGAGCCCGATCGCGCGGCGAAAATGCGACGCCGCGCGCAGCCGGTCGGCATGATGGCGATCGGGATGAAGATAGAGACCGAAGGCGCCGCCCGTGTCGGGTTCGAGCCCGGTGGGCAGCCAGAGCGCCAGCTCGGGCGCGCCGTGGCGGCGCAGGAGCAGCGCAGTGCCGCCCGGCGCCGCGATGCGGATCAGCCGGCCGCCCCATTGCTCGGGCCGGAAGCGAAGATCGCCGAGCCGCCGCGCCCATGGCACGGGCCGGACGATGGTCAGCATCGCGGCATCGACCGACGGGTGCCAGGCAACCGGCGGACGGTCGCTCGCGGATATGTCAGGCGACGGTGCGAAAGAAAAGGCCCCAATGGGACCACCTCCTTGCCAGCGGATGGGGCGGGAGGTCGACGAGCGGGCGGCGCGATCGGCGAGCCGCATCCACGGCGAACCAACTCGCGCGCCGCGCGGCAGGCTTGGCGGCATCCCAGAGCGCGCGATAATCGGGATTGCGCCGCAGCCATTCCCACGCGAAATCGCGCGCCGACAATGCAACCATCGCCCGATAGGCCTCGGGCAGGCGAAAGCGATGATAACCTGGCATCCGACACTCCTTGATGCCCCCTCCGCTCGCGATCATGGCGCGGAGGAGTCGATCGTCAACGCGGGTCGGGCTGAAAGCAGTTGAAGCCGGGGCTTCACTCAAATTGCTGGAAATGCTCGACAATGCGTGCGGTCGGGCAAGGCAAAGCCCCGCCCGGGCTACTCCGGGCGGGGCCGTTTGATCGGTTCAGTCGTCCCGGCGCTTCTTCGGGCGCGACCAGTTGAGGTCGAAGCTGCGGCCATCACCGCGGTCGAAGAGGCCGGGATAGATGGTCGCGTGGAAGCTCGGATCGTCGATCCGGAAGCCAATATAGGGGCGCTCGTCCCTGGTCTTCTTCAGCCATCCCTGCGCCACTTCGACGTCGCCGTCCATCATCAGATGGGTAGGCGGGTTGTCGCCGGAGCGATCGCCGGCCGGCACGATGCGGACGCTCTCGCGATAGATGGTGAAGCTTTTCAGTTCGCCGACATATTCGTCCTTGCCGGTGCGGATGAAAGTACCGAGGGTCGTCATGTTACTTCTCCTTATGCTTCGAGCCCGCGCCCTTCGCGGCCTCGATGGCTGATCGGAGACCGGACCCCGACGCGGGTGCAGCCGAAGGCCCGAGCGAAGCGGTGGACGGCGGCCGGCCTCTTTTTTGTTCCGCGGGGAATGGGGCGTGCCCCCAGGGGAAAAAAGTGGCCGGACGCCGTTGCGACCATGGGCGGCGGGGTTCGGTCATCAAGCCATCTGGAGAGGCCGTGAAGGGCGCGGGTCCGGTGCATTCGACGGAGATTGGTGATGCGGCCGCCGTGCTGCGAGAGACGGACCGGCATCGGCGTATATACGGGACGGGAATGGCTACATTAGCGCGGGACTGTGCCGCGCCGATCGGCTCATGCGCGGCCGGCGCACATTCCCTCTTGGTGATGGACGCTCGTCAGGGAGTGGGCTGGTCGATGGTGCGCCGACCCGCGAGACCGCCGAAAACGGCTCCCGCGAGCGCCGAAGCGATAAGGCTCCATTCGCCGATTCCTGCCGTGCGCCCGAGCGCGGCGACGACGGATGCGGTCGCCGCTCCGGCCGGAAGCGCAAAGAGCAGGATGACGATGATCCGCGCCGGTTGGTGGTCGCGCGACAGGATCGCCAGCCAGCGCCCGACTGCGATTGTCACGAAAAAACCGGTGACCCCGATCAGGAACGAGGTCGTGCCTGTCGCGCCGGCATGATCCGCCGACATGGCGGCGGAAAAGCCGATCATGACCGGCAGCGCCCATGCCGCCGCGGCGAACAGCAGGTAGATGAAGAATCCGGGGCCGATAAGGGCGAGCGGCAGGGCGATAGTCACAGCGGCGTCCTTCGAGTGCAATCCCGGCGCGCCTCCCGCCTTGGCGCCTGCCCTTCATACCACTTTTGCCGCGCCAGCGGAATCCACAACAGCTCGCGAGCCGGGCGTCAGCCCGGCGAGCGCGACGATATGGGCGCCCGGCTCCGGGAAAGGGGTGAGCCGACGATTACGGGTCGTCAGCTCGGCCGGCCTATCGGGTGGGGAACGGTTCGAGCGGGCGCCATTGGGCGCGCGGGTCCGCCCGGCGATATGTGAGCCGGCGGCAACGCGCGTGAGTGGTCCAGCCAAAAATCAGCGGCTCGAAGCCGTGCCACCAATCGGCGTCTATGTCGCCGCACCTGCCTTCAAAGCACAGCTTGCCGCGGGCGTCGTAGAGCCGAAACTCCATCGGCAGGCTGTCGCCTTCTGGCGGGTCGGCCCGATCAGGGATGCCGTCAGCGTTCTCGCCGAGTCCAAGACAGCCGCCCATATAATCGAATGTGATAATCCAACGCATGACAGGATTCCTTGTGAGGAGCGCCCGCCGCGCGGGCGGGCGCTAGTGAAGGGAAGCAAGGGGGCGGCCTAAGCCGCCGCCCTCTCGATGGGCTGGGACAGCCGCTTGCTTGCCGTGCGGTAATGACGACCGCTTAGCTCGATGCCCGTCCAGTCGCGGCCGAGCTGCTGCGCGGCGTCCAGTGTCGAGCCGCTGCCGCAAAACGGGTCCAGCACCAGGTCGCCCGCCTTCGTGAAACACTCGATAAGGGGTTTCAGCGCCTCAACCGGCTTTTGCGTCGGGTGCAGCTTGTTCCCGGTATAGGGGAAGTCGATCACGTCGGGGACGGGATGCGCGGGCAAGCGCGGGTCGCCCTTCGCCAGCAAATAGGCTTGTTCGTGCTCGTAGCGCAAAAACCGCTTTGACGACGCATAGCCTTTCCTGAAAACGATATGCCCGACGACACGGAAACCTGCTGCTTTCCATGCCCGGAAAAACAGGTCGATCTTGTTCCATCCGTAAAAGCTGATGCAGAAACCGCCGTCTTTCAGAATGCGGTGCATCTGGTTGAATGCCGGCCCAAGCCAACGGTCGTTATCGTCGTTGATGACGGTCTTGCCGTCCCTGGACTTGTAGCGGGTGATATAGGGCGGGTCGGTCAGAATGAGGTCAACCGAGCCCCTATCGAAGCTGTCCATGACGTCGATGCAATCCGCATTGAAGATCATATTGCGCGGGGCTTTGGAAATGCCTTTCATGTCTCAAATCCTTGGCTTGAAGGTCAGCGAAGCGGTGTGCCGCGCCTGACCTTCTGGCCGTCGCCGAGACCGGGGTAGCAACGTGCAAGGTCGCCGGGGCGGAGGGGGATCACCCGGCCTGCACAAGCCCGTTAGGGCGCGGAAGGCTGGGGATACCGCCCCGGTGGTTCCACTTACCTTGCACGGCGCGAGGGCTGGTCCTTAGCGCCCGGCGTCGCGCCAGCGACGCCACCAATGACATGCCGCTCCGCAATCGCTTGGGGCGGTTCAACACAGGATCAGAAGCGCCGTCGTCGCGACGGCACAGAGTGATACTTAAACGGGGGAATGCCTGTGCCATAGCGGTGATGCCGCGTCCGGCTTGAACACCGCAGCGGTCGCATCATGCGTGTGAACACTGAGCGTCCGCAATGTCATCGGTCTCGGTCGCTGATACAGCTATGATCGCCGCGCAGGTCAAGGCGCGGCCGTCCTGATTTCGTCGCTCCAGAAAATCGGTCATCTCGACAAAATACGCTTCGCAGAGATGCTGGCGTTGTTCGACGTCATGGTAGGTGAAGACGATCATCTCCAAGGTGCGATCCTTGCAGTGTGGGCCGATGCAGTTAAGGAAACCATAGACGCAATCAACGGGAACGCTGATCACGAGGCGATCTGATCATTGACACCCTGCGCATTCTTTATGCCAATCCCCGTCATGACCCGACTCGATAGAACTTCATTTCCGCTAAATCGGTCAGGTGGCTGCCGTGCCGTTTGATTGGGCGGCGATCTTCGACCATTTCGGGACAAAGCGCGTCAGCCAGACTGATAAGAACAAGAGCGCATATGTTCTGAACGAAGCCCAGAAGGCGGCATTAGCCGAAGCCGGAGTATTCCCTTCGGAAGATGGGCCAAAGAATATCATCCGGATAGAAATCCTGTTTGATCCAGGCACCCCTTCTGTGCGGGCGAGTTACTATAACTCGCTCCGCACGGGATCGGGGCGCACGCCCGAAACCCGCATGGGCCAAGGGTTGATCCGATGGGCCAATGTCGGCGATGAGATTGTCATCGGCACGAAGGGCAACCGCATCATTGCCGCCAAGGTCAGTGCGGCACCTGTTGAAGCATCCGATCTCGGGCGGACGCTGGCCCGGAACGGAGACAGGAAGAAGATCATCCGGAAGGCGAAGCAGGCTGCAGGCAAGCCAGCGCGGACTGTGCGGAAGGTGCAGGACTTTGTCCGGAATCCGTGGGTCGTGGCTGCCGCGCTGTTGCGGGCTGCCAGCTCATGCGAGATGCCGGGTTGCACACGCAGGTTGTTCCGTCGTGAAGACGGCTCGAATTTCCTTGAGGTTCATCACGTCACGCCGCTTGTGGATGGAGGCGATGACACGATTGAAAATGCAGCCGCTCTCTGTCCGGCCTGCCACCGTGAACTTCATTTTGGCGCGAAGCGCATGAAGAAGCGGGCGAAACTTTCGGCGCATATTGCGACCAAGCCTCTTTCCTGACTCTGTGCGGCTTCAGGCCAACGGCAAAAGACGCACGTCTCCAATGAAGCTCTCCAGTGTCTGAAGGTGAGGCTGGACTGAACGCGGAAACTTGTCGGTCAATCCAAGTGGCACCACCAGCTGGACTCCCGCGCGGGTCATTTCACCGAACTGGGTTTCGGAGACACCCTCCTGCAAGGTGAGCAGGTGCTTCGCAGGCACGCGATCGGCCTCATTGAGAATCTGCCGCCATCGATCGCGGCAGGTCGTCTTGACCGCCAGCATGCGCAGACGATCGGCGGGAAATGCCGGATCACGATAGGCGGCAGCCGAGGGGAACAGGAAATCCGGCCGCTTCCCCGGATCGGATTCGGGCTGGTGAGAGAAGTGCGTGCCCTCGACCAGTCTTTCCTCGACGAAAATCTGCCGCGCATGCAATTCGAGCGAATGTCCGGACCGCGCCTTACGACGCTGAAGGATGGTCTGGGCGCGCGCGATGAAGCTGTCCACATCGGCAAAGCCGGCTGTAATGTTGGGCAGTTCGATCGCCTGCTCGACGCTGCGGAAAATCTCAAACTCGCATTCCCGGCGCCGCAGCAGCCGGCGATCGGGATCGAGGCTGCTGTCGTCACGCAGCTCGACGGCCTTCCGGATGATCTCCGCGCCACTTGGAAATCGTGCAAGCCATGAGGCTGGTATCTCGGTCTGTTCCAGCCAGCAGCTCGTCCGGACGGGAGCTGCCATGTCCGCAAACAGCAAGCCCTGCGAGGACGGCCAGATTAGCCATTTTCCGGGTTCGACTGGACCGATGCGATCCTCGACAAGATCCTCTTCGGTTTCGTGCCGACAGACCCACACATGGCATTCGGCAACAGAAGGTGGCTCCGCCGTCCGGAAGGCAAAAACCGTGAGGGCGCCTGTACTCTCCGGATCGAGCAAGGCCGATGCGCCGCCACCGAAGCCGGTGACGCGCGTCTCGTTGCGGCCGCCTTTCGGATTGCCGTGGAACTTGTTGTTATACCAGATCGCCCGGACCTTCCGGTAATCGGCGTGGGAGTCGACGTAGAGGTCGAACAGGATGTCCGGATTCTTTATTTCCTGCTGCGCCAGCGCGGGGAAAATCCGGAACAGAAAGTCGCGGGGAATGTACGGGCCGGCCTGATGGCTCTGGTTGGCCAAAGTGTCGTTGCCCGAAAGTCGCTTGACGTACCAGACGAAGCCTGGTCCGCCATGCTCATCCAGCCAGTCGGTCAGATCACCCGCCGGCATCGCCCATCCCCCTGATCTCGCCCTGTCGCTGACCGGATCTCAGCCATTCCGCCACGCGTGCGATAACCTGTCCGGCGCCGATTTTTCCTCTCCCTTTCAGGGAGCATTCCCAGACTGTCATGATACGCCATCCAGCAGAGTCAAGAAGAGCCTCCACCTCCATGTCCCGCTCCCTGTTACGGCCGATCTTGGTTCGCCAGAAATCCTGCCGTGTTCCCGGCCAGCGAAACAGGGAGCAACCGTGTCCGTGCCAGAAGCAACCGTGAACGAGGATCACTGCGCGCCATCGCGGCAACACGAGGTCAGGCGCACCCGGCAAACGGCGATCATGGAGGCGGAAGCGAAAACCCAAGGCATGAAGCCCGCGCCGGATGACCAGCTCGGGCTTGGTATCCTTGCCCCGGATGCCGGCCATCATCCGGCTGCGGGTAGCCGCATCTACGACATCACCCGGCAAGCGCCAGTTTCCGCTGGAGTTGCTCTGGCTCAAGATCCTCCCGCTCGACCAGCCAAGGCAGCATATGGTCGGCGACGGCCTTCACGACGGGAACAACAACGGCATTGCCGAACTGGCGATAAGCCTGCGTATCCGAGACCGGAATGATGAAATCCTTGCCGCCTGGTTCGTCGAACCCCATCAACCGGGCGCATTCGCGCGGGGTCAGGCGCCGGGGATTGCGTCCCTTCTGCTCTACAAGGATTTCAGAGCCATCCTTGTAGTATCGCGCCGACAGGGTTCGGGAGACGTCGTTCGGGCCGACGAGGCCGAAACCGAAACCGTTGCCTGCCGCGCGATGCTTGTCCGCATAATCCCGCAGATAACGCCACAGATGGTCGGTCAGTGTATATTTCTCGGAGACCGATGCGATGTTGCCTCGCGTATAGGGAGGGTCCAGCTCCTCGGTCCCATCCTCGGGATGCAGGATCGTGCCGAGCCTGGGGCCGTTCAGCGGATCGGGCAGCGCGAGATCATCGAACGTGAAGTCGTTCTTCTCCCGGAACCCTACGATAAAGATACGCTCGCGGTGCTGCGGAACGAACGCCTTGGCATTGATCACCTTCCAGTGAACCTGATATCCGAGATCCTTCGTCAGGGTGTTATAGATGATCTCGAACGTCCGCCCCTTGTCGTGATTGACGAGATTTTTGACGTTCTCCAGCAGAAATGCGCGGGGCCGGTGATGCCGGATAATCTGCGCCACATTGAAGAAAAGCGTGCCCTGCGTTTCGTCGAGAAAGCCGTGGGGGCGATTCAGTGCGTTCTTCTTAGAGACACCAGCGATCGAGAACGGCTGGCAGGGAAAACCCGCCAGCAGGAGATCGTGCTCCGGAATATCGTCCAGCGCGATCTTCGTGATGTCCCCCGCCACTTCATGATCGCAGTCGAAATTCGCCAGATAGGTCTTCTGCGAATACTTGTCCCACTCGCTGGTGAAGACACACTCGCCCTCGTCGTCGAAGCCACGGCGAAGCCCCCCGATTCCGGCGAACAAGTCGATGAATTTGAATTTCCCCGCGCCACCTTCGGTCTTCCGGTGTTCGCGGATCATCGTCTTCAGTTGACGGATGACTGTCTGGCGCGGGACCGCCTCTCCCCGTTCCCAACGATAGACCGTTCTGCGCGAAAAGCCGCTGCTTGCCGCGAATGCGTCGATGCTGACGCCTGCGCTGGAGCGAAGGCGGGAGAATTCTGATACGGATGATCGCACGGGCGCCCCTCTGGGAAGATTTGTGCCACTGTGACGCAATGATTCCCAAGGAGCAAGAACAAAAAGAGAAAAGTGGAATCTTTCTGTGGACTGGGATTTCTCCACTGAAAGATTGAAATGTGACGCACCCTGGCTGGATCGGGTTGGGCAAATGATCCATGTAACGCACGGTGCGATGGCTGGGGAAGGCGTTCTCCGCCGCCCCTGTGATGGTCAACCAATCCAATCGATGCGAAGCTGATCCATATCTAGGCCACTGCCGGACGGCAGCCGCAAAAATGCAGCATGACGGTAGCCCATCTTCTGTTTGATGTGGGCGAGCTTGTGGATGTCGAATTCATCCGATGCGGGATTGGTGGTCTTTTTGACCTCAATGACCAGCAAATTTGCATCGTCGTGTCCGGGCTGATGCACGATGATGTCAGGGAAGACACGCCGTTGAACAAGCTCACCGTCGGAGTCGGGATATTCGATGTCCTTGGGAGAGACACCGTGACGGTTGTACTCGACGTGGACATGGTGGTCGCAGAAGGACCGCTTCAGAATGGCGGCAAGACAGGCGCATATGGTCCGTTCGCCGATGTCCAGCTCAAGGATCTTCGCCTCTTCCGCGTAGAGCGTCTCGATGGCGAGTTGCAGTGCGGAGGGCACAATGTTTTCGTCATCCAAGGCTTCGTCTCCCGTCACGCAGATGCTCGAGGACCGTGATAGGCCTGAAAGGACTCCGCGGGCATAGTGAAAAAGCGTTTTCCGACGATCGCCGCAAACTCATCCGCGAGCGCGCGAGCCAGCGGCGGCAAGACCTCTTTCGCGCGGCGATAATCGTCGAGTTCGATTGGATCGTTGGGCATCAGCGGAGCATCAATGCGGACGAGATGATCGCGACCAACAAGCAGCCCGGCTTGTCCGAGGGCGTTTTGGCCAGCGAGACGCATCGCCGACGAAATAATCTCCTTCCAGTGCCATAGTCCGCCGAGCCGGACTTGGCGTTCGGTGATGAACATATCCGACTCGCCGCAGCCGAGCGAAAGTACCTGGATCTGGCGACGGTCGAGGGCATAGCAGCTCAACGCGTCAACGAGGCCGACCATGACTGGATTGTTTGCCCAAACGCCGCCGTCGGCAAAGCGACGGTCGCCGTTCCTATATACCGAGAAGAAGGTCGGCGCCGCGGACGTCGCGAGCGCGGCGGTCACCATCTCCTCGCGCCAGTCCAGTTTGAAATCGGGATGGTGCGGCGTCTTGAAGATATGGACCTCGGTAAAGCCATCGAACGCGGGAATGCACAGGCGACAGCGCGCCTCGCCGATCAGGCGGTCTCCAAACAGCCTGCGCAACTCGCGTTCGAGAGGCGCTCGCTCATATTGATAGCGCGAGAGGGAATGAAGGAAACGAAAGCCCGATTTCAGTTTGCGGAAAGGCGGCTGGATCGGCGGGAAGATCGCTTCGCCATGTTCGATATAGAGTTTCAGAATGTCGCTGGCGTGCATGCCGATCGACAAGCCAAGGGCGATGATGCCGCCTGTCGAGGTTCCCGCGATCATGTCGAAATAGTCGCCCGCAGAGCGACCGCCGAGGTGGCGATTTTCAAACTCGGCCAGAAGAGCGGCGGGAAGGATGCCGCGGATTCCACCGCCGTCGATCGATAGGATACGGAAGGGCTTATCGGCGGGCCAGGGCAATTGCACCCGCTGCTCGGCTAATGTGCCGTCAGACCGACGCGATGGCCTTTTCGGTGATGATACCATTTCGTTCCTCTCGCGTCGGGTGCCGACCGCCGCCACACCATTTTCCTGTCGCGAGCCATCCTTCATAGAAGAAGAGGTAGCGCGAACTCCATGGCACGGTCGTCTCGGCGAGCAGATCGCCTGGTGTCCACTCCTGATTATAGGCGTCGAACAGGCAGAGATAGGGCAGTTTCGGTTCGTCGCGGTTCACATAGACATGAGGAATGGGACCTTCCTCATAGTCCGAATGTCGTTCGAGAACCGGATCAAGGATCTGCACGCGTGGCTGGATCTGGAGCAACGAAAAGGCCTCGATTGCGAGAGGCATACGATAGCCGATGCGAACAGTATAATACCGCTGCAGCGGTTGCAGCCGACCCTGCCAGACCGCGTATCGCTCGGCGCGCTCGATGACCTTGAAGCCGGGCCAGCGTTCCGCCATCGCGGCGATCTGATTATCGATGCTGATCAGTCCGGGATGCATCCGCCACCCATGTTGGTGCTGGCGCGCGCGGCCGTGCTGGTCGCGGCGCCGAGTATGGCAGGCGCGCCGGTGAGGATGCGTCCGGTCGTTCCGAACCGCATTGTGCCGCGTTCGGCTTCGCGGCGACTTGCATCAAGGAAACGCTCGACCGCGAAGCCGGCCGCAGTCTCGCCGAACAGGTCGTCGAGGATCGTCCGCATCTCGGTCAGGTTCGCGTTGTCGCTGCGGAGGCGACCAAGCTGCCGCTGCAAATGCTCAAGGTCACGCATATAGACATTCTGTGCGGCGACGTCGCCCGGCCACCGATCGGTGAAAATGTCCTCGAGGAAGGAGGGATTGCGCACGACGAGCGTATCAAACCGCCGAATGTTATCCCGAAGCTGGCCGCTAATGTGCGACGCGATGTTGATGACCTCGTCAACCAGTCCCGAGCGTGCCGGACCGATATCCAGCGCCATCGCCGCGAGCACCACCGATGGCGGTTTGCGGCCGTCGCGTGAGCGATAGCGAACATCACGATTCCGCTTCAGCAGCTGAAGGGCGACGACCCGGGAAGATTTTTCCGAGAGGGGAACGCGGCCCGGCAACGGGTCGGTTTCGGCTTTCGCAACCACCCCGTCCGCGATCTGGCGGCGGGCGTCGAACATCGTTGCAAAGACCGGATCGAACGCGACTTCGCGATTGAAGTGATCGGCAAAGCCCCATGGATTGACCGGCTTATGATACGTTTCGGCGGCCTCGCGGCGCCAGTGAAACAGATGGCCGGCCTTGAGGGGCGTATGGGCGAGCCGGGCGATCGGCATGAGATCGACGCGCGTGCCATCTTCATAAGTTACGGTGACGCAACGGCTGTTGAGGGTCACCCGTCCGTGATAGCGACTGCCTTCGTCCCCGTTGATCGCAACGAACAGGGTTGCCAGCACGCCTGATGGCTCGCTGTACGGCGAAATGTCGAGTTCGATCACAACGTCGACATCGTGCTGATCTTTCGAGACGCGCGAAGCAATCGCGGTCCCGGTTGCGAAACTGCCGCCCGGATAACAGGCGATCACCTTCCCGTGCAGCGGGCTGTCTGGCCGATCCACATGAACGCAAAGCGCCTGATAATGCTGTTCGGCTTCGTCATGCTTGGTGGGGGAAAGCTGGATACGGCGCGCGACGTCCATCAGAAGAGCATCGGCGGTCGAGGGCGGCAGGATCGGCGTCTGGTAGGTCATTGAAGCAGTTCCCTGGTTCAGCCTTCGGGCGGAAATTCGTCGCGGCCATGGCTGTCCCGCGCGCGAATGCGGCCGCTGCGGCCATGAATGAGAAGTTCGGATTCCTGATTGCGGGCAATCTCCCGGCCGCGGGCGATAGCTTCGGCCTGGGTGCGATGGACCGAGGACGCTCGCTTGCCGCCTGCCGGCTGGACGGCCCAGCCGCGGGGGTGCGGGGTGATATGCTGATTGCGACTCATAGGTTTCCTCCGTCGGATTGGTCTTACGAAGGCGTAAGATACACCGAACGCGCAGACAGGTCAACTGATCGGACGAAAACGTTCGTTTGACCGAACGATTCTTGATTCCTATGGGAACGCCCGCATGATAGGTTGGGCGGAAGGAGATCAGGATATGTCGTTGGCGACGAAGCTTCAGAAACTTCGCACGGCAAAGCGACAGTCGCTTCAGGATGTCGCGGATGCCATTGGCGCGTCAAAGGCGCATGTCTGGGAACTGGAAAAGGGCACCGCCAAGAATCCGTCGATCGAGCTTGTCCGGAAGTTGGCCGATCATTTTGGTGTGTCGATTGCCAGCCTCGTCGGCGAAGCGCCTGATGAAGGCAGCGACGAAGAACAATTGCTCGTCATGTATCGCGATTTGAAGTCGCTCGATTCGAAGGAGCGCGAACTGATCGAGGACATCATCAAAGGAATGCAGAAGCGCCGAACCGGGGGATAGGATGGAGATTGACCGGATCGAACTCGCGGACTGCGGTTCGCCTGAGAAGATCATCGCCGAAATCATGCGGCAGGTTCCTGATATGCCGATCCCGGTGCCGATCGAGGAACTCGCTGCGGCGGTCGACATCACGGACATTCACCGACTTGAAACGGCCAGCTTCGAGGGTGGGCTGGTTACGCAGCCTGAGCGCGCCACCGGCGTCATTCTCGTCAACAGCAACGGCCCAAGGCAGCGCCAGCGCTTTACGATCGGACATGAGCTTGGGCACTATCTGATCATAGCGCACCAGCCGACTATGCCGGGACAATTCACTTGTTCGAAGGCCGACATGGCGATTCGCGAGGCGGGCCGCGAGGACCGCGCGCGCCGAATGGAGATGGAAGCCAATCGGTTCAGCGCAGGTATGTTGATGCCGCTCGCGCGCTTCAAGCCCGATATGCGCAATCTGGGGACGCCGGCCTTGGAGCATGTGTTCACGCTGGCCGAGCGTTACGACATGAGCAAAGAAGCGACCGCGCTCCACTATGCCCTGCACCAGGATGCCGTTTGCGCGGTCATCATCTCCAAGGATGAGGTTGTGAAGCGGATTTACAAACCCAGCCGCTTTCCCTTCATTGACGTTCGCATCGGCACGCGCTTGCCATCGCCCTCTCTTTCAGCGCGTCTCGCTTATGGGCGGCAGTCCGATTGGGACGATGTGAGTTCCGGCATCTGGCTCAATGTCGAGCCGGGTCGCCGACACGCATCGTTGCAGGAGCAAGCCTTTCGTCTCCACGGCGGTTGGCTGATGACGCTGCTCGTCCATCCCGGTGATGAAGAAGACGATGATGAAGAGGTCGGAATTCCCGATGCCTTCGATGTCTGGGAAAATCCGAGCTTCCCTTCAGCCAGGCGGCGCCGGAAATAGGGATCGGATGGATAGGCTGCTCTTCGCAGCAAACCATGCCCAGCGTGGGCGCTAAATAGCTGAATATTAGAGGGAAATGGCGCACTCGACAGGATTCGAACCTGTGGCCTCCGCCTTCGGAGGGCGGCGCTCTATCCAGCTGAGCTACGAGTGCGTACTGCTTACGTGGTGCTTACGCGAATTTCCCATCGGTTCAAGGCTATCTGTGGGCACCAAACAAGCTGTTAAAATCATTCCATCTTTTCACCTGCACCCGAAACGCGTCGGACTTGACATCTGCCTTCGGAGGGCAGCGCTCTATCCAGCTGAGCTACGGGTGCGGACAGAGCGCGGCCTCTAGCAAGGCTGCGCCCCGCCAGCAATGGCCTATCGACCGGATCGCGCGGATATGCGAAGCGGGCGTTGCAGCAAGGGCAAGGAAGCCGCGGTGAAAGCGTCCGAACAACATTGGCCGATGGCCGCCGACCTGTATGGCGAGATGCAGCTCGAGGCGAACCCGCCGACGCGGCGGCGCTGGCGCGATTACCTGCCCGGCACCCTCGTTACCGCCATCGCCGCGCTCGCCGCGGCGTGGCTCGCCGATCATTATGCCGCGCCGATCGTGCTGATGGGCCTGCTCATCGGCCTCGCGCTGTCCTTCCTGTCGCAGGACGCGCGCACCCACGCCGGGCTCGACCTCATGTCGCAGACCGCGCTGCGCGTCGGCATCGTGCTCGTCGGCGCGCGGATCACCGCGGCTCAGCTCGCCGAGCTGGGGCCGCTGCCCTTCCTGCTGCTCGTCCTTATCATGCTCGCGGTCATCCTCGTCACCACCCTCAGCGCGCCCCTCTTTGCGCAGGACCGCCACGCCGCGCTGCTTGCGGGCGGCGCGACGGCGATCTGCGGCGCGTCGGCGGCGCTCGCGCTCTGGTCGCTGATCGGCGACCGGCGCGTCGACCAGGCGCGCTTCACGCTGACCTTGGTGGGGATCACCGTCGCCAGCGCGCTCGCGATGACGCTCTATCCGGTGCTCGCCGCCCAGCTCGGGCTGACCGACGCGCAGGCGGGGTTCCTGATCGGCGCGTCGGTCCACGACGTCGCGCAGGCGATCGGCGGCGGCTTTTCCTTCTCTCCGCAAGCGGGCGAGGTGGCAACGATCGTCAAGCTGGCGCGCGTCGCGCTGCTCGCGCCGATGCTGATGCTCGTCGCGCTGTGGCTCGGCCGTGGCGGCAAAGCGGGCAGCGGCGCGCGCATCCCGCTCCGCCTGCCCTGGTTCATCCTGGGGTTTCTGGCCGTGGTCGCCATCAATTCATTCGCCCCGATCCCGCGGCCGGTGCAGGACGGCGCGGCGACGGGCGCGCAGGCGCTGTTGCTGCTGGCGATCGTCGCGACCGCGATGAAGGCGCGGCTGCACCTGCTGCTCGATCAGGGCTGGCAAAGTTTTGCGCCGATCATCGTCGCGACGCTGACCAGCTTCCTGTTGTCGCTCGGCGCTGCGATGCTGTTATGACGGCGTGACGTCGGGGTAAGTAATTGTTTCCACTTGGGTTGTCATTGCGAGGAGCGAAGCGACGAAGCAATCCCCAGCCATCGACCGGACAGGACGATAGCTGGAGATTGCTTCGCTATGCTCGCAATGACGCGTTTTAAGTTTTGGGCAGCGCCCAGCTGACCGTCAGCTGCGTCGCGCGGCGCGGGATGTCGAGCTTTGCCTCGCTGAAATTGACCTTTTCATTGGGCGGCAGCACCCGCACCGGCGGCTTGATCGTCCAGCTGTAAACGATCGTCCCCTGCGCATCGCGCAATTCGGCGAGAATCGGCGGCACGCGCTGTTCGCGGTCGGTCGGGTTGATGATCACCCCCGACGCGGCGAAATAGATGGTGCCGTCGGCGAGTTCGCGGTGATCCTGATTGGGCGGCAGCTCGATCACCAGATCGGGCTCGGCGGTGCCGCCGGGAAGGCCCAGCCCCTCCGCCCAACTTGGCAGCCCGTACCAGGCGAGCGCGCCCGTCGCCGCCAGCATCAGCGCCGCGGCGCTCGCGGCGATAATCGTCCAGCGTCTCGCCGGGTTGCGGCGCGGGCGACGGAACGGCAAAGGCGCGTCGTCGGCCAGGGGAGCCGGGCGCGGGGGCGGCTCGGCGGCGAAGGTCGGCGGGGGCGGCACCGGATCGGGTTCGGGAAAGTCCGAATAGGTCGCGGCGGGGGCTGGGGTCGGGGCTGGGGTCGGCGCCGGTTTCGCCTCGGGCGCGGGTTGGGCGGCGACGCCCGGCGGGACGATGGCGTCGGCGGGCGGCGGCGCGGCGGCGGGCTGCTGGAACCAGCTATGGCGGCAATTGGCGCAGCGCACGGTGCGGCCCGCGGGCCCGATGGCGGTATCGGGAACGACATAGCGTGTGTGGCACGACGGGCAGGCGAGGATCATGGCCCTCTCTAAACACGCTGATTCGCGGCGTTGCAAGCGCCGCGTTCACTCGCACCTTGTCCTTGGGCAAGAGCCGTGCGAGAGGCAGCGGGATGAGCGGACCAGCGCCCCTGTTCCTTGAGGCCGTGCGCCCCGTCGCGCACCCGCGTGCGACGCGATGACCGACGCGGCCCCGATGCGCCCCGGCGGCGCGATGGTCGAGTTCAGCGGCGTCGGTCTGCGTTACGGTCCCGATGCCGAGGTTCTTTCGGACATCAGCTTCAACCTGCAACCCGGCAGCTTCTATTTCCTCACCGGCGCGTCGGGCGCGGGCAAGACGTCGCTTCTGAAAATGCTCTATCTGGCGCAGCGGCCGAGCCGCGGCATCGTCCGCCTGTTCGGCGAGGATCTGGTCGCCATGCCGCGCCACCGCCTGCCGGGTTTTCGTCGCCGCATCGGCGTCGTGTTCCAGGATTTCCGCCTGATCCCGCATCTGAGCGCGCGCGACAATATCGCGCTGCCGCTGCGCATCGCGGGGGTGGGCGAGGAGGATCTGGCGGGGCCGGTCGGCGAGATGCTGAGCTGGATCGGGCTGGGCGAACGCGCCGACGCCTTTCCGCCGACGCTGTCGGGCGGCGAGCAGCAGCGCGTCGCGATCGCGCGCGCGGTGATCGCGCGCCCGCAACTGCTCGTCGCCGACGAGCCGACGGGCAACGTCGATCCCGACATGGCGATGCGCCTGCTGGGGCTGTTCGAGGCGCTCAATCGCCTCGGCACCACCGTCGTCGTCGCGACGCACGACATCCACCTCATCAGCCGCATCGAAAATGCGCAGATGATGCGGCTCGAAAAAGGGCGGCTATTCGATCCCACCGGCGCGCTGCGCTATCCGCCGAACCGCGCCTGATGGACGAGCGATGATCATCCCGCGCGTTCCCGTCCAGCACCGCCGCCTGCTCCCCGACCGCCGCCTGTCGGGGCCGACGCCGTGGATTATCGCGATCCTGATGATGCTGACCCTGCTCGCCGCCGCCGCCGGGGTCGGGCTCGCGCGCGCGGCCAATGCGATCGGCGATGCGATCGCGGGCCGCGTCACCGTCCAGATCGTCACCGCCAATCCGGTGACGCGCGCCGAGCAGGCCGCGGCGCTCCGCCGCGCGGCCGGCACGGCTCCCTTCGTCCGCGCGGCGCGCGCGGTCGAGCGCGAGGAATTGCAGGCGATGCTAGGCCAATGGTTCGGCAGCGCCGAAGGCGACGACCCGCTGCTGCGTTCGCTGCCGCTCCCCGCTCTCGTCGACATCGACTTCGTCGGCGGCGACCGCGCGGGCGCGATGGCGGCGCTCGAAGCGCTTGTCGCGCGCGAAGCGCCCGGCGCGCGGATCATCCCGCATGCCGAATGGCTCGGCCCGGTCGCGCGGCTGATCCGCTCGCTCGCCTGGATCGCCGCGGGGCTGGTCCTGCTGATGACGCTCGCGAGCGCCGCCGTGGTGATCATGACCGCGCGCGCGGCGCTCGGCACGCATTTTGCGACGATCGAGATGCTGCACCTAATCGGCGCGACCGACCGGCAAATCGCACGGCTGTTCCAGCGGCGGATCGCGATCGACACCGCCTATGGCATCGCGCTTGGCAGCCTCGTCGCCGCCGCGATCCTGCTGCTTGTCGGCTGGCAATGGTCGGGGGTGACCGCCGGGCTCGCCGCGACCGCCTCGCTCGGCCCTGCGGGATGGGCGCTCTTGCTGGCGCTGCCGCTATTGGCTATCGCGCTCGCTGCCCTGACGGCGCGCCAGACGCTGCTCGCCGCGCTCAAGAAGATGTTATGATCAAGCGCCTGATCTCGCTGCTGTTCCTCGCGTGGGTGCTGGGTTTCGCCTGGTTCGCGCTGCTCCTGCCGCTGCCCGCGCCGCCGCAAAAGACCGACGCGATCGTCGTCGTCACCGGCGGCCCCGGCCGCATCGACCGCGCGCTCGAACGGCTCGAGGCGGGCGACGCCAGGCGCCTTCTGATCAGCGGCGTCGCGCGCGAGGTCAAACCGCGCGAACTTGCCGCCGAATATGACCGCCCGATGGCCTTGTTCGATTGCTGCGTCGCGCTGGGGTTCGAGGCGGAGGACACGCGCTCGAACGCCACCGAGGTCGCCGCCTGGGCAAAACGACGCGATTACAAGAGCATCCGGCTGGTCACGACCGACTGGCACATGCGCCGCGCCGAATATGAAATCGGCCGTGCGGTCGGCGACGATGTGACGATCGTGCCCGACGCGGTGCGCAGCCAGCCGAACCTGGCGACGCTGTTCCGCGAATATCATAAATATCTCGCGGGGCTGGCGGGCGGCCTTCTCGGCCTGTAAACGCCCCGCCGTGCGCACCGCCCTCGCCCTTTGCCGCTCGATCCTCTTCTGGCTGCTGTTCGTCCTGATGAGCAGCGTCGCGTCGATCGGCGCGGTCGTCGCGCTGCCGATCTCGCACCGGGCAACGATCGCATTCGTGCGCGTCTGGGCGCGCTTTCACCGGCTGATCTGCCGTTTCGTGCTCGGCCAGCGGATCGTCGTGGAGGGCGACATGCCCGACAGTCCGGTGCTTTACGTTTTCAAGCATGAAAGCGCGTTCGAGACGATCGAGCAGCCGCTGCTCTTCCGCCATCCCGCCGTGTTCGCGAAAGAAGAGCTGTTTTCGATCCCGGTCTGGGGCCAGGCGGCGCATTTTTACGGGCTGATCCCCGTCGACCGCGACGGCGGCGGCAAGGCGATGCGCGCGATGCTCGGCGCGGCGAAGGCCGCGCTCGCCAGCGGTCGTCCGCTGGTCCTCTTTGCCGAGGGGACGCGCGTGCCGCATGGGCAGGCACCCGCGCTGCGCCCCGGTTTCGCCGGCATGTACCGCCTGCTCGGCGTGCCGGTCGTCCCCGTCGCGGTGAACAGCGGCATCGCCTATCCGCCGCGGCGCTGGATCAAATGGCCGGGCACGATCACCTACCGCGTCGGCGAAACCATCCCCCCCGGCCTGCCGCGCGAGGAGGCCGAAGCGCGCGTGCGCGCCGCGATCAACGCGCTGAACCCGCCCGAGGCGTTGTGGGCGGACTGACTCCTTCCCCCTTGACGGGCGAAGGATGGGAAGCCTTGCCGCGAAGCGGTTAGGGAAAATTGGATGAGGGTAATCGCGCGTCCTTGCACCATCAAGGGGGAGGGAAAACGAGTCAATGTTTCCGCCCGAAATCGGGCGCCGCATCATCCTGCCCCTGTTCGATGATCGAGCGGCGGATCGCGCGCGTGCGCGTGAACCAGTCCTCCAGCCGCGCGCCGTCGCCGCGGCGGATCGCCTGTTGCAGCACGGTCAGATCCTCGTTGAAGCGCTGGAGCGTCGCGAGCACGGCGTCCTTGTTGGCGAGGAAAACGTCGCGCCACATCACCGGGTCGCTCGCCGCGATGCGCGTGAAGTCGCGAAAACCGCCCGCCGAATATTTGATGACCTCGCTCTCGGTGACTTCCTCCAGCTCGCTCGCGGTGCCGACGATCGTGTAAGCGATGAGGTGCGGCAGGTGGCTCGTCACCGCGAGCACCATGTCATGATGCGCCGCGTCCATCGTCTCGACCCGCGCGCCGAGCGCTTCCCAGAATGACGTCACCGCCGTCACGGCGTCCTGCGGCGCACTCGCCGGCGGAGTGACGATGCACCACCGCCCCTCGAACAGCGTCGCAAAACCCGCGGCTGGCCCACTGTTTTCGGTCCCCGCGACGGGGTGTGCCGGAATGACGGCATGATCGGGCAAGGCTTTGGCGAGCGCGGCGGCAACCCCCGCCTTCGACGATCCGACGTCGGAGATGATCGCTTGCGGTTTCAGCCCCGGCGCGATCGCCGCCGCCGCATCGGCCATCCGTCCGACCGGCACCGCAAGGATAACAAGGTCGGCATCGGCGGCGGCGGCGGCAGCATCGTCGACGATCGTATCGCAAAGCCCCAGCGCCCGCGCTTCGGCGCGCACCGCATCCTTCGCGTCATAGCCCGTCACCGCGACGCCGGGCAGCCGCGCCGTCACGGCGCGCGCGATGGATGAACCGATCAGGCCCAGCCCGACGATCGCGACGCGCGCGACGCGCGACGTTGCAGGCATCAACCGGCGAGCGCGGCGCGGATCGCCGCCGCCAGTCCGCGCGTCTCGTCCTCGGTGCCGATCGTCATGCGCAGCGCCTGCGGAATCCCCTGTCCGGGCAGCCAGCGGACGATATAGCCCGCGTCCATCAGCCGATGATAGACTGTCTCGGCGCTCACTTGGCCCTCGAACAGCACGAGCAGGAAATTGGTCGCCGACGGGATGACGCGCACGCCATGGTTGCCAAGGCTCTCCAGCTCCTGCGCCAGCCAGGCGCGCCAGCGGGCATTATGCGCGCGGCTGCGGTTTACGAAATCATCGTCGCCGAGCGCCGCGACCGCCGCCGCCTGCCCCGCGCGGGTAACGTTGAACGGCAGGCGGATGCGGTGCAGCGCCGCAATCACGTCGCTGGACGCATAGCCCCAGCCGATGCGCTCGGCGGCAAGGCCGTGGATCTTTGAAAAGGTGCGCGTGACAAAGACGTTGGGCTGCGTCTTCGCCAGCTCGAGCCCGCCGTCGTCCTCGTCCGGCGTCAGATATTCGGCATAGGCCTGGTCGATCACGAACAGCACGTCTTTCGGCAGCCCGGCATGAATGCGCGCAACCTCGTCGCGCGTCGCCAGCGTCCCCGTCGGATTGTTCGGATTGGCGAGATAGACCACGCGCGTCCTGTCGGTCACCGCGGCGAGCAGCGCATCGACGTCGGTGGCAAAATCGCGGTCGTCGGCCTCGACGGGCACCGCGCCGACCCGCCGCGCGGCGATTTCATAGACCGCAAAGCCATAGCGGACATAGAGAATCTCGTCGCCCGCGCCGGCATAGGCCCCCGCCGCGAGGTGGAGCAGCTCGTCCGACCCGTTGCCGCAGATCACCCGGTCGGGATCGAGCCCATATTTGGCGGCGATCGCCGCGCGCAGCTCCACCGACCCCGGATCGGGATAGCGCGAGAGCGCATCGGGCGCCGCCTGCGCCGCGGCAAAGGCCGCGCGCGCCTTGTCTCCCGTGCCGAGCGGATTCTCGTTCGCGCTCAGCTTGATCAGCGGGCGACCATCGGCGCCGGCCGATTTGCCGGGAACATAGGGAGCGATGCCGCTGATCCACGGCTTGGGCGTCAGGGTTGGGGTCGCGTCGGTCATGCGGCGGCGTTTAACGGCTGCGGCCGCCGAGTCCAGTTTGTTGATGGGATTCGCGCAGAGGCGCGGAGCGCGCAGAGGAAGAAAAAGGTTCACGCGGAGACGCGGAGACGCGGAGGATGGTATTCGGGGCCGAAAGGCCCCCTTTCTCCGGCTGCGCTCCGGTCGTGGGAGAAGCCGCGGATCGAGGGTCGCTTCGCGGCGGGCTCCATTTCTCCGCGTCTCCGCGTCTCCGCGTGAATCAAATCCTTGGCGGCTCGGCGTCGCTGCGCGAATAGTCCAGCCCCGGTTCTGCGCGCGCGCATCGTTGACACGCCCCCCTTGCCCGCTTAGCCCCGCCTTCCCATGGCGAGCCGGCTACACGAAATCCAGCATCAGAGCGTGACGATAGAGGCGCCGCTGCCGCTCGACAGCGGCCAGCGGCTGCCGTCGGTGACGATCGCCTGGCAAAGCTATGGCGCGCTCAACGCCGACAGGTCGAACGCGGTGCTCGTCTGCCATGCGCTCACCGGCGACCAATATGTCGCGAGCGACCATCCCGCGACGGGCAAGCCCGGCTGGTGGGCGCGCATGGTCGGTCCCGGCAAGCCGATCGACACCGACCGCTTCCACGTCGTCTGCGCCAATGTCCTCGGCAGCTGCATGGGGTCGAGCGGCCCGGCGACCCCCGACCCCGCGACCGGCGCGCCGCTCGGCATGGCCTTTCCGGTCATCACCATCGCCGACATGGTGCGCGCGCAGGCGATGCTGCTCGATCATCTCGGCATTGCGCGCCTCCACGCGGTCGTCGGCGGGTCGATGGGCGGGATGCAGGCGCTCGCCTGGGCGTCGGCCTGTCCCGAACGCCTCGCCTCGGCGATCGTCATCGCCAGCGCGGCGCGCCATTCGGCGCAGAATATCGCGTTCCACGAGGTCGGACGGCAGGCGATCATGGCCGATCCCGACTGGCAGGACGGCCAATATTATGGCAGCGCGCGCGCGCCCACCAAGGGGCTCGCGGTCGCGCGCATGGCGGCGCACATCACCTATTTGTCCGAAGCGGGGCTGACCGAGAAGTTCGGCCGCCGCTTGCAGGCACGCGACATAAAGAGCTTCGGCTTCGACGCCGATTTCCAGATCGAATCCTATCTCCGGCATCAGGGGCTGGCCTTCACCGACCGCTTCGACGCCAACGCCTATCTCTATATCACGCGCGCGATGGACTATTTCGACCTCGCCGAACCGCACGACGGCCGCCTTGCCGGCGCATTCGCGAAGGCGAAGGATGTGCGCTTCACGCTCGTCAGCTTCGATACCGACTGGCTTTACCCCACCGCCGAATCGCGGCGCATCGTCCAGGCGCTGCAAAGCGTCGGCGCGGCGGCGAGCTTCGTCGAGCTGTCGGCGCCCTTCGGCCATGACAGTTTCCTCCTCGACGTCCCCGCGCTCGACCGGATCGTCGCGGGCGCGCTGGGGGTCGGCCGCTGATGGCGCTGCGTCCCGACCTCGCGATCATCGCCGATGCCGTGCCGCCGGGCGCGCGCGTGCTCGACATCGGCTGCGGTGATGGTGAGCTGATGGTGGCGCTCGGTGCCAAGGGCGTCGACGCGCGCGGGCTGGAAATCGATCCGGCCAATGTCACCGCCGCGATCGCCCGCGGGCAATCGGTGGTGCAGGGCGACGCGAACCGCGACCTCGCCGACTATCCGGGCGATGCTTTCGACTATGCAATCCTCTCGCAGACGCTGCAAACGACCGAGCGACCCGACCGCGTCGTCGACGAGCTGCTCCGCATCGCGCCGCGCGCCTTTGTCAGCTTTCCCAATTTCGCGCACTGGCGCGTACGGCTCGCGCTTCTGTGGAACGGCCGGATGCCGGTGACCCGCCTCCTGCCCGTTGCCTGGTACGAAACGCCAAACATCCACCATGTCACCGTCAGCGATTTTCGCGACCTCGTTCGCGCCAAGCGAATCCGGGTCGAGCGCGTCTGGCACCTGTCGGGCGACAAGCCGACGAGCGACGCCGCGGCAAGCTGGCGTGCCGAACATGCGATCTTTCTGATCGCGCGCGGTTGATGCGCGCAGGTCGCGACCGCTTTCGACCGGTTGCGGACCTATCAATCATCGTCACCCTGAACTTGTTTCAGGGTCTATGGCCCAGTCGTTTCGTTCGGCGCTGCGTGGAATTAATGGGCAGGCCATGGATGCTGAAACGAGTTCAG
>Ga0164290_1001260_pt1 | contig 42812 bp, 45 predicted proteins | sample Micstemetagenome_FD_108782 | JGI IMG/M metagenome (GOLD analysis project Ga0164290, IMG submission 108782) | Contaminated culture microbial community from soil near Moab, Utah, USA - Microcoleus steenstrupii SON62 (Illumina Assembly) | ecosystem: Environmental > Terrestrial > Soil > Soil crust...
AATAGGCTCCAGCCGCCATAGCGCCGGAAGCGGTCGGATGCTTTATCGAGTTGTGCCGGCTTGACCGGGAACCAGCGCCGGTCGCGGAAATGCTCCACATAACGACCGAGCCACCAATTGGTGCAGGCGCCCAACGTGTTACCGCAACTCGCGACCAGCAAAAGCAGCCATAGCGGCGCCCAATCAGCTTGCTGTGCCGCGACCAATGCCGGTTCGGACGCCACCGGCATCACCGTGGCAGCGAGGAATGACCAGGCGAACAGCCCGGTCAGCGACAGCGCCGTTTCGCTCACTGCAGCGGCGAGCCCTCGCCCAGATCCCAGAACAGCCCGGCCATCATCGCCAGGCCCTGGCGCATCACCGGCAGCAGCACATGCTCGTTGGGCGCATGCTGCGAACAGGCGGCATAGGAATGCGGCACCCAGACCGTGGGCAGGGCCAGGGTTTCAGCGAACACATCATTGGGCAGAGAACCGCCCAGATTGGGCAGCAAGGCCGGCTTCGCCCCCGTGGTGCGGGCCACGGAAGCCACCGCCCATTTCACATAGGCATGGTCGGGATCGAGCCGAGTGGCGCGGAAATATTCCGTGCGCGCCGGCGTCACTTCCACCATACCCAGCCCCTGGCGTTGCAAATGCCTGCGCAGGGCCGGAAGGAACTGGTCCTGATCGGTGCCTACTACGAATCGTATCTGGCAATGCGCCGTCGCCTTGCCAGGAATGGCATTCACCGGCATTTCCGGGTTGCCGGTCTTGAAGGCCAGCACATCGAAGCTGCACCAGCCATAAACGCGCTCGGCCGGGCTCAGGCCTGGTTCTCCCCACCAAGTATCTATGCTGGGTCCATCCTCACCGCCGCCCACGGTGCAATCGGCCAGGGCCGCGCGCACCGAAGCTGGCAATTCGCTCGGCACCCATTCCGGGATGCGAATCTGGCCTGTGGGCGAGGCGATGGAGGCAATGGCGTGCGACAACAGGATACCAGGATCAGCCAACAGGCCACCCCAATTGCCGGAATGATGCGCGCCGGCGCGTAAGTCGATGGTCAGGTCGAAATTCATCGCACCACGCGAGCCGCAATACAGTGTCGGGCGCTCGGGCGACAGGCGCGGGCCGTCAGAAGCCAGGAAAAGGTCAGCGCCCCAAGCCTGGCGCTGCTGCTTGCAGAAGGCGTTGAGGCCGGGCGAGCCGACCTCCTCGCCGGTCTCGATCAAGAGCACCACATTGAAGCCGAGTTTGCCGCCGCGCGCCTTCAGCACGGCCGCCAGCGCGGCAATGTTCACCGTATGCTGGCCCTTATTGTCGGCGGTGCCACGGCCATAGAGCTTCTCGCCTTCCTGCACGATGCTCCAAGGCGAGAGGCCGCTGCGCCATTGGGCGTCCTGGCCCCGGATCACATCACCATGGCCGTAGGAAAACAGCGTATGCTTGGCGCCCGTCTCGCGCCGTGTGGCGACCAGGAAGGGGCCGCCATTGCTGGCCGGATTGGGATGGATTTCGCAAGCGAAGCCCAGCGCCTCCAGGCTGCCGCGCATTTCCTTCTCGAGATAATCGCCCAGCACCGCCATACGGTCGGGATTCTGGCTCTCGGTGGGGATCGCCACGCGGCGGGTGAGGTCAGCGGTGAACCCGCCCTCGTCCAGATAGGTGGTGGCGGCACGGATCGCGGCTTCGCGGGTCATGAACGGCTCCTTGGGGCTTCCGCAATATTCGTTCTCATACATACAACCCCGGCCTCGGGCTGGAAAGCTTTAGCTGGCTTTGCGATAGTCAGCGGCCTCATTGGAGCCAATCATGCAAGACGAAACCAAGCTCGCCACCCTGGGCCGCGATTCCGAGGGCCACCATGGGGTGGTCAATATTCCGGTCTACCGCGCCTCCACTATCCTGCAGCCGAGCCTCAAGGCGCTGAAGGAAACCTATGCCGCCCGCGAGCGCGACGAGCAGGTGGTCTCCTATGGCCGCATCGGCACGCCGCTCACCTATGCCTTCGAGAACGCGGTAGCCGAACTAGAAGGCGGCTACCGCGCCATGGGCTTTCCGTCCGGCGCCGCCGCCTGCTCCGGCGCGCTGCTGGCGGTGCTGAAGGCCGGCGACCATCTGCTGATGGTGGATACCACCTATGGCCCAACGCGGACTTTCTGCGATACGGTGCTGAAGCGCTTCGGCGTGGAGACCACCTATTACGACCCCACCATCGGCACGGCGGTGGCCGAGCTGTTCCGCCCCAACACGGCGGCGATCTTCACCGAGAGCCCCGGCTCGCTCACCTTCGAGGTGCAGGATATCCCAGCCATTGCCGAGATCGCCCATAAACGCGGCGCCAAGGTGCTGATCGACAATACCTGGGGTACGCCACTCTATTTCAAGAGCTTCCAGCACGGCGTCGATCTCTCGATCCATTCGGCGACGAAATACATTGTCGGCCATTCCGATGCCCAGCTCGGCATCGTGATCGCCACCAAGGAATGTTGGCCGGAATTGCGCGACAGCACACGGGCCATCGGCACGGCGGCGGGCCCAGACGAAGTCTATCTTGGCCTACGTGGCCTGCGCACCATGGCGGTGCGCCTGGAGCGCCATATGAAAAGCGGCATCGATATCGCCGAATGGCTGCGCGGCCGCGATGAAGTGGCGGCCGTTTATCACCCTGCCCTACCACAGGATCCCGGGCATACCCTCTGGAAGCGTGACTTCCTCGGCGCCTGCGGCCTGTTCTCGTTCGAACTGAACAAGAATTTCAACGAAACCCAGGTAGCGGCCTTCGTTGATCATCTGGAGCTGTTTGGCATCGGCTATTCCTGGGGCGGGTTTGAAAGTCTGGTGACGGTGGCGATGCCGCATCGCCTGCGCACCGCCAACCCTTGGGTGGATCGCGGGCCGCTGCTGCGGCTGCATATCGGGCTGGAAGCGGTGGAAGATTTGCGTGCCGATCTGAAAGCCGGGTTCGAGCGCTTGAACAAGGCCGGCTGAATCCGCCCATGGCCGTCTCCGCCGTCATCGTGGTCTATAAGAGCAGCGCCGTGATCGAGGCCTGCCTGCAGGGCCTTGCCGGCGTGGACGAGGTCGTGGTGGTGGACAACCATGCCGATGATGCCCTGGCCCAGCGCCCGGGCATTCGCTACATCCGCAATACCCGCAACGAGGGCTATGGCCGCGGCAACAATATCGGTGTGGCGGCGGCCAAGCATGATCTGATCCTGCTGGTTAATCCCGATGCGGTGCTGGAGCCGGATGCCCTGCCCGCCCTGCTGCTAGCACTGAATGAGTATCCCGAAGCCGGTCTGCTGATGCCGGAAATTCTCAACACCGAGGGCAAGGTGGAAGCCAGCCATGATGCCGGGCTGTTTCACAAGCGCAGCATGCCGCGCAGACGCGGCGATCCCGAACCCGAAGGCGATCTCTGCGCCGATTTCCTGTCAGGTGCCGTGCAGTTGATCCGCCGCTCGGCGTTCGAGGCTGTTGGTGGCTTCGATCCAAATATCTTCATGTATTTCGATGATGACGACCTTTGCCTGCGGCTGCGCCGCGCCGGCTATGCCCTGGTGCGGGTGAAGGCGGCCAAGGCCCGCCATATCGGCGGCGGCTCATCCGCGCCGAGCGCGGAAGTGCAGCGCCTGAAAGACTGGAACTTCGCCTGGTCGCGATTGTATCTGGAGCGCAAGTTCAATGGCGCGGCGGCTGCATGGTCGCAAGGCCTGCCGCTGCTGCTGCGCCGTTATGCCAAAGGACTGCTCTACACACTCACCGGCAATCGCCAGAAAGCGGCGCGCGATCTGGCCCAGGCGAGTGGCCATTACGCTTTCCTGTGCGGCAAGCCCGCGCAGCCGAGAAATTGAAACGGAGGAAGCCATGAGCGACGTGCTGACCGATATACGCGATGGCGTGATGACCATCACCTTCAACCGCCCGGCGAAGAAGAATGCGCTGACCGCTGCGATGTATGGTGCCACGGCCGATGCCTTGGCCGCTGCCGCAACGGACCCCGTGATCCGCGTTGTGATCCTGACTGGCGCCGGCGGCGCCTTCACGGCCGGCAATGACCTGAACGACTTCCTCAGCAACCCGCCGCGTGGCGATGAAACACCCGTGGCGCGCTTCCTGCGCGGCATCAGCACATTCGAGAAGCCATTGATCGCGGCGGTGGCCGGGGTGGCGGTGGGTGTAGGCACCACCATGCTGCTGCATTGTGATCTGGTCTATGCCGCGCCCAGCGCCCGGCTGCAATTACCCTTCGTCAATCTGGCGCTGGTGCCGGAGGCCGCTTCATCACTGCTGCTGCCCCGCCTGGTCGGGCATCAGAAGGCAGCCGAGTTGTTCCTCTTCGGTGAAGCATTTGATGCCGAAACGGCGCAATCTCTCGGCCTCGTCAATGCTGTGGTGGCGGAAGATCATTTGCTGCCCCATGCCCAGGCCCGCGCTGCGTTGCTGGCCAAGAAAGCACCCACCGCCGTCAAGTTGGCCAAGCAACTGATGCGGCCCGCTGCCGCCGATGTGGCGGCACAGATGGCGGCCGAAGGCGTGCATTTTGGCAACCAGCTTACTTCCGCCGAAGCACGCGAGGCGATGACCGCCTTCTTCGAGAAACGCGCGCCGAATTTCGGCTAGGGAACTGGCTTAAGTAAGCCCCTGCTCGCGGCAGGCCTTGCACAGGCCCACCACTTCGATCGCCTGGCGCTCGACGGTGAAACCGATCGAGGCGGCATTCTGGTGGATGCGCTGTCCAAGCTGCGGGTCGTTGATCTCCGACGCCGTGCCGCAGGCCCGGCAAAGGAAAATCTCTTGCTGCCGCTCATGGCCCGGCGCGGTACAGCCGATGAAGGCATTGAGGCTTTCAACACGATGCACCAGCCCGGTCTCGATCAGGAAATCCAGCGCGCGATAGACAGTCGGCGGCGCCACCTTCTGGCCATCGCGGCCCAGTTGCCCTAGCAGATCATAGGCACCGGCCGGCTTGTGGCTGTTCCAGATCAGTGCCAGCACCCGGCGGCGGATCGGCGTCAGCTTGGCGCCCACGCTGGCGCAATGCTGTTCGGCCCGGCCCAGGGCATCGCTGATGCAGGCGGCATGGTCATGGCCAGGCTCATGGCTATGATGCGTGTGGCCGTGCTGATGGGTATGAGTGGCCGGCGCGGCCATGGCGAAACTCCCGGGGCGATTCCTTATGCAATATAGGGCGCCGGGGCGCTTAAGTCAGCGCAGGAATTGCGCAATCAACGCAATCTGTTCCACCGTATCCAGCGCCGGGGCATGGCCGATGCCGGGGAATTCCACCAGCCGGGCCTTGGGGCCGCGCTCGGTCATGGCCTGAGCGGTCTTGGGCAGCAGCAAATCCGATACCGCGCCACGCAGCAGCAAAGTTGGCGCCTGGATCAGCTCATAGATCGGCCAGGCATCGCCGCTGGTGCCAGCCGCCTGCTTGCCCAACACGGCGGCAATCTGCGGATCGTAATGCGGCGTCACGCGGCCATCGGGCAGCCGGCGATAGGAGGTTTCCACCAGGCGCCGCCAGCCGGCATCACTGGCAATGCCGAAGGGGGCATAGATGGTGCGGAAATAGCCTTGCAGTTCGCTGAGTTTATTGAAGGCAGGCGGGCTGCCGGCATAGCTCAGGATGCGCTGCACGGCTTCCGGCGCGATCTCAGGCCCCACATCGTTGAGCACCAGATGGCTGATGCGGCCCTTCAGCGCTGAAGCCGCCGCCACCATGCCGATCAAGCCGCCCATGGAGGTGCCAACCCAGCGCACGCTCTGCGCGCCAAGATGTTCGATCAAGGCCACGGCCTGCTGGGCATAGAAGGGTACGGTGTATTCCTTGTCCGGCGCATCGCTCCACTGGCTTAAGCCTCGGCCAATTGTATCGGGCGCGATCAGCCGATAATGCGGCGCCAGGGCCTCACCCAAGGCGACGAAATCCCAGCTATTGCGGGCAAAACCATGCCAGAGAATGACCACCGGGGCGCCTTCACGACCCCAGGCCTGGTAATGCACCTCGCGGCCGAGCAGCGAGACATAATGCGAGCTTGCCATCGTCACTTCGCCATACTCCGCAATTTGCCAACGATACCGGTGGGGAAATAATAGACGCTGAGCACGAACAGAATGCCGAGCCAGAGCAGCCAGCGATCCGCATGGAAAAGCTGCGGCAGCAAGGGAATGCCGGCCGCCGCCATGGCCTCACTCACCTGCCCCATCAGCAATTGCAGGTAATTCTGTGCCAAAATGAACAGCGTAGCGCCGATCACCGCACCATAGAGCGTGCCCATGCCGCCGATCACCACCATCAGCAGGATATCCACCATGATAGTGAAGCTGAGCGTGGTATCGGGATTGGTATAGCCGTTCCACAAGGCGATCAGCACACCGGCCAGCGTGGCCATGCCGGCGGAAAGGCAATTGGCCAGCGAGCGATACACCACCACGCGATAGCCCAGCGCTTCAGCGCGGAATTCATTCTCGCGGATCGCCTGCAGCACGCGGCGGAAAGGCGAATTCACCACCCGCAGGGCCAAGAGAAACAGCACAAGCGCGATAACAAACAGCAGGTAATAGGCGATCAGCTTGCCGTTCAGCGTCACGCCCAGCACCGGCTCTTCCAGCAAACGGAAGGAGCGCCGCAGCACAGCCGGCACCTGGAAGGAACGGCCATCTTCGCCGCCGGTGAAATCGGAAAGCTGGGAAGCCAGGATGGCGAAGGCCGAAGCCACGGCCAGCGTGATCATGGCAAAAAAGATCGCACGCACCCGCAGCGAGAACAGGCCGATCAGCAGGGCCAGCAGCACCGCCAGCACCAGCGCGGAGCCAATACCAATGCCGAGCAGGCCCCAATCGGGTTCCTTGTCGTGAAGCGCGATGGCAACACCATAGCCGCCAATGCCGAAGAACATGGTATGGGCGAAAGAGACGATGCCGGTATAGCCAAGCAGCAGATCGTAGCTCGCCACCAGGATGATGAAGATGCAGATTTTCGCCGCCGTGTTGAGCGGCTGACTGCCGCTGAACAGGAAGGGTGTGAAGGCCAGCCCGAACAGGATCAACAGCAGGATGACGCTGAGCGGGCGCGAGCGCGGATAATCGCCAGAGAGCAGGCTGTGCAGCATGGTGCGCCCCCTTACCGCTTTGCCACAGGGAACAGACCCTGCGGCCGCCAGAGCAGGATCAGCACCATCAGCAGGATGCTGGAACCCAGTGCCAGCTTGGGCGCCAGGAATCCTGTGTAATTCGCGACCAAAGCCACCAGCAGCGAGCCGACAAAGCAGCCGCCCACCGAACCCAGGCCACCGATGATGATGACGATGAAGATCAGCACATTCACTTCCATGCCCATGCCGGCGGTGAGGGTCTGGCGGTAGAAGGCCCAGAGCACGCCGCCCAGGCCGGCCAGCGCCGAGCCGGCTATGAACACACCTACGAAAAGGCGGCGAATGCGATAGCCGAGCGATTCCACCATCTCAGGGTTTTCCACGCCAGCACGGATCAGCAGACCGATTTTGGTGCGGTTCAGCACCGCATACATGGCACCAAACACCGTCAGGCCCAGCACCACCGCAATGACCCGATATTTTTCCATGGCCGCATCGCCAATCACGAAGGCGCCACGGAAACTTTCCGGCAGCTTGATCGGGATCGGGCTGGCCCCCCAGATCACATGGATCATCTGTTCGGCCACGATCATGCCGCCCATGGTGATCAGAATCTGCTTCAAATGCTGGCCGTAGACCGGTCGGATGATCACGCGCTCGAAGGCATAACCGAGCGCACCGGTGACAAGCATCGAGACCAGAATGCAAAGCAGTAGCACGGCCACATTGAGCCACACATCATCCACCACCACCCAGGCGCTGAGTGGCACCAGCACGATGAGCGAGACATAAGCCCCAAACGAGATGAACACGCCATGGCCGAAATTCAGCACATCCATCAGGCCGAAAACCAGTGTGAGCCCGGATGCCATGAGGAAGATCATCATGCCCATGGCGAGTGCCGCCACGGTGAGCGTGACCCAGGTGGAGCCGCTGCCGACCAGCGGCAGCGCGGCCAGCGCCAAAGCCGGCACCAGCAGGATCGGCAGCCAGTCGGTCTTGAGCTTGGGCAGCGCCGCAGGCGCCGCCGCCGTTGTAGTGGTGCTGCCGCTCATTGATGCGCATCCATGCTGAGGCCGAGCAATTTCTGCTGCAGGCCGTTGTCTTCCGCCAGTTCCGCCATGGCGCCGCGATGCACGATGCGGCCATCATCCATCACCGCCACCTGGTCACCCAGCAGCTTGGCGGCGGTGAAATTCTGCTCCACCAGCAGGATCGTGGCGCCGGTCTGTTTCAATTCCTTGAAGGCGGAAATCAGGTTCATGATGATCGCCGGCGCCAGCCCCTTGGTCGGCTCGTCGATCAGCAGCAGCTTGCGCGGCTCGATGATGGCGCGCGAAATGGACAGCATCTGCTTCTGCCCGCCCGAAAGCGAACCAGCCGCCAGCGACCAGAATTTCTCCATCGCCGGGAACAGGCCAAAAATCCATTTCAGCCGATGGGAATCGATCTCGCCTTCTCGTGCCGCCAGGATCAGGTTCTCGCGCACCGTCAGATCGGCGAAGATACCCATATTCTCCGGCGTATAAGCGATACCGGCGCAGGCGATATCGGGCGTTGCCTGCTTGGTGATGTCCTGGCCATCAAAGGTTACGCTGCCCTGGCTGGCCTTCCACAGACCCATGATGGTGCGCAACGTGGTGGTCTTGCCCGCGCCATTGCGGCCCAGCAGCATGGTGAGCTGGCCTTTAGGGATAGCAAGATCGACACCATGCAGAATGTGATACTGCGCGATATGGGTGTGCACGCCCTTCAATTCGAGCAATGGCGCCTCAGACATTCGCTGCCTCCGGGCTGATGCCGAGATAGGCTTCCTGCACCACTGGTGAGGCGATCACCGCTGCCGGCTCACCATCGGCCACCAGCTGGCCGTTATGCAGCACGATGATGCGGTCAGCCAGGCTACGCACCACATCCATCTTGTGCTCAACAAGAAGAATCGTCTTGTTGCCGCGTGCCTTCAGCGCTTGGATCAGGTTCAGCACCGCCGGCACCTCATCCACGCTCATGCCCGCCGTCGGCTCATCGAACATGAAGACTTCCGGTTCCAGCGCGCTGAGCAGGGCCACTTCCAGCTTGCGCTGGTCGCCATGGGGCAGCGCGCCAACAATGGCATCGCGCTTATCCAGCATGTTCACGCTTGCAAGGATTTCATCGGTGCGCTCGATCAGGTCGCGGCGCTGGCTCCAAAGCTGCAGAAGCTGCATGCCGGCGCTGGCGCGCGATTGCACGCCCAGGCGCACATTCTCCATCACGGAGAGATTGGGAAACAGGTTGGTGAGTTGGAAAGCGCGACCCATGCCGCGCTTGGTGCGGGCCGATGCCGAAAGCCCGGTCACATCCTCGCCCGCCAGCAGCACATTGCCGGCGCTCGCCTTAAGCTGGCCGGAGATCAGATTGAAATAAGTGGTCTTACCGGCGCCATTCGGCCCAACGATGGCAGTCAACGTGCCAGGGTGGAAAGCGCAGCTCACCGCGTTCACTGCCACATGGCCGCCGAAACGGATGGTCAGGTCGCGTGTCTCAAGCGAAGGAGTGGCGGTCATCGGAATTCCGGAAAAAAAGAGCCGGGGCAGCAGAACGCCGCCCCGGCGATACGCTTTAGCGCTTGTTGCGGATCGGCAGCGGCATGGCCGATTCCGAGATCACCTGCACCAGTTCGAGCAAGTCGTTATCATTCTTGCCGTCCTTCTTGACGCGGAAATGATACATCTGCTGCATCGCCTGATGATCATCCTTGCGGAAGATCATGGTGCCCTTGGGCGTATCGAAGGCCATGCCCTCCATGGCGGCGATCAGCTTCTCGGTGTTGGAACCGCCTGCCTTCTGCAAGGCGGTCAGCGCCGCAGAAGCCGCCGCCATGCCGCCAGCGGTGAAGAAGTCCGGCGGGCTATTGAAGCGCTTGGTATGCTCGGCCACCAGCCAATCGTTCATCGGGTTCTTCGGGAAGTCGTAGTAGTAATAGACGGCGCCTTCCATGCCCGGATAGGGCTTATACAGCTTCATCACCGGCAGGATGTTGCCACCCGGCGCGATCTCGATGCCAAAACGCTCCGGCTTCAGGTCGGCGATCTTGGGCAACGGGTGCGGGCCGGCCCAAATCACCGAGATGATCTTCTTGCCCGGCTTGTCCTTCAGCGCATCGAACAGACGCTGCGCAGAAGCCGTGCAATCGGTGGTCTGCTGCGGCGCATATTCCTCGAACACGATCTTGGCATTCGGACGGATCTGCGCCAGGGCATCTTTGACGGCCTTCACACCATCGCGGCCAAAGGCATAATCCTGCGCCAGCATGCCGATGCTCACATCACCCGAAGCCGGGATGGCGGCAGCGCCAGCATAGGCATCCTGCATCGAGTTACGGCCGGTGCGGAAGATATAGCGGTTCCAGCTGGCGCCAGTGATGGCATCGGCCACAGCCGGCTCCACGATCAGCACCTTCTTGTATTCCGCCGCGATCGGCAGCATGGCCAGCGCGCCGCCCGAACCGGTGGTGCCCACGGCGATATCCACCTTGTCGTCGGCATAGGCCTGCTCGAGCATCGACTTGGCAAGGTCGGGCTTGAACTGGTCATCCTTGATGATGACGCGGATTTTCTTGCCGCCCAGGCTCATCGTGCCCTTGGTGAGGTATTCCAGGCCCATCATGAAGCCGGTTTCGGTCTGCTTGGCATAAGCCTCGAGCGGACCGGTTTTGCTGGCGATCAGCGCGATCTTGATATCCTGCGCCATGGCCGGCGCTGCCGCCATTCCGGTCAACGCCACCGCCAGACCGGCGGCCTTCAACATGCTGTGCATGGTTCCCTCTCCCTTGGTTTGAACGCGAAACTTTTGTGCATGCCGGGAGGACCCTCGCCAGCTTCAGCCGGCCTTTTGCCCCCCCAAACATGACACTTGATTCATGTTTCGTGTATTCTTACGCCTTGAGTGGACGCCGGTCAATACGTCAATTTTTAAACTAGTGGCTTGACAAGAGGGCGCCGTGGCGCGACTTCTTACCTGACATTCGATTCATGTTTCACATGACGGCATGCATGACGAAACCCGGGGGGAAACGATCCCTGCCGCCGCCTAAAACCGGGCGCGGCGAGATCACGCGGCGCAAGATTCTTGACGCCGCCAAGCGCGATATAGGCCGCAAGGGCTTCGGCGAAGCCTCGGTGAGCACCATCACGGCCGAAGCCGGCGTGGGCCAGGGCACCTTCTACATCTACTTCCGCAGCAAGGAAGATGTGATGCGGGAACTGGTGCAGCATATGGGCCGGCAATTGCGCCAGTTTCTCACCGAAGCCACCGCCGGCGCCACCACGCGCCTTGAAGCGGAAAAGCTGGGCCTGCGCGCCTTCATCCAGTTCGTGCGCAAGGATCCCGACCTCTATCGCGTGGTGGAAGAATCGCAATTCGTCGATGCCACCATCTATCGCAACTACTATACCGAATTCGCCAAGGGTTACCGCGCGGCTTTGGCCGCTGCCGAACAGCGCGGCGAGCTGCGCCCGGGCAAGGCCGATGGCCATACCGAGGTGCGCGCCTGGATGCTGATGGGCATTGCCGTGTTCCTGGGCCAGCGTTACGGCCTGTGGGAACCCAAGGCGCCGCTCGACAGCGTGGTGGATACCGCCATGGATATGATCACCCAGGGCCTGTTCAAATGAGCTTGGTCCGGCTCGACCGGACAGATGGCGTGGCCCGCCTCATCCTGGCGCGGCCAGAACGGCATAACAGCCTGGTGCCGGAATTGCTCAGCGACCTGCTGACGCAACTGCGCGTCATCGCTGCCGACCCAACGATTTCGGCCGTGGTGCTGCAAGCCGAGGGGCGCAGCTTTTCCACCGGCGGCGATGTGGCCGCTTTCCAGGCCGTGCCTCGGCCCAAGCGCCGCGCCTATGCTGATACCCTGGTGGGCGACCTCAACCGCGCTATCCTGATGCTGCTCGACCTGCCCTGCCCGCTGATTGGCCGCGTGCATGGCCCGATTACCGGCGGCGCGCTGGGCTTCCTGCTGACCTGCGATCTAGTGGCGATCACGCCGCAGACCTTCCTGCAATCCTATTATGTGGATGTGGGGTTCAGCCCCGATGGTGGCTGGTGCGCCCTGCTGCCAGAACGCATAGGCTATGCCAGCGCGCGTGAGATGCAACTGCTCAATCGCCGCGTTGGGCCAGACGAAATGCTGCGCCTCGGGCTGGCCCAGGCACTTGATGGCAACATTGATGCCGTTATCGATGGCTGGCTGGCAGCGCTGGCCGGCAAGGTGCCGTCGGCGCTCACCCGCACCAAGCGTCAATTGCTGCAGCCGGAACGCCGCACCACCATCGCCGCCGCGCTGGATGCCGAGCGGCTGAGTTTCATTGATCAGATCGAGAGCGACGAGACGCAGGCCGGCATGGCGCGTTTCCTCGCCAAATCAGCGTGAACGGAGGGCGCATGGAGTTTGTGCCAGACCTCGCCGCCAAACGCGCCGAATTGTCGCCGGAGCGCATCGCCTTTGTGGATGTGGAAACCGGGCGCGAGACCAGCTATGCCGCCTTGAATGACCGCGCCACGCGCTTTGCCAGCGCGCTGGGTGGCCTCGGTATTGCGGCCGGAGACCGCGTTGCCATCCTCTGTCTTAACAACGTGATGTTCTTCGAAGTGCTGCTCGGCTGTGCCAAGGCCGGCGCCATCCTGGTGCCGCTGAACTGGCGCCAGCCGGCGCCGGAATTGCGGCCAATCATGGCTGATTGCGGCGCCAGGCTGCTGCTGCATGATGCCGAGCACGCCGCTTTGGCCGCCGAACTCGGAGCAGCAACTCTATTGTCGGAACACGACTACGAAGCCTTGCTGGGCCGCGCCACAGCCGGCAGCTTCGCAAGCCGTTGGGCCAGCGATCAGGTATGGTATCTGCTCTACGCCTCCGGCACCACCGGGAAGCCCAAGGCGGTGATTCAGACGGTAGGCATGGCCTATGCCAACTATGTCAATGTCGGCCAGGCCATCGACCTGACGGGCCAGGACTGCACCATCAATTTCCTGCCGCTGTTCCATACCGCCGGCATCAACCTTTACACCCTGCCGATGCTGATCGCGGGTGGGCGCACGCATATCTTACGCAAATTCGATATCGACGCCGCCATGGGCTTGATCGCGGCCGGACAATGCAGCCTGTTCTTTGCTGTGCCGGCGATCTATCAAGCGATCAGCCTGCATCCGACATTCGCCAGCACCGACTTCAGCCGCGTGCGTTCCTGGGGCTGCGGCGGAGCGCCATTACCCGAGCCGTTAATCCGACTTTTTGCCGAACGCGATGTGACCGTGTGCAATGGCTTTGGCATGACCGAGACCGGCCCTACCGTGTTCCTGATGGACCGTGCCCAAGCCCGCCAGCGCATCGGTTCGGTGGGCAAACCGCAAATCCTCACGGAAGTTCGGCTGGTGGATGATAGCGGTCGCGATGTCGGCGTGAATGAATCCGGGGAAATATGGATGCGCGGGCCTAATGTCACGCCGGGCTATTTCAAGAATCCGGTCGCCACTCAGGCCGCTATCACCGCCGATGGCTGGTTGAAATCCGGCGATGTCGGCCGCCGCGATGCCGATGGCTATTACTTCATCGTTGATCGCATCAAGGATATGTATATCTCCGGCGGCGAGAATGTGTACCCAGCCGAGGTGGAAGTGGTGATCTACCAATTCTCCGGCGTGCTGGAATGCGCCGTGCTTGGCATGCCCGATGAGAAATGGGGCGAGGTCGGCTGCGCCGTGGTGCTGCCACGGCCCGGCGCAACACTAGAGATGGAAGCTTTGCGTGCTCATTGCCGCCAGCATCTGGCTGCCTACAAGGTGCCGAAACGCATCGAGATCGTAGAGGAATTCCCGCGCACCGCCGCCGGCAAGATCCGCAAGCATATCCTGCGCGAGCAATTGCTATGACAGCTTATGTTCTGGAACGCAGCCTGACCCAGGCCGAGTTCGATCTGTTCGCCAAAGTGAGCGGTGACAATAACCCGATTCATGTTGATCCCGCCTTCTCTGCCCGCACGCGCTTTGGCCGCACCGTCAGCCACGGCATGCTGCTCTATTCCGTGCTCTGGGGCCTGATCCAAAGCCGCCATCCCGGCGCACGGCAGAAATACCAGAACCTGATGTTTCCCGCCCCCGCTTATGCCGGCGAGCCCTTGCGCTTCGAAGTGAGGCCGCTGGACGAGAATCATTTCGGCGTGAAGGTGAGCCGCATTGCCGATGGCACAATTGTTTGCGATGGCGACACCGCCATCGCGGGGGCGTGAGGCCATGCAGGTTGGCGACAAGGCCCATGTCTCCCGCACCTTCACGGCTGCAGACCTTGCTATCTTCCAGGGCCTGGCCGTGCAATCCGGCGCCGCTTTGCAAGCGGTGCCCGAACCGCTGATTGGTGCATTGTTTTCCTATCTGCTCGGCGTGAAATTGCCCGGCTTCGGCACCAATTACCTGAAGCAGGAAATGACCTTCCTGCGCCCGGCCCCGGCGGGCGTGCTGCTCACCGCCATGGTGGAAATCACCCGGCTGCGGCCGGAAAAGCATCTGGTTGATCTCGCCACCCTATGCAGCGGCCCCGATGGCACGCGCTATTGCGAGGGCCGCGCGCTGGTATTGGCCAAGGATGTGGGCGCGTGATGCATGTCCGCGATATCGGCCAGGGACCGCCGCTGGTCTTCCTGCATGGCTGGTCCTGCCATGGCGGCTTCTATGCGCCACAGATCGAGGCGTTGAGCAGCCGCTTCCGCCTGCTGTTGCCTGACCTGCCCGGCCATGGCGACAGCCCCGCGGCTTCAGCGCAGCCTGGCATCGCTGATTTGGCGGACGCCCTGCATGCGATGCTGCATCGCCTGCGGCTGGAACGGCCAATCCTGATCGGCTGGTCCATGGGCGCCATGGTGGCCTTCGACTATCTGCAACGCTATGGCCAGCAAGATCTCGGCGGCCTGGTGATTGAAGACATGACGGTGCGCATCACCACTGATGCAACATGGTCGCTCGGCCTGGGCGGCGCTTTCGACGCGGCGCAGAATGCCGCCACGCTGGCCGCCATGCGGATGGACTGGGATGGCTTCGGTGCCGCTTTCCTGCCGCATCTCTTTGCCCGCGATGCCGTGCCCGATGCCGGTTTGCAGCAATGGATCGGCGCCGAGATCACGCGAAATGACAGCGCCGTGATGGCCTCTCTCTGGTCCTCCATGGCGGCGCAGGATTACCGCGCCCTATTGCCGCAGATTCGATTGCCCAGCCTGATCATCTATGGCGGCGCCAGCCAGCTTTATGCGCCCGAGGTGAGCGCCTATCTGGAAGCGCATATCCCGCATGCGCAGCGCATTTGCCTCGCCCGCTCCGGCCATATGCCGCACCTCGAGCAGGCTGCCGCATTCAATGCCGCTCTGGCCGATTTCGCCGATAGCCTGATGCTTACGCCGCTGGCGCGGCCCGCATCCGCCTGACCAGCCAACTGGCCAACGGCCAGAACAGGATCACGAAAGTCACGACGCCAAGGCTGGCTGAAATAGGGCGCTCGAAAAAGCCCAAAACGCTGCCATTGGATTTGATCATCGACGTAACAAAAGTTTCTTCAAGCATGGTGCCTAGCACCACACCGAGAATGGCTGGCGCCACGGGGAAACCACTTTCCTCCATCACATAAGCAAGCAAGCCAAAAATCAGGATGACAACAACGCCGAAGATCGAATTGTTGATCGCGAAAGCACCGACAATGCAGAACAACAGGATCACCGGCATCAAGATTTTTCCGGGTACGCGCAGGATATTGGTCGCCAGTCGAATGGTGGCCCAGCCCAGCGGTATCATGATGATATTCGCCAGCACGAAGACCAGGAAGATGGCGTAAACATTCTCCGGGCTGTTTAGAAACAGCGTCGGCCCCGGATTGAGGCCCTTGAGATACAACACGCCGATGGCGATGGCGGTGATTGAGTCACCCGGTATGCCGAACACCAGGGCCGGAACCCAGGCGCCGGCCAGCGCGGAATTGTTTGCCGCCCCGGACTCGACGATGCCTTCCACATGGCCTGTGCCGAATTTCTCCGGCTCCTTGGAGAATTTCTTGCTCACGGCATAGGACATCCAGGCGGCCATATCGGCGCCCGCACCCGGCTGGATGCCAACCATGGTTCCCAGCGCGCTGCCACGAAACAACGCGCCTGGGTATTTCATGATCAAACCCCAGATGCCGGCAAATACCCTGCCAATCTTCTTCACTGCGATCTTGGCTGGCGGATCCATATTGACGACGAAGCGCAGTATCTCCGAGACCGCGAACATGCCAACCATCATGGGAATGACGCTGACACCACCCATAAATTCAGTATTGCCGAAGGTAAACCGTGGATAGCCGCCGGGATTATCCAGGCCGACACAGGAAACCAGCAGGCCGATCAAGAGCGAAACACAAGCCTTCAGCGTGCTGCTATTGCCAATGAACACCGCACAGGAAAGCCCCAGCACCACCAACCAGAAATACTCAAAAGACGAGAATTTCAGGGCGATCTCGGCCAAGGCCGGCGCCGCCGTCACCAGCACCGCGGTGCCAAACAGACCGCCGATGGCCGAGAAAACCAGGCTGGCGCCCAATGCCAGCTCGGCTTGGCCTTTCAGCGTCATCTGATAGGCTTCGTCGGCATAGGCGGCTGAGGCTGGTGTGCCCGGAATGCGCAGCAGTGCGCCGGGAATATCGCCGGAGAAAATCGCCATTGCCGTGGCTGTAACGATCGCGGCGATAGCCGGTATGGGTGGCATGAAGAAGGTGATCGGCACCAGCAAAGCCGTGGCCATGGTGGCGGTAAGGCCAGGAATGGCGCCAACCACCAGACCGAAAATAGCCGAGCACAGGATGACAATCAGCACATAAGGACGGAAGACCAATCCGAATGCCAACCCGGTATTGTGCAGCACCGCGTCCATCCCGCGCCCCTACCAGATCACGCCCTGCAGCAGGCCCCATGGCAGAGGCACGCGCAGCAGCTTGTAGAAAATGGTGTGGATCAGCAGTGTGGAAACGATAGCGATTGGCAGGATAAGCACCGGGCGAACATCGAGGCCATAGAACAACACCACCAGCAGAATAACGCCGGTGGGGATGAAGCCCAGCGCATTGGCGCAGAAAATATAGAAGAGCAAGCCGCCGACCACAGCCAGCACATTCAGCAGGTGGCGAGGCGACCGGGCCCAATGCCCCATTTCCAACCAGCGTTGGCCATGGCGCTGGCGCAAGCCGCGCCAGATCAGCAGGGCGGCGCAGACCAGCAGCAGGAAAGCAACGGCGGCGGGAAAAGCCGAGGGACCGATATTCTGCCCCGGGATCGGCGGGTAACTGCTGACCGCGATGAGCACGGCGACGGCCAAAAGACCCAAGAGAAAACCACTCAGCGCATCGTGCAGTCTCATGGCGCCGGACCTTGCAATGAAAACAAGCGCGGGCAGAAACCGGCGCGGCTGCCGAAGCGCCGCGCCGGCGACAGCATTACTTGGCGATACCAACTGCCTTCATCACCACGCCGAGATCGGCATCGGACTTGGTCATGAACTTGGCAAAGTCATCTGGGCCAGCCCAGATCACGCCGAAGCCGCGCTGGCTCATGAAGTCGTTGAACTCCTTGCCATCATGCACCTTCTTAAGCGCCGCCAGCAGTTTGTCGGCGGCTTCCTTCGGAATCCCCTTGGGTGCCGCGATGCCGCGCCAGGCAGCCATGGTCCAATCGCTGCCCGTCGCGCTCTTCAGCGTCGGCACATTGGGGAACAGGGCCGATGGCTTCGGGTCCATGATGGCCAGGCTCCGCACCTTGCCGGCCTCGATCAGCGCGCGGGCTTCAGGCAGCGAACAAGGCACGATCTGCACGCCACCGGCGATCATATCCTGCAAGCCCGGCGCGGCACCGTTGCTCGGCACCCAACCAACAGAAGCCGGATCGATCTTCTGGTCGCGCAGCATGCCGGCGATGGCGAGATGCCAGATGCCGCCCTGGCCGGTGCCAGACGCCTTGAACTTGCCTGGATTGGCCTTCACCGCCGTCAGCAGATCGGTGATGGTCTTATAAGGCTCATCGGCCGGCACCTGCACGCCGGCTGGGTCGGCATTCACCAGGGCGATGGGGGTGTAAGACGACGGCTTGAGTTCGGTGAGGCCTTGCCAATGCATCATGGCGATCTCAACCGTGATCATGCCAATGGTGTAGCCGTCTGGCGCCGCCTGGGCGATGGCCGAATGGCCCACCACGCCGCTGCCGCCGGTGCGGTTCACCACGTTGATCGGCTGGCCGAGTTCCTTTTCCATCAGGCTGGCGATGATGCGCGCCGTGGCATCGGTGCCGCCGCCGGCACCCCAGGGCACGATCAGGGTGATCGGACGATCGGGGAATGCCGCCTGGGCAGCGCCAGCGGCCAGCAAAGCCGCGCCGGCCAACAGACCGGTCATGAAAGTCTTGAAGCCACGCATGGGCCTACCCTCCTGATTATGTCGTTTCCTCACGCGGCAAGGCTTATGGCGCCCCGGCCGCCCAGGAACAACTATCTAGTATATAAGATGGCAGGTCAATGAGGTATGTGGCAGCTGTGGGCATGCTGCATCGCGCAAAAAAATCAGGTGGTCGGATCGGCCCGCAGGGCATCCATGCGCGCCACCGACTGCTCGAGAACCGAACGGTCGGTGAGGTAATAGGTTTTATCCTTGCGCTGGATCAGGTTGGCATCGATCAGCTGGCCGAGCACGCGGGCCACGGTTTCGCGCGTAGTGGCGGCGCGGCGCGCGATTTCATGCTGCTTGGGCATCGGATAGATCAGCCAGCCGGTGGGGCTGACCGGATCGCGGCGCGACAGGTTGATCAATTCGCGATGCACGCGCTGGATCGCGCCGAGCGTGGCGAGGTCCATGATCTTCTCATTATTGGCGCGGATGATGCGCGCCATGCGCCGCATCACCTCCAGCGCCACCTGCGGCGAACGCGCCAGCATCGCTTCGAAGGCCTTGGGCGGCATGGCGGCAAGCCGGCAGGCGGACACCGCCACCACGCTAGCCGAACGGCGTTCGCCATCGATGGCGGCCAATTCACCGAAATAACCACCGGCCTGCACCGTGGCATAGGAAATCTCGCGGCCATTGCCGGAATAGTTGATCACCTCGACTTGGCCCTCGACGACGAAATAGACATCGCGGCTATCGGAATTGCGATCAAGAATCTGCTCTCCCGCAGCGAGGCGCCGCCATTGGCAGGAACGCACCACTTCCTCGCGCGCGGCGGGCGAGAGCGAATGCAGCAAGGGAATAGATTCGAGTGAGTCGCGTGGCGTTGCTGCCGCGCGGGCCTTGCCCTCGCTCTTTCCCGCTTCGGTCTTGACGACCATGGCCCCCTCAGCGCCGTGTCGCCGCTTCCGCGGGGCGACCCAGTATCGCGAACAGGTTCAACAATAACTGCTTGCGGTCGAGATTGACCGATTCCCCGCGATCCAGCAAGCGGCCGATGGCTTCCCAATCCTCCGCCCAGCGATCCGGCGCCTGCCAGGAAGCCAGCCGTGCCGCCAAAGCCGCCTCACCCTGGAACAATTCCGCCCAGCCCGGCCCGCCGGCCCCGCTGGCATGAATCTGGCCCGAGGCCGCCGCGCGCACCAGCCGCGCCAACCACCCGCGGAACAGATCCACCATGACGCGGAAACTCTCCGCGCCACTCGCCCGCGCCAGCTTGTCGCCCAGGGCATGCAGCCGGGCCGCGTCAGGCTTCGGCAGGCCGGAGATCAGATCAAGCAGATCGCGCAGCAAGTCCAAACCACCCTGCCCGCCCAGGGCCACGGCGCGGCCCGGCGAGCCTTCGGCAGCCACCACGAGCCCCTGGCGCTCAGTCTCGCTCATATCCGGCAGCAGCTTGGCAAGCGCGGTCTGCATCGCCGGCGGCTCCAGCGGCTGCAAGGCCAGACGGCGGCAGCGCGAGCGTATGGTGGGCAGCAGACTGCCCGGCGCATGGCTGACCAAAAGCAGCACCGCGTTCGGCGGCGGCTCTTCCAGAATCTTCAGCAGCGCATTGGCGGCATTGGTATTCATCTCGTCGGCGGCATCAACGATGCAGACGCGGTAGCCGCCCTCGGCCGTGGTTTTGCCAAAGCGGTCAATCACGGCGCGCACATCCTGCACCACGATCTCGCTGCGCCAGCGGTCATTCTTGTCGTCCCAGCTGCGCTCCACGGTGATCAGATCGGCATGGCCGGCACTGGCCACACGATGAAACACCGGATGCTCTTGCGGCAGGGCAAGCGTATCGGGTCTAGGCGGCGCATCGCCAAACAGGCTGGGGCCTTCATCGGCCGCGCCAGCGAAGCCATTCACCAGCAGGAAGCGCGCGAAACGGAAAGCCAGGGTGGATTTGCCAACGCCGCGCGGCCCGGTGATCAGCCAGGCATGCGGCAGCCGGCCAGAGCCCCAGGCATCGAGCAACGTCTTCTCCGCCGCCGCATGGCCAACCAGCAGCGCGGTGTGACGTGGACCCCAGGAAGTCTGGTCCTCTGCTTCGAAACCGCTCATGCCGGCAGATTAAAGCGTGTGGCGATCTCTGCCCAGAGCGCCGCCGCCACCGCATCCGGATCGCCGCTGGCATCCACCACGCGGCAGCGCGCCGGTTCACGCACGGCAATATCCAGGAAAGCGGTGCGCAAGGCTTCGTGGAAGCGCAGGCCCATGCGCTCGTAGCGATCCTCGGTGCTCCCGCTCGCATTGGCCCGGGAAGCCGCACGGCGCAGGCCAACCTCCACCGGCAGATCAAGGATCAGCGTGAGATCAGGCTGGAAATCACCGAGCACCAGATGATGCAAAGCCGCCACGGCATCGCGGCCGACCTGGCCGGCATAGCCCTGATAGGCCATGGTGCTATCAGCGAAGCGATCCGAGATCACCCAGGCGCCACGCGCCAAAGCCGGCTTCACCGTCTTGCTCACATGCTCGGTGCGGGCGGCGTAATGCAGCAGGGTTTCGGTGGTGGGCTCCCAGCGCGCCGTGTCGCCGGTCACCAGCAGACCACGGATGGCTTCGGCGCCCGATGTGCCGCCGGGTTCGCGGGTCTGCACCACATCGATGCCAAGAGCGGACAACCGGGCCACCAAGCGCTTGACCTGGGTGGACTTGCCCGCCCCCTCGCCGCCTTCCAGCGTGATGAAGCGGCCAAGCTGCATGCTCATGGCTGCATGGTCACTTCTTAGCCGCGCCCCAGAGCAGGTGGCCAAGGGCTGCGGAAATGCGGCCGGTGAAGCCAAGCTGCGGCACGCTTGCGCCGGCAAGCAAGGGTACTTCGATGGTGGCCGTCTCAGGCGCGGTGATGATCAGCGTGGCCAGCGGCGCGCCTTGCACAATCGGCGCGGCAATCGGGTTCTCGTAGCGCAGCATCACCTTCATATTGGCGCGGTTACGCCGCGCCATGGTGACGGCCAGACTGTCCTTGATCACCAGCGGCACCTTGGCCTGCTCGCCGAGCCAGACATCGGCTTCCTCCACCACGCTGCCAGCGCTGAACAGCTTGTAGCTATCGTATTCGCGGAAGCCGATTTCGAGCAACCTTTCGGCTTCGCGTGACCGCTCATTCATGCTCTTCAGCCCGTTCACCACCAGGATCAGGCGGCGCTCGCCGCGCTTGGCGGAAGCCGTGAGGCCATAGCCAGCGGCTTCCGTGTGGCCGGTCTTCAAGCCATCGGCGCCGGTATCCTTGTAGAGCAGCGGGTTGCGGTTGCCCTGCTTGATCGGCTTCTTGCTGATCGGATCTATGCCGTAGGTGTAATCCTTCTCGGCATAGAAATGATAATATTGCGGGAATTTGGCGATGATGAGCTGCGACAGCCGCGCCAGATCGCGCGCCGTCATCACATGCTCAGGGTCCGGCCAGCCCGAGGCATTGCGGAATACCGAGCTGTTCAGGCCAATCTGCTTGGCGCGCTCGTTCATCATCTCGGAGAAACGCTCCTCGCTGCCGGCGATGCCCTCGGCCAGCACGATGCAGGCATCGTTGCCAGACTGGATGATCACGCCGCGCAGCAAATCCTCCACGCGCACACGGTCGCCCACATGCACAAACATCTTGGAGCCCTGCATGCGCCAGGCTTTCTCGGAGACCGGGAATACGTCATCAAGACGCAGCTTGCCGGCGGCGAGCTGCTCGAACACCATATAGGCGGTCATCAGCTTCGACATCGAGGAAGGCGGCATGCGCTCCTCGCTGTTCTTCTCGAAGATCACGGTGCCACTTTCGGCGTCGATCAGCACCATCTGGCGCGCCAGGGTATCGATCTGGCCGATGGGCGCCGGGTTCTTAACCTGGGCAGAAGCCGCACCCGCAGCCAACAGCAACAAACCACCGAGCAGAGCCGGCGCAAAAAACCTATTCAACAACGATACGCGCATTGGTCTGTCCGATGGAAAGCATCTGCTGGAGCGCGGCATCGGCAGAGCCGACCTGATCGAATGGCCCCAGCCGGACGCGGAAGAATTCCTGATTATTGACGATGCGCGACGAGATCGCCACGCGCCCATAATTCGACACCGCCGCCGCGGTGCGGCTGGCATTCTCATGCTGCGTGAAGGCGCCCACCTGCACGAAGATGCCCTGGCCCGCCTTCACCGGATTCTGCTCCACCTGCTGGCGGGCGAGTTCGGCGGCCGGGTTGGCGCGCGGTGTTGCCGCCGCCTGGTTCTGCGCCGCCACGATCTGCATCGCGCTCGGCTGATCGCCGCCAGTGCTCTGCACCACACGCTGGCCGCCACGCTGCGCGGCGGCACCGCGCGCGCCGGGCGGCGGCGGCAGGGCTTCGGATTCCACGGCGGCACGCGGCGAGGCCAGAGGCTTTTCGGCGGCGGCTGCGTTGCGCGCGGCTACAACGGGCGGCGCGCCATCGGGCGATCCGGCCAGTGGCGCGGGTCCGATATACTGCACCCGCACCTTGGCGGTACCCTGGCGGTCATAGCCCAGCAGCTGCGCCGAACGCCGCGACAGGTCGATCACGCGGCCATTCACATAGGGGCCGCGATCATTCACGCGCACCACGATGGAGCGGCCGTTATCCAGATTGGTGACCCGCGCCAGCGACGGCATCGGCATGGTGGTATGCGCCGCCGTCACTTCATTCATGTCGAAGATTTCGCCATTGGCGGTGGCGCGGCCATGGAACTGGTCGCCATACCAGGAGCCGATGCCGGTCTCGTCGTAATTTGGGTCTTCCTTGGGATAATACCAGACGCCGTTGATCTGATAGGGATTGCCCACCTTGTAGATGCCGGTGCCGCGCCCGGCCGGGGCCGAAACCGGCGGCGTGGTGTCTGCCCGCACCACGGCCTTGGTGGCATGGCTGACCAGCTTGCTCTCGGCACAGCCGCTCAAAGCCAGGGCCGCCAGGGCAAAAAACATGGCAAGCCGCGCCCCACTCTTGGGGAATGTCAGACTTGGCGAAAGCCAAGCTATGGCACGGTTTTTTGGCGGCATGGCTATATATGGTGGCAATCTACCCCATCACATCGATTCGGGGAAAGCATCGCGGAAAGCCGAATTTACGCCTGAATTAGTATCAAAAACATTTCACCGCGATCACTTTCCGCTTCGTTTCAGCTGATTTCAGCTTCGCTGGTGTTCGTTAGAGCTTCGCCAGTGTTCGCTGGTGTTCGTTTCAGCTTCGTTGATGTTCGTTGATGTTCGCTGGTGCTCGCCGGACTTAACCCCGGCTGGCGGACACAGCGCTTAGAATATGTCAGACAATGTTCTTATCATGTTCTTGATGTTTTGCCAAGGCATGATATTCATGTAGATCATTTAAATATCGCGTAGGATATCCAAAAGATATATGGAGCCTTGGCATGCAAGTGCAAATCTCGAAATGGGGCAACAGCCTGGCGCTGCGCCTGCCCAAGGAAATCGCCAGCCGCCTCGGCCTGATCGACGGCACCCGCGTGGAAGTGACCACTGAGGCTGACCGCATCGTCATTTCCGCCGGGCGGCCGGTCTATACCCTGGCCGAACTGACTGAAGGCCTGACGCCGGAAGCCCTGCATGAGGCATTCGACTGGGGCGATGATCGCGGCCGGGAGGCCATCGATGAGTGACGCGTATGAGCCGGAAGCCGGCGACCTGATCTGGACTGATTTCGATCCGCGCGTGGGCCGCGAACAAGGCGGGCGGCGCCCGGCTCTGGTGGTGTCACCCCGGATGTTTTATCGCGCCAGCCGCTTCGCCATCGTTTGCCCGATCACCTCGCGCATCCGCCCGTTTCCCACCAGCGTGGTGCTGCCGCCCACGGCGCCAATCAGCGGCGAAGTGCTGACCAGCCATGTGCGCAGCATCGATACCCTGGCCCGCCCCATCGCAGCCATAGGCGGCACGGTGCCTGCGGCGATCCTGGCCGATGTGCGCGCCAAACTCTCGGCGCTGATCGGCCTGAACGGCTAGGCCAGCCAGACCAGCGCCAGGGCAATGGCCGCCGGGGCTGCCTGCACGAACAGGATGCGGCGGCTGACGCTGTAGGCGCCATAGGCCCCGGCCACGATCACGCAGAGCAGGAAGAAGGTTTTGATCTGCAGCGCGGCATCGGGCACCGGGTGCAGCAGGCCCCAGACCAGGCCGGCGACCAGGAAGCCATTGTAGAGCCCCTGATTGGCGGCCAGCACGGCCGTGGCTGCCGCCTTTTCCGGGGTGTTGCGGAAGGTCTTGAGGCCCTGCGGCTTGGTCCAGAGAAACATCTCCAGCACCAGGAACCAGAGATGCAATGCCGCCACCAGGGCGACCAGGATGTTGCTCAGGAGGGTCATCGGCCAGACTCCGCGAGGGCTGCATGGAACGCGCAGCATAGCCTGCGGCGGCAACCCGCAACAGCGGCCGCATGCTCCGGGCTTCGCCTAGTGTTTCGGCTCCACCGGCAGCAGCACCCGCACATGAGTACCCTCACCCACCCCGCTGGTGATGGTGAGGCTGCCGCCCATCAATTCGGCGAGATGCTTGGAGAGCGGCAGGCCAAGACCGGTGCCGTCATGCTGCCGGGTATAGAGATTGTCGATCTGGCCAAAGGGCGCAAGGGCGGTGGCCAAATCCTCGGGCCGCATGCCGATGCCGGTATCACGCAGGCTGAAATCGACATAGGCCGGCGGCAGTGGTTCCACCGATAGCGTGATGCTGCCGCCCGATGGCGTGAATTTCACCGCGTTGCCCAGCAGGTTGAGTAGGATCTGGCGCAGCTTGGCGCGGTCCAGTTGCATCACCGGCAAATCCGGCGCCAGAATCAGTTCAAGCTTCAGGCCGGCGGCCTCGGCTTCGTGTTCGATCAGGCGCAAGGTGGCGGTGGCCACTTCGGCGGGCTCCAGCGATTCGAGATCCACCCGCATCTTGCCCGCCTCGATCTTGGACAGATCAAGCACCGCGTTGATGATCGCCAGCAGATGCTGCCCGGCATCATGGATATGGCCGGCATAGGCCTGATAGCGCGCATCGCCCAGCGGCCCGAAATACTGCAGCCGGATCATCTCGGCAAAACCATTGATGGCATTCAGCGGCGTGCGCAATTCATGGCTCATATTGGCCAGGAAAGTGGATTTCGAGAGATTGGCATTCTCGGCCGCCACCATGGCCTCGCTCAGCGCGCGGTTCTCGCGCCAGCGGCGGCCGATCTCCCGGTCAGCCCGCTGCACCACCAGCAGCACCAGCCCAAAGGCGATGCACAGCACGGCGGCGATCACCAGCACCTGGGTCAGCACATGGCGCATCACCAGCGCATAGGTGTCCGAGACATCGGAATAGACCTCGAGGATGCCTTCGATGCTGTTGGTGAAAACATTGCGGATCGGCAGATAGCTCGACACCACCCAGCGATCATGCACCACCTGATCCAGCGCGGTGAATTTTTCCCGCTTCTCCATGCGGCTATCCACGGCGCCTCTCAAGGCCGCCTGCAGCCCCGGGCTAGTATAGGAATTGGAGCCGATCTTTGCCAGCTCGGTGGAGAAGATGGTGAGGCCTTCGGTGTTGAACACCTTCACTTTCAGAATCTGCGTGCCACGCGCCAGCTGCCGGATATCACTCATCAGCATACGGCTGGCGGGTTCCGCCGCGATCTCGGCAGTTGGCAACTGATGCGCCTTGGCCGCGAAGTCGCGATAGCGCGGCCAGATCAGATTGACGAACAGCCGGTTATGGGAGACCGCCGCCTGCTCAGCGACATGGCGCAGGTCATCCACGGCCTTGGTGTAGCTGAAATAGGACAGCAGAGCGCCGGCAAGCGCGAAAATGACAAAGGTGCCGGCCGCGATGGCCCGGGTGAAGGAGTCGCGATGCCCCTTCGTTGTCACTAGCCACACTTCCGCATTGGCGCATCCAGCAGGTGGGACGGACGCGAAGCCTAGCTGAAAGCCCTGCCGCTGGATAGATGGAACCGCGCCAGGCCTTGCTGCTCAATTGCCTTCGATGCGGTCGGCCAGCATGGAAACAGTGAGCGCGTAATGATGCGCGCAATTATAGCGCAACACCGAGCGGTAATTGGCATAGACCAGGAAGCTGGGGCCATTGGCGCCATCAGGTTGCACCAGGGCGCCGCTCAGGTTCACCTTGGGTAATTCACCGCCATCGCCGCGGCGCACACCCAGCTTGGCCCAATCGGCCAGCGGCATGTCACGCGTCATCTGGTCGATGGCGCGGCAGCCCGAGCGGCCTTCGCGGGCGAATTCGCCCAGGCGCGCCTGCAGGCCAGGCGGCAGCTTCACGTCACGGCCCCAGGTCTGCGCCGAGGACCAGCTATGCTTGGCCAGGTAATTGGCGATGGAGGCGAAAACATCGCCCTGGTTGCCCCAGATGTCGCGCTTGCCGTCGCCATCGAAATCCTCGGCATAGGCGAGATAGCTGGACGGCATGAATTGCGGCTGGCCCATGGCGCCGGCCCAGGAGCCCTTCATGCTCGGATAATCGATATGGCCGCGATCCAGCATCTGCAAAGCGGAAAACAGCTCGTTGCGGAAGAAGGCAGCGCGGCGCTGGTCGAAGGCCAGCGTGGCCAGAGAATTGAACAACGGCACATCGCCCCTAACCGCGCCATAGCGCGTCTCGATGCCCCAGATTGCCAAGATGAAGCGCGGCTGCACGCCATAGCGCTGCGCCACCTGGCCCAGCAATTCGCGATGCTGGTCGCGCAGCTTGCGGCCGCGTTCCACATTGGCCGTGGTGATCACACGGTCGCGATAAGTGGCGAAATCGATCTTGAATTCGGCCTGGTTGCGGTCGCGCTCCAGCACGCGGGCCACCGGCTCCACATTGGTCAGCGCCTGGGTCACCACGGTGGGCTTGATGCCCTTGCCCAAAGCTTCCTGGCGCAGGTCGGCGAGGAATTTCTGGAAGGCATCACGATCAAAATTGGCCGGCACGCGGGCTTGCTGGATGGCGGCCGGTGCGGCGGTGGGCCGTGTGGCATCAGCGGCGGGTGCCGCGACCGTTGAACCGCTGGCGGTGGTCTTGGCCTCCGCGCCGCCCTCCGCCGCATTGGCGGCCTTGGCCGTGGCGGCAGCTTCGTTGGCGGCGGCGATGCGGTCGGAGCGGCTATTGGCACAGGCAATCAGGCTGCTGAAGACCAGGCCCACCGCCATCAGGCGCGGTGCCGCCCAAGCGAAGTCCTGCCGCCGTTTCCGTTCCTGCCCAAGCGCCATCGTTCCACTCCAACATAACAAAAAAGACCGCCAACGGCTTACCCTACCCGCACGACTCGGTCTAGCGTTCCGGCAACAGCGACCGGGTATGCCCAACCAGCCGATAGAGCACCAGACCAAGCCATTCATGTGTGGCAAGATTAAGGCTTACCAGGCCGCTCAGCGGGCTGAAAGACAGCCAGGGCTCGGCCTCGCCCATGGTGGCGTAATCCACCGCATAGGGCAACACCGGCCAATCCTCGGCCTGGAAACAACTGACCGAGCGCGGCATATGCCAGGCCGAGGTGACCAATAGCCAGACTTCATCGGGCTTGGGCCGCACCAGGGCGCGGGACAGCCGGGCATTCTCCACCGTGTTGCGGGCGGCGCGCTCGAATTCCACGCGGGCCATGTCCATGCCCATCTGCACCATTGCCGCCTCGGCCACCACTGCCTCAGGCATGTCGCCTGGCGCCAGCGGCACGCCGCCGCCGGTATAGACCAGGCGGGCTTGCGGATAACGCCGCGCCAGTTCGGCAAAAGCCAGCAGCCGCTCGGCACCGCCGCTGAGATGCGGCTGGCCGCGGGCCTGGGTCAGCCTTGGCTGTTCCGCGCCGCCCAGCACGATGATGCCATCCACCCGCTCGGGCAGCGCGGTATTGGGGAAAAACGCCTCCAGCGGCCGGAGCGCCCAATAGGCTGGCGGGAAAACCGCCACCAGCAGCAGGGCGAACAGAGCCCCGCCCAGCAGCCAGCGTGCCACGGGCCGGGTCCAACGCCACAGGCAGCCCGCGCCGCCGAGCAGCAGCAGGGTGAGGATCAGCGTGGCCGGGCTGACGAACGGCCACAGCAGCTTGGTGGAATAGGCCAGCATCAGGATCGCGTCCGGGGCTTGTTGATGGCAATGGCGGGAATCAGAGCAGGATGCTAACCTTTGCGTAACCGTTCCCGCAACGCGCGCAGAATCGCTCAACCTTTGGGCCCCTATCGGGATCGACCGGAGATTGCCATGTCGCTACCCACCGCCTCCGCCGCCATCGGCCTCGCCTTCATTGCCTCCACCGGCATGCTGGGATTGACCGCCGTCTCCGATCCGGCGCCGCTCGATACCGCGCCGCGCAGCGTGGCGGTGCGGGTGGCAAGCGTAGATCCCGGTTTCCAGGCCCTGGTGCCCGGCATGCAGGTGACCGTGATCCCGGCCGCCCTGCCGGTGCCGGAACCTCGGCGGCTGGCCGTCACCAACGAGAATGAGCAGCTGACACCCAGCGGCAATAACCGCCGTGGCACGCCCACGCCGCTGATGACGACGCCTGCGGCCGGCCCCGCTACCGGGCCATCCGGCCTGCTGCCGGTGCCCGGCCCGGCGATGAAATGGCCCGCGCCGCCGCCCAGCAGCGTGGCGCCCAGCAGCGCCGCGCAGCCTGCGGCGAAACCGGCCGCGCCCAAGCCGATGCCGGTTTCCGCCCCGGCGCAAACACCGCAACGCATGACGGCGCCGATGCCGGTGCAGATGCCCATGGACGCCACCACGCCCAGTGGCATGCCGCGCCAGGTGCATGGCTTTGATGGCATCGTGGCCAGCGAACGCGCCCTGTTGCAGCGCACCGCCAGCACCACGCGCTATGAAGCGCATATCGCCTCCACCCGCACGGCGGCCGAGGCCGAGACGCTGTGGGCCGAGCTGCGCGCCAAGCTGGGCGAGCGCCATGCTGGCGCCGCGATGCATCTGAAGCTGATCGATGTGCCCGAGCATGGCCGCTTCGTGCGCCTGCTGGCCGGCGATTTCAGCGATGCTGGCAGCACGGCGGATTTCTGCCGCGCGGTGATCGCCATCGGCAAGGATTGCCGCATCCTGCGCAAACTGGAGAGCGCCGGCTGAGGCTGCCCTGATGCGCAAGCGTGGTGTTCTGGGCCTGCTGGCCCTGTTGCTTCTGGCCAATCAGGCAGCGCTGGCGCAGCAGCAAACCGGCGGCGCCCAGCGCAACCGCTTTTGCTTCAACAAGAAGGAAACCGAGGCCGAAGCCGAGGTGCGCACCGGCTTCATCCTGCGGGAGACCTTGCGGCGCTGCGCCCGCTTCGATCCCACCGCGGGCCAGGAAGCGCTGGATTCCTGGTATCAGTTCGACCGCGACAATGGCGACAAATTCACTGGCGCGGTGACCATGCGCGGCACGGCGATCAAGCGCATCTATCCGAAACGCACCGCGCAGGAGCAATGGGAAAACGACGCCTCGATCGCCACCCGCGCCGCGCCGGAAGTGGATGCCGCCGTCTGCAAGTCAGCCTACGTCATGGTCGATAAAATCCAGGCCGAGGGTTGGCCCGGTTTCAAATATTACGCCAAGCTGCAGCAGAGCCTGCTGATCAATGAAATTCCGGTATGCAAATCGCCATGACCCGCATCCTGCTTGTCGAAGACCATGAAGGCGCGGCCGCCACCCTCACCGCAATGCTGAACGCGCTGGGCTATAAGCGCGTGCAGCGCGCCCGCGACACCGAGAATGCCATCGAGATGCTGCAGGGTGGCGGCTTCGACCTGCTGCTGTGCGACTACGAGCTTGGCATTGTCAGTGGCCTTACCCTGGTGAGGATGATCCGCCGCGTGGACGGCCTGGCCAATCCGATGCTGCCGATCGTGATGGTGACGGCCCATGCCGAAGGCACCCGGGTGGCGGAAGCCGTGGCGACCGGCGTGGATGACTTCCTGGTGAAGCCGGTGCAGCCCGAAACCCTGCTGCGCTGCCTGGAAAATGTGCTGAACAAGCCGCGCGCCTTCGTGAAAACCAAGGATTATGCCGGCCCGGACCGGCGGCGGCGGAAAATGCTGGATAATCCCGGCCGGCGCGTGGAAGATCAGCGGCCAGGCCGCCCGCGCGGCCGTAATCCCTGGATCGTACCGCCGAAAACCTGAGGCACCCATGCCCCAAGCCGTGCTCCGAGCCGTCGTACCGCTTCTTGCCTTTCTGGTGTTGCTCGGCAGCGGGCTGCCAAGCACGGCATTAGCGGCTTGCCTTGGCGCGGTGGCGCAAAACACGCCGCGCCTGCTGCCTGCCTCATACCGGCCAGAATCCTATCACCTGGCGCAAGCCAAGCGCGGCGCGCCGCCGGCCGGCCAGGTGCGGATCAGCTTCGTGGGCCATGCCACCTTCCTGATCGAGACACCCGGCGGCGCCTCGGCGGCCACCGACTATAACGACTATCTGCGGCCTGACGTGGTGCCCGATATCGCCACCATGAACCACGCCCATACCACGCATTTCACCGACCGCCCCGATCCCGGCATCCGCCATGTGCTGCGCGGCTGGCCCTTCGAGGGCAAGCCGGCGCGCCATAACCTGAGCTTCAAGGATCTGCGGGTGCGCAATGTGCCCACCAATATCCGCAACTGGGGCGGCGGCACGGAATATGACGGCAATTCCATCTTCATCTTCGATGCCGCCGAAATCTGCATCGCGCATCTGGGCCATCTGCATCATCGCCTCACGCCCGGCCATCTGGCCGATATGGGGCGCATCGATGTGGTGATGGTGCCGGTGGATGGCGGCTATACGCTGAACCAGATTGAGATGGCCGAGGTGATCCGCCAATTGAAGCCGCCGCTGGTGATCCCGATGCATTATTTCGGCGAGCATACCCTGGAGCGCTTCCTCAGCCTGCTGCGCGACAGCCATGAGATCGTGCTGAGCGATACCAGCAGCGTGGTGGTGGGCCGCCAGACCCTGCCGCCCAAGCCCCGGGTGCTTATCCTGCCCGGTCCGCACTAGGTCCGGCCCCATCGCCGGGTTTTTCTGCGCTGCATTGATCCGTTTCGGCCAGTCTCGCGTATATAATCCGTACCGTGACGTCTGGAGTTGTAATTTTGCGCGTTTTTCCGCCACCGAACCCGCTTCCGTCGCCCCTGCTGGAGACGGCGCATCATGAAGAATTGCCGCTCGACGCGCTGACCAGTTATCCGCTGCTGCAGGCTGTGGTGACAGCCTGGCAGGAGGGGTGTGATGGCGACAGGCTGCCAGCCCGGCTTGATCCGATAAAGCTGCCCCGACCAATCCTGCCTTTCGTGATGCTGCTGGAACTGGAACAGCCCGCCGAGCAATCGCCGCTGCTGCGTATCCGATTGGCTGGCACCGAGGTCTGCGCCAAGCATGGCCGTGAAATGCGCGGCTTGACGACGGATGATTTCTTCCGCCCCGAGGATGCCCAGGCCGTGGTGGCGGCTGCCCTTGAGGTGGCCCACCGGCGGCAGCCATCGCTGGCTCGGCGGCACTACATCACCATCAATGACCGGGTATGGTCTTATGTGCGCCTGATCCTGCCCTTGAGCCAGGATGGCTCCAGGGTAGACAGCTTCTTCAAGGTGGCGGAACCCGAAGGCATGATTGAACTGCCGGCGGGCTCGGCGCGGCTCTAGCCCGAAAAACGCTCAGGCATCGGCCGGCGTCTCGGCCACGCGCACGCAATTGCGCCCCTCTTCCTTGGCCTGGTAAAGCGCATCGTCGGCGCGGGTCAGCAGATGGTCCAGCACCTCGCCCGGCGCCAGTGAGGCAACGCCAACGCTGACACTGGCCGATATCGTGTCGCCACTGGTCTTGAACTCGGCCTGCTCCACCACGGTGCGGATGGTTTCGGCGATGCGCTCGCCATTCATGATGTCGCAATTATGCAGCACCACCAGGAATTCATCGCCGCCCCAGCGGCAGACAATATCGGAGGAGCGCAGGGCGGCGCGCATGGCATCGGCCACGCCGCGCAGCACTTTGTCGCCGGCGATATGGCCGAAGCCGTCATTGATCAGCTTGAAACGGTCGATATCCACCATCAGCACTGATAGCGGCTGGCTGTGCCGATGGGCATCGCGCAAGGCCTGCTGCATCAGCAATTCATAGGCATGGCGCGTGGCCAGGCCGGTGAGCTGGTCGGTGGTGGCCATTTCTTCCAGCCGGCCCTGGAAGCGGTTGATCACCTGGCGCGAACCGAACAGCACCAGCAGCGTGATGCCCAGGCTGATCAGCAGGTTCCAATACAGCGTGCGGGTGATGCCCTGCAAAGCCACTTCGTCGGATTTCTCCACGAACAGATACCAGTGCAGTTCGTCGATATAGCGCACATTCAGCAGCCGCGCCTCGCCCTTGTAATTATACTGGAAGGATCTGGTTTCGGTCTTGGAGACCAGGGGCATCACTCTGGCGAGGTCGCCGCGCGCCGTGATATCGGCCTCCGGCACATCGCCGCCCTGCCCCACCATCACCATCTTGCCGCTCTGATCCACGAAATACACCGTGCGCTTGAAGCGGTCCTCGTAATCGTCGATCTTGGTGCGCACGGCATTCACGGTCAGGCCCACGCCGGTGGCACCGATGAAATTGCCGTCGTAATCATGCACCCGGTAATTGATGAAAATGGTCAGCGCGTCGGAATTAGCCATATCGGGATCAACATTGATCTCGTAATCGTTCTTCAGGTCGCGCACGCGGAAATACCATATGTCGCGCGGCTCGTCCTTGCTCACGGTCTTCAGTACGCCATCGGCATGGTAATAGACCAGGCTGCGGTCCGAGACAAAAAACGTGGTGAAGGCGTTGTAGCGCTGCTTGATCTCGCGCAGATACTGGGTGATCTGGGTCGGGTCGTTCTCGCCCTGCAAAACCCAGTTGCGCACGAAGGTATCCGACGCCATCACCGACGAGATGAGCACCGGCCGGATCAGGTCATTCTGGATTTCGGAGTAAATATTGTCGGAAGTCAGCGGCAGTTCGGTTTCCGAGATCGCGCTGCGCAGGCTCTGGCGCGACACCCAGTAACTCGCCACGCTGGTCGCCAAAAAGCCCACCAGCAGCAAGGCACTGACCGCCAGCACCAGAATTCGTTTGTTGTAAACCGCTTTCACGACCCGAGCACACCCCCGCCTCAGCGGACCTTAGCATCGGCCCTGGCGCGGCGGAAGGGTATCGGCGGGAGGGCAAATCCACTAAAGAATGCGACAGAATGGAACCCGACGGCTGCGGGAAAGGTTGACCCGGTGCGGGCCCGAGGCTATTGCCTTGCCGCTGGCGTAAATCTGCTAAGGATGGGTGGCCGAGTGGTTTAAGGCAGCGGTCTTGAAAACCGCCGTACCTGCAAGGGTACCGTGAGTTCGAATCTCACCCCATCCGCCACCTAGTCCCCAGCACATCTGTGCTCTCCGCCTAGGCTCCTACAAGCCCCGCAATATCAAATCCTTAAACTCATAGCGCGGCGGTGATTGGCACCTCTCTGAGCCCACAGGCAGCAATCATCGCACCCTAATCTCTGGTTTTCTCCAGCCCTCATATTCGAGGTTCGGCCTAAGTCAGCGTATCGAACCTGGAGAGCATCATGACTAGCCGAGGCGCCGAAAGTAGGAGCGCCAGGCCTGATGTGGCTTCGAGTCTTTTGGTTAGCTAGTTACGCCGCAAATCCAAAGGCTCGACGCTGGTCATTCCAGTCAAGTGGGATTCGTTTGCGGAATATTTCCATGGTGAGGCCCGGCGGTTGGCGGCCCTCCAGGATTGCTTCCATGATATCCGGAGCCAGAAAGCCAAGCCGGAGAATACGATTCACATATCGGTCGGTGATATTTTCTTGCCGAGCAATCTCGGTAAGCATCTTGACTTCACCCGAAAGCAGCTGTTCTCGCCATTTGTAACCTTTGACCAGCGCCGCGATCAACGAAGCATCCGGGCCAAAGGATATTGTTGTGTTGGCGGCTGCAACGATACGATTGCTGTGCCTATAGCTTATGACCTTGAACGGCACCTCAAGCTCAACTGTATCTTCACCTATCTGGCTCACCTCAATGCGCAGCAAGCACACCCCCAGCTGCACTCTCTTGATAACTTCCCTAAGGCCATTGTGGCGCTCGTGATCTGAACCCGCTTTTAGCGCCACGGCTTTCGCTCGAGTGGTCGGGTCGGCAGTCAGATGATTCAGCACCGCCTCAGCCACGACCTTCTCTAAATCGGCCGCCGGTAACCGAGGCACAGATCCAGCCTCCTGATCATGCCCCTTCAGAAGTGCTTGGCTGATATAGTAGCGATAGCGACGCTTTTCCTTAGCGCCATGGGTAGGACTCATGGCGTTGCCAGCGTCGTCGAACAGCAACCCTTTCAGCAGGGACGGAACCTTAACATTTCGGTCAGCCCTGAAAGCCTGCCGATTCGTGGCAAGCATTTGCTGTACTCGGGTCCAAAGAGCCTCATCAATGATGGCTTCGTGCTCGCCTGGGTGAACCAAGTCTCGATGAACAATGTCACCGCGATAGATCGGGTTATTGATGATCTGGTAGATATGCCCCCGGGTGAATGGTCGCCCGCCCAGGGTTTGGCCCGTGGTCGAAGTAAAGGCCCGGGTGCGATAGCCTGCGGCCCTCAGCTCGGTTGCAACTTTGCTGACCGAACCAAGCTCGGCATAGCGTGTAAAGACATGGCGAATGACGTCTGCCTCGCCCTCATCGATCAGCAATTTGCGATCCTTCGGGCGATACCCCATGGGTGGCGTTCCACCCATCCAGATACCCTTCTTCTTGTAGGCTGCAATCTTGTCCCGGATGCGCTCACCTGTGACCTCTCGCTCAAATTGGGCAAAGGACAGCAGGACGTTCAACATCAACCGCCCCATGGAGGTGGTTGTATTAAACTGCTGGGTTACCGAAACAAAAGAGACTTTATGGGCCTCAAAGACCTCGATCAGCTTGGCGAAATCGTTAAGAGAACGGGTCAATCGGTCGACCTTGTAGACCACCACGATCTGGATCTTGCCGGCTTTAATATCGGTTAGAAGCTGCTTAAGGCCCGACCGCTCCAGCGTACCCCCAGAAACACCACCATCATCATATCGATTCTCAACCAGACACCAGCCTTCGTGCTGTTGGCTTTTCACATAAGCGGTGCCGGCCTCATACTGGGCATCCAGCGAATTGAATTCCTGCTCTAACCCCTCCTCGCTGGACTTCCGGGTGTATACGGCGCAAAGCCGAATCGGCGGCTTAACGGCCATAGTTGGACCCCTCGCCCGTTTTAGCCTTTGGCTGACGTAATCCAAAGAAGGCAGGGCCGTTCCAGCGCGTACCCGTGATAACCCGGGCCACCTCGGATAGGCTCTTATAGAGCTGCCCAGCTAGAAGGTAGCCGCTCTCGCTGACCTCAATGACAAAAGTTTCGCTGCGCCATTCCCGGATCAGACAGGTGCCGGGCTGGAGCCGGCTCTCCGATGTAGTTCGACGTTTATCCAAGCCGGTCCAGGAACTTGCAATCAGCTGTTGCATGCGTCGTCGAGCGCTGTTGCTCAAGCCCCCACTGGCTCGCTCTTGAAGGCGCCAAGCCAGCGCCAACGCAAGCATTTCCTGGCTTTCTATTGGCGGCGCTGCCTCCCCTAATAAAGCGTCCCACCGGCTTCGCAAATCCCCCGGCTTCAATGCTTCTAATGCCTTAATAAACTGCGATTTCGAGTCCATGCTGCTCCCCTTTCAACAGCATGCACGCTCTGGTCAGGCAGGAAGTCCAGCCGTTTCTCCGCGACAGTTTTGTCAATTTTTGCTGGACTTTCTTATGAATTGATCTGAGCAATTATGATAAAAACAGAATTATAATGCCGAATCTGATACAAGAGCAGAATAGGCTGTTTTTCTACGCTTAGTACGAACGATGTAAAATATACTTAGTGGCCGGCTAGGGATAGAATCGCCAGAAACCCACTGGCGAAGTGTCTTATAGTGCCTCCGCTGCAAAGGCTACCATCTGACCCTGTGCCAACTACCTCTGACACCGCTGCGGCCACAGCTCCAGGGGCTGCGCGCCGTTCATTCCCCCAATATAGAACTTTCAGCTAACTCTGAGTACCGACGTATTCCCGCGCACGGACAAATATTAAAGGTATCAGCATCCGCATTTAAGGTATCGGCATCCGTTTTATTGTTGTAGGAATCTCGCTCGGAAGTTGATTTGAAGCGCGTCGTTCGGGTCTGACGGCAGAAATACGTACGAAGTGTGCGCTCCGCGAACTGCAGGTATCACGCCCGCAATCGTTGAGCAAACCAACGCGCTCGCCGCAAAATCTGCTTTCCCGCTCATTGGAAGGCAGGACAAATGTCGAGGGGGAACAATGGCAGTTTCGCAACGAACTTTACATGACGCGGCAACCCGGATGCGACCGCAGTTCAGGAATCTCGCCGAAGCGCGAGCCGCGTCTAGGAAAACTGCATTCCTATCTCACAGCCACCACGACAAGTTGTTGGCAAAAGGTCTCGCCGCTAAACTCCGGGAGGATGGCTGGCAAATCTACATCGATTGGGAAGACCAGACGATGCCAGATCGGCCCAATCGCACGACCGCTCAAAAGATCAAAGAGAAGATTATCCAGACCGATTTCTTCTTGTTCTTGGCAACGCACAACTCCATGACTTCTCGGTGGTGCCCTTGGGAAATCGGTTACGCTGATGGAAAAAAGTATATCGACACAATCTTCGTGATTCCGACGACAGACGGCGCTGGCCTCACTCACGGCAACGAATACCTCGACCTCTACCGGCGCCTCGATATATCCAGTCAGGCCTCAAAGTTCGCAGCATTCCAGCCACAAGAACCCGGTGGAATTCTGGTCGAGAATATCCGATGATCTCCACCACCGACATACTCTACCAATTGATCATATTGGGGCAGCCGGAACCCGATATCCTCAAGAAGGTCGAGGAACACGTCTCAAAGTATGTCAAAGACTTTGAAATGGAGATCGGCAAACAAGTCGTATGGAGCACCAATCCGGCATCACTTGACATCCAACCCCATCAGGCCGTAGCCGCGATTTACTTTGGTCATGCAAATCCGACTGACACCGAAGTCCAAGGCATGGCCTCCCGAAACATTCCGATTCTACCGGTTGTTGACGATACTGACCACGCCACCAAGCAACTGCCGCCAGCCCTTCAGCCTCTCAACGCGGTCGGAATAAAGCAGCACACTCCCGAAAGAATAGCCTCCGCCCTTCTAGAGTGCGTAAGCCTGCTTCCGCGTCAAAGGCGCGTCTTCTTGAGCTACCGGCGAGCTGAAGCACGGTCTGCAGCACTGCAGCTGTTCGACACCCTGTCGGCGCGTCAGTTCAGTGTATTCTTAGATACACACGAAATTTCACCCGGCGTGCATTTCCAGCAAGCACTTTGGCACAACCTTTGTGATTGCGACGTTCTCATAATGCTGGACACAATTGAGTACTTTGGAAGCCGCTGGACTAAAGCTGAATTCGGGCGAGCACTTGCAAAAAATATTCCCATTCTACGGGTAGGCTGGCCCTCAGTCGCCACCGACAGCAGGGCAAGAACATCCTCGACCGTAGCGCTCGAAGAAAAAGATCTGAGTACCGACGGCACCATATCTCAAGAGAAAGTTGTCGAGATATGCACTGCTGTAGAGCGCACCAGGTGCTTAAGCCATGCCGTGCGAAACTTAAATATCATTAGCCATCTCAAAGATGCCGCAGAGTGCGTAGGCGGCACTCTCCGAGCAATCGGACGAAACTCCGCAGCGCATATAGAACTGCCAAACGGAGACGGCGAGATTATTGTGTATCCACAAGTAGGCGTTCCAACCTCCAGAGCCCTCCATGACGCTCATGGGTATGCAATAGCACGCACCAAACTGGTGCCAGCGGTTGTCTACGATCACATTGGTCTACACCCCTCGTGGCAAGAGCATATGGACTGGCTTGGCGAACATGTCCGGGCCGTTCGATGGCTGAAGCTTGAGGACGCCGCTTGGCGATTTGCGGATTGGGAGGACCGAACATGAGCGCGGTGTTCTTATCTGCGAGCGTCCCCATACCCGGGCGCGGAAAATTTCATGAGACCGCAAATCCGTTCCTGATTCAGGCAAGTGTCCGAGAATTTGTTTGGACAGTGCTCGGACGAAAATTGCTGATTTGGGGCGGACACCCTTCAATCACGCCGATGATATGGGCTGTCTGCGAAGACTTGAATGTGGACTACGCCAAAGCAGTGAGGCTGTATCAATCAAGATACTTTGAGGAGCTCTTTCCTGAAGAAAACTCAAAGTTCCAGAACGTGATCCACACACCGAATATTGCCGGTGACGAGAAGCAAAGTCTGACAGAAATGCGGCAAAAAATGATTGTCGACAACAAATACGAAGCCGCCGTCTTTATTGGCGGAATGGAAGGTATCTTTGAAGAGCATGATCTCTTCAGAGCTGCCCACCCAGATGCTCAGATTATTTTGGTGAAGCCAACGGGCGGAGCGACACTGGAACTCCTGTCTGAAGCAGACGGGCAACGCGCACGAGAGCAACCGAAAGAGTTCGGTGGTCCACTAGACTACGACTTCAATCGGCTTTTCCACACTCTCTTAAACATCCGACCCAATCAAACGCGTTCAGTCGACATCAAATAGAAAGAAAGGGAATCACCAATGGCAAAAGTATTTTTTAGTTTCTATTTCGATGAAGACTGCTGGCGCACTCAACAGGTACGCAATATCGGTGCCATCGAAAAGGATGAACCGGTCTCAAAGAATGACTGGGAAACTTTGAAGAAAGGCGGCGATGCTGCAATTGAGAAGTGGATCGAGACCCAGATGAAAAAAAGCGATTGCCTGGTTGTCTTGGTCGGCGCAAATACCGATTCTCGCCCCTGGATTCAGCACGAAATCAAGAGGGCGTTCGCTCTCGATAAGGGCATCCTTGGCATTCGCATACACCGGCTTCATGACAACCAAGGTCTACCGTCAACAGCAGGCAAAAATCCATTTTCAAAGTTCAAGGTGGGCGACAAGAACTTAGACACTCTTGTTGACTTGAAGTCACCAGATGGTGCCAAAAGCACTGACGTCTACACAACAATCGCTGAAAATATAGAGAGCTGGGTGAAGGCCGCAATTAAGGCTCGCAAGCAATAAAACGAGAGCAGGCAGACGAAAACATGGCAAAGAAATTATTCTACAGCTTCCATTTTGACCGCGACGTGTGGCGCACATCTCAAGTGCGCAACATTGGCACTGTCGAAGGTCGTCCGCCAGTCGACCAGAATAAGTGGGAAGAGGTTAAACGAGGTGGCGACGCCGCCATCGAACGGTGGATTGACACCCAAATGGCCGATCGTCATTGCCTGGTGGTTTTGATCGGGGCGGAAACTGCCAGCCGAAAGTGGATTACATACGAAATCAAGAAGGCCTGGGCGAATAGGATTGGAGTATTTGGAATTCGTATCCACAGGCTCCTGGATGCGTCGGGTAATCCCGATGTCGCAGGCCCCAATCCTTTTTCTGATATCGTTTCCGTTTACGACCCACCCGGCCCACGAAGCACTGACGCCTACGCTCATATCGCTCAGAACATTGCCAACTGGGTAGAAGTCGCCATTCAGAATCGAAAGCAGTTCGACTAATCCTAACATTCCATCGCTTACCAAGGAGGGAATTCAATGGCTATTCAGATGGGGCCGGTGCTGCGCTTTGCTGGAAACGATGCCAAGACCAGCACATGGAAGCTGACTGCGATGGTAGTCGCGACCACCAATCCCGGTCCCCTGAAGTACGGGTCGGCCGAACCGGCATCGCCGACGGAAATCTGGCGCCAGGGCGGTCGAGCCGCATACCGCTATGAGCTGTCCGCCACGCTGGCCGCCAAGCCCTCGAAGTTGAAATACGACGTTGGTGGCAAGAAGTTCGAGATCGCCCTGCCCGCTGCCGGGATGCCGCCGCAAATTGCCTATGGTAGCTGCAACGGCTTCTCCAGCCTGAAGGAGATGAAGAAAGTCAAAGAAAACAACTATCTCTGGAAAAAGATGACGGAACGGCACAAGGCCACTCCATATCATCTGCTGATACTTGGAGGCGACCAAGTCTACGCGGACTCCATGTGGGAGACGCTGCCCACTATGAACGCCTGGAGCAAGCTGTCCTGGACTGACGCCAATAAGGCCAAACCGACGCCCGAGATGAAGGCCGAACTCACCGCCTTCTACTTCGACCTATATACAGACCGCTGGGCGCAGCCCGAAGTGAGCGCCGCCCTGGCAACCATCCCAACTATCATGATGTGGGATGACCACGACATCTTCGACGGCTGGGGTTCCTACCCGCCGGAACGGCAGGATTGCAAAGTCTATGGCGCCATCTGGGAATGCGCCCGCCATGCCTTCCTGGTCTTCCAGCAGCACTCCGGCGATGCCAAGCTCGAAAATGCCCTGTCCGTGAAGAAGGGCTTCAGCTTTGCCTACCAGGTCGGCCCCATCGCCATCCTGGCCATCGACATGCGCTCCGAGCGCACCACCAAGCAGGTGCTCACCCTGGAGCATTGGTCGAAGATCTATGCCTGGATGGACGGCCTGAAAGGCGTCGACCATCTGCTTCTGATGTCCAGCATCCCCGTTGTCTACCCCGGATTCGATACCGTCGAACGCATTCTGGGCAGCATGCCGGGACAGTGGGAATACGAGGATGACTTGCGGGACCATTGGAACTCGCGGCCCCACAAAGGCGAGCGCCTGCGCCTGATTCACCGCCTATTGAACCTGGCCCAAGAAAAGAACATCCGGCCGACCATCATCTCCGGCGATGTCCATGTCGGTGCACTGGGGCAGATCGAAACGGTCCGGAAAGGCCAGCCCCTCGCCATCAACCAACTCATCTCGTCCGGCATCGTCCACCCCGGCCCGCCCGGCGTCATGCTGTTCGCCCTGCGCCACCTGTTCGGCAACGAGGATGAAGTCGACACCGGCATCCAAGCCCGGATGGTCGAATACCCCGGCACCACGGTTAAGTTCATCGGCCAACGCAACTTCCTGAGCATTGAGCCAGACCAGAAGGCTTCCGGCGGCCGTCTATGGGCGAACTGGGTAGTGGAAGGTGAAGATGACCCTTTCACGAAGGTCATCCTGCCCATGGAAGTTCCGCTAGCTGCAGCGGCCGAATAGCGGAGCGTTTGAGCTATGGCAACTGTCTTTGTGGCTTTCACCTTTTACTAACCGAATGCTCTGAGACCGAATCCTGGACCGCCGGAGATTAGAGTTTCCGGCTTGTTGTGAGCCTGCCCCCACTCGTAGGTGGCGGATTATAGAAGCTACGACTTTAAGGGGCAAATAGCAGAGCCAAGTGGACGAATGATTGTTGGGGAAAAGTATGAAGGTGGCAAATTATCCGCTATGTATTCTAAGTGCTTTAATACCTCTAATTGCTCTTACTATCGATTGGTACTGGCCGGGAGTTCTGCCCCAGGATGGCAGCAAGCCGATTCCGCTCTTCTGTGACGAGCATTACTGCCTTGTCGAGATCGGCGATCTGCTCAGAGAAGAAAAGTGGCTCGAGGCCCGCAATTCTATCTCTGATCTGTTCAATGAAATCATTCTCGTGTTTCCACGATATGAAGTCATCCCACTCTATACCATCCTCAATTTTAGAATCCAGAAAGCGATCCAGTAAATCTAAAAGATCCCCAATAGAATGCACACTCCTTTTCCTAACATGAATAGAGGAATATCTTGATATCCACCTTTTGAGCTTGCTGAACATTTACCCTCCCTCAATGTGGCGCAAAGGTCTTTGCGGGAACAGTAAAGAAGTCAATATGGCCGCTCTTCACTCCTGCTGCGCGAACCCAGTCCCCTGATATGCGAAATACGTGCACACCTTCCTTTTTACCAGTAGCAGACCAGCCCCAACCAAATCGAAGTGATTCATTACTATTGATATTGAAAACACTACTCCCTCCAAGACGGGCGCGGCCAAAGACAGGCCCCGTTGGCCCCAGTACCGATTTCGTCATAGCGAGACCTGACATAACCTCACCAGCTGGGATGGCAGTCATCATTAAGTCTAGATATGCCTCTCCATACATCGCCCCAAGATCATTACCTTTATGTAAAGCAGGAGTCGGATTCATAATCGCGTTCGCGTCGAAATTCTCCGGATCAGATCGACTATCGAAGTAACCTTCGTCCTGCGGAGCAAACTGATTAAACAAATACCCATAGGCTGCTGTTTGCGCACCATTTGCGAAGTTACCTCCGCCGATGACAGATGCAGTACCACCAATCACGCTGGTCGCAACCAAGCCGCCAACAAAACCAGCGTTC
>Ga0164290_1001261_pt1 | contig 42719 bp, 30 predicted proteins | sample Micstemetagenome_FD_108782 | JGI IMG/M metagenome (GOLD analysis project Ga0164290, IMG submission 108782) | Contaminated culture microbial community from soil near Moab, Utah, USA - Microcoleus steenstrupii SON62 (Illumina Assembly) | ecosystem: Environmental > Terrestrial > Soil > Soil crust...
GACTTGGGGCATCTCCTCGATGCGGTCCCTCTTGATCTGCAACTCGTCGTCTTTCATTCGGCAGTACTCAACTATGTGGCCCAGGAAGAGCGGAAAGTCTTCGCCAACGTGCTAAAAGATGCCCCTTACACTCGCGACATCGTGTGGATTTCGAATGAATCGCCTGGAGTCGTGCCGGAGATTGCAGCCCTAGCACCTCCGTCGGGACTGCGTCCCTTCTTGCTCGGGCGAACAACATTCCGTCGCGGAGAGCGTCACGACGAGTTCCTTGCGCTCGCTCATCCGCATGGGGCGGAAATTGAATGGTTTCATTCAAGCTAAGTCAAACAGTGTGCCACTACTCAACCTACACATTTTGAGTTACGCACAGCCGCGATTCACTTCGACCCGCTGATTCGCGAGGGGAAGGGGAAGGACGGTGCGGAGATCGCAGGGCTGGGCGAAGTCACTAGGGCGATGGTCACGCAGGTGATGAACTTGCTGAACTTAGCCGGTCGCTACGGGACAAGCTGTGGAGCATTAATACTAAAGCTGGCGAACCTAATCGCACTTGGCTTTGTCCTGCAAGCCCGTGTAGGCTACCTCGCCCGCGACTTTCTGCTCTTCTGCTTCCCTGTAAGAATATGAACGACGATCGCGTAGATATTGTCCAATCGGATTCATCGAGCCTCGAGCACCAACAGGCGACTCTGCAGTTACTCGACGCCTACGCGAGCGACCCCATGGGCGATGGTAGACCCCTTTCGGACATAGCCCGTCAGGATGTGATTGCCGGCCTAAGACGACATCCGATGACCATCGTATTTCTCGCTTACCAAGACAACCTAGCCGTTGGTCTTGCCATTTGCTTTCGTGGCTTTTCCACATTCGCCGCGCGCCCCTTGGTGAACATCTCTGACTTTTACGTCGCTCCTACTTTGAGAGGTGCGGGCATCGGACGCCGATTACTTACTGCCGTCGAGCGGCACGCTCGCGAAATTGGTTGCTGCAAACTTACACTGGAAGTGCAAGAGAACAATCACCGCGCCAAAGCGGTCTATGCGGCCGCTGGCTTTTCGCAAGCGATCTACGTGCCTGAGGCCGGCGGTTCCCTGTTTCTTTCGAAGCCGCTATAGACCTGTAGCGGACGAAGCGGCTGCACGTCGAGACTCAGCTTGAACGTGATCCGGTCTTCGAGGCCATGATTCAGCTCTAAGACGATCCCCACAGCTCTCTGTCGCTTGGTTAATGTAGAACCACTTTCAACCGGATTCCGAATCTACAGTTGTCACTCCGGATCGTAACGAACGCTACCACGGGATTGTCATGGATCTACTGGACCGCTTGCTTGGCCACGATGCCTGGACCACACGACAGCTGCTCGACCTCTGCGGTTCCTTAACAGAAAAGCAGCTCGATCAAGAATATGACATCGGCCACCGCAGCCTGCGAGCGACGTTGACCCACCTGATCAAGAACATGGAAGTCTGGTCAGCTCTGATGGCGAACCAAGACATTGACCCTAGGACGGACACGTCCGTCTCCGGCTTGATCGGCCGCCTGGAAGTGGCGGCAGCTAGACTGCAGTCCGTTTCCCGCGAGGTCTCAAACCGGAATGGCTGGGATGAGACGTGGGTTGATCGCCTAGACAATCCGCCTCGGCAGAAGACGTTCGGCGCGGGCATTGCGCACCTGGTTACCCACAGCATGCACCATCGTGCTCAGATCTTGTACCTGCTGCGTCGGGTTGGCGTCACCAATTTGCCGGAGGGAGACGTCTTTAGCTGGGAGCATCGCGACAAAGCATGAGCACGCAAGCGGAACACCGCCTGAAACCTGAACTTCTTGACACCTTCCTCGCCCCCTATGGCCTGAATAGGACCGGGCTCGAGTTTTTGGGTTATAGCCAGAATTACGTTTACTCGTGCCGGCGTGATACGGGTAGGTGTATCCTGCGGGTTTCCCAGGGTCGCTATCGCACCAAAACGCAGGTGGAAGCAGAACTGGCGTGGATTCGCTTCCTAAGTAGCCGCGGGGTCAATGTGTGTCAGCCAATTCCCACCATGACAGGTGAATCGTGCTTGGAGTTCACGCTCGACGCTGATCGCTACATCCTGACTTGCTTCGAACACGCCCCTGGGCGGCGCCTTTCACCTCAGGAAATCGGCGCGCCGCACTATTTCAAACTGGGGCAATTGCTCGGTCAGATGCATACGCAATCGACTGCCTTCATCCCAGGTTCTGAAACGGTTGCCAGACCGCAGTGGTACGACTCGCGACTGCTACGGCAGGACATTGTAAATCATCGCGAGAATCTGCCGGAGCGTTTTTGTGAGAGTGTTAGTGAATTGCTACAGCAATTGCAGCAGTTGCCGACCAGTTCAACAACCTACGGCTTGATTCACGGCGATGTCAGTTTTAACAACTGTTTTCTCGATGCGAATGACCTCTGGCTTTTCGATTTCGATAACTGCGAATACGGCCACTTCCTGCAGGATCTGGCAACTGTTCTCTATGACACAATCTACTGCAGGTCGCTGAACAAGTTCGCCGATCCGGGCCTAGATGACCGTATCGCGTCGTTGTGGAAACCGTTCTGGTCCGGTTACGAAACAACCGGACCCGGGCAGCGCGTGCCCCCGATTGAACTAAAGCAGTTCTTTCTGCTGCGAGAAGCAGTCATCTACATCCACTACCACAGGATTTTGGATGTGCGAAGCGTGAACGATTACTTTCGAGCGGGTCTAGAGGTCATGAGATCGAACGTAGAACGCCAAGAGCATCAGATCGACTTCGCTGCGATCTCGAACCTCAGTTGTGAATAGTCAGCTCGGAATCGCAGTTCTTCCTTCTCGCCTGCGACCACTTAGGCGAGAAACTCCGTCGTGTGCTAGTGGCGCAATGTGGGTTGCGGCCAGGACTTTCAGAAGTTCGTCATTTGTCAATCGCCTGTCCTTTCAGGACGACCGGAACTTCAATGACGGAGGTTGTCAAAGTAAAGGGAAACCCTCCTCCAGGAAAAGTGATGCGAATTCGGGCCGTGCCTGGTTCAACGCCAGCAGGCACATGTAGATCCGATGTGTAGAACTCCCAGTAACAACATCGCTCTCTCAAGTTGTGCGTCGTCGTTTGCGGAGTGTTCCCATCCGCGGCTGGCCAAGTAATTTGCACTTGGGGCACGATAGATCGATCCAAGGCTTCGATGCTCAGCCGTGAAACCGCACCTTCGTCGGTCTCCAGATTCATGAACGCCAGGCTGAAACGCTTCGCTCCTGGGCTAAGCGTGATTTCTTTCGACCGCAGCAGCCTCGGAGTAATCGGTCCACTTAACGGAATCACCGGCGTTGCTTCGGGCTTTGACGACCAGAATGTGCCAAACCAGCCCGCATACATGGGGATTCGGTCGTCGACGTTGATCGATAAGCCGTAGCTGTCGTTCTTTTCTCCATAGTTCCAGCGGCGCAAGTCGAACTTCGTATGGCTCGGTCCCTCGGCTGGCGCGATGGCGTCAAGCACGTAATTGAAATCTCGTTGGCCCTTTCCCAGATCCCGTACGTCGCTTGGCTCAATGGGCGGTCCGTCGTCGGTAAGGTCACGATTAGCGTTCTTATCGACGAACAGCCGCTCGCCGTCTTCCACCATCCACACCTCTGCCTTGCGACTCGATCCCAGCACCATCAGACCGTATCTGGGAGCTGCCTCATAGCGCGGTTCTTTGAGCGGTTTGCGTTCAGTGGATTCTGTCGCAGCGCGAAGTGGCGAGTCGGCCGCAACTGCCGGGTAGCAGCCGATTGTGACCAGCGTGAGAAGCAGCAGTCGAAACACGGTAGGCCTCCGTCGATGAAGGGCTAGGAGTTCCAGAAACAAGCAAGCGTTTACCCGCCGGGATAAAGAAAACCACGTGTGGATTGGGCGAGGAGTTGCTTGCGCGATGTCCGGCTTTCAACTAGGCTAAACACCAGACCTTTTCAGCGTCACGTTATTCTGCTTCGCCAGATAACCCTGCGAACGCACAATCTCGAACTGCAAGTCCTTCGTCTCGCCTGCACCAATGGTCGCCTTGAACTCCGGCGTCTGATAGTCGTGCAACGTCGGCTCTAGGTGGCTACGAAACACCACATGTCCCGGGAAAGACCGCCGCACTTCAACGCTGATCGGCTTAGAGGTGTAGTTGCGGATCCGCTGCGCATACACCTCGTGATCGTCCCAACCGGCCACCGAGGCATTCTCCACCTTGGCAATCTCATCACCTCCGACCTTCCGGTACTCGGTTGTGCCGTTGAACTGTAGCCAGAAGTTGTCGCGGTACGAGCGGAGCTTGATCAGCTCGAAAATCACTTCTGGATCCGGCCCGAGGTTCAGCTCGATCATGTCGCCGATGGGGATGTACTTGATCTGTTGCTGGGTCAGATACGTCAGACCATCCCGGCCGTTTCCGCGGAACACTCGGACAGTTCCGTCGGGAAGTGGCGTGGTGCCTAGCTTCGACTCTTCGTCGTTACGCAAGACATACATCCGCACAAGCTGTTCGCCGTACTCAGCGGGTCGGTAGCGGTATTCAATCTTAAAGGCAGCTTCCTGCCCTTCGAACGAGCGCAGTCGCTTCGACCAAGCGTTGGGGATCGTTTCGGTGCCTTCGATCGTGTAGATGAAGTACTCGCTGAGGCCTTCTTTGATGACCGCCTTCGGCTTCGCCGCGGCGTTTGCCGGCATTTCAGGCCTGCTTGTTGGCTGCCGCGAAAAAAGGTCTTCAGCTGCAGCTCTCTTGAGTTCAGTCTTGGTGCCCTCTGCCAGTTCGCTCAGACGATCGACAGGCACTCCAGCAAGCTGAGCGATCTTCTCCACAAGGTTAACGGTCCCCACGACAAGCCGCACCTGGGCATTCTCGTAGTCTTCACCGCTGTTGTTCGTCACACGCACGAAACCCTCGAGGCTAAGCGTCTCCTCGTTCTTGTCCGCCACGCACAGGTAGTCGGCCGACCAGGTGATCCCGCTAGTGAAGTAGCTGATCTCGACGGTCGCTTCGCCGTCGAACTCACTCTTCACGTTCCAGCGGAGCAGCTGCGGGCGATCGTGAGGGAATGTGGTGTCTAGCACCTCCAGCTTGTCGCCTTGGGTGACGAACTTGAGCTGGACCGAAGTTGGGTCGATCTGGGTGTTCGCCCAGGAGAACTGCAGCGGGTTCTCACCGACCTTGAACGTGATCTTTCGCCGGTCACGGACGAGCGTCAGGTCCTCGCTGTTGTAGATCGTCAGCTGGACGGCGTCGCGCGAGGGAACCGTTGAGAGGTCGACGTTGCCACCCTGGGCCACGGAAAGCCCAAAGAGGCAGAGTGCGGCTAGGAAGGCGGCCATTCGGGGCATGGGCAGACTCGGGCAACGAGGGTGCTAACGCGAACCAAGTGGCCCGCCAAGAGATAGACGGTCGAGCGAGGCGGATCGTTTCTTCGCCCGACCGCTGGCAATCGCTTGTTAACCAGCCTGTTAACCACAAAAGTCTCGGTTAACAGAGATTCGGAGAGTTCGAAACGCGCGCAAAGGGTGCCGATCAAGAATGTGGCTTTCCTGATCGGGACCCTTTCTAGCGCACTTCGAACCGAGAGTTTGGTTAACAGCCACCCGTTTGGCGCAAAAGCCTTTGCCGCAACGGGATAAACGAAAAACGCCCGATGCTGGAGCACCGGGCGCGAGAGTTAACCAAATTGGCCGCGAGAGTTCGCGGCGTGCGGAGTAAAGCTCCCCCGGTAGGACTCGAACCTACGACCCGGCGGTTAACAGCCGCCTGCTCTACCAACTGAGCTACAGGGGAATGTGAAAGCTCCTCATTTTACTTTGGCTAACGGTTTTCACAAGGCCGGTTTGGCCGGACAGAGAGACCGCGCATATCTACCGGTTCGCTTTGACATCGCCGGTTGCCAGACACGCCGGTGAGTGGCTGTCTTAGCTGGCGAAGAGCTCCATCGCCGGTTTCCCGAGGCCGTCCTCGGTCGCATAGAACGGCCGTTTTTCAACGTCGTAGGCTGTCTTGGGGTTGATGCCCATGGCAGTGAAGATGGTGGCGTGCAGATCGGTCACACTGATGGGGTCCTTCACCGCGACAAACGGACGCTCGGTGGCACTAGCACCGTAGACGAAGCCCTTCTTCATGCCGCCGCCCCACAGAACCACCGATGAAGCGCCGGTGAAATGCCGGTGCTGGCCGTAGTGCTTCATCTCTTTGAGTTTGTCGACCGGCTCAGTCGTTTGATCGTTGGCATTGGAGCCTGGCTTGCCTTCCATGATCATGTCGCGGCTGAATTCGCTCGCGAGGATAACCAGCGTGCGATCGAGCAGACCGCGGGATTCAAGATCGAGAATGAGCTGGGCGATCGGGCGGTCGATTTCCTGTTTCATTCGTTTGAGGGTCGTGTGGCCGTTTGCGTGCGTGTCCCAGTTGAGGAACGGCACGTACTCGGTCGTGACCTCAATGAAGCGAGCCCCTGCTTCCACCAGCCGCCGGGCCAGCAAGCAACCACGGCCGAAACGGCCCGTGTCGTAAAGCTCCTGAACTTCCTTGGGCTCCTGTGACAGATCGAAGGCGGCGCGCTCCTTCGAGTTGAGCAATCGATAAGCATTGTCGAACGAGCGGAGCATCGATTGCTGCTGGAAGTCGCTCATGAACTCGCGCTGCGGCGACTGATCGACCAGCTTTCGGTAAAGGCGATCGCGATTGGCGAAGCGATCCGCATTCATTCCTTTCGGGGGCCGAACCGACTGTGCGGCCTCCTCCGGAAACGGGAGATTCATTGGTCCAAATTCGCTGCCGAAGAAGCCGGCCGTAGTGAATGCCTTCAGCTCTTCCTGCTCGCCGACGCCTTCCAGCCGCTGCCCGATATTGATAAATGGCGGAATCACCGGATTTTGCGGTCCGAGCACTTTCGCCATCCAAGCGCCGATATGTGGACAGGCGACCGTCTGCGGCGGCACATAGCCCGTATGCCAGTGGTACTGATGTCGCGAGTGCAGGATGCTCCCCAAATCGGGAAGCACATGCGAGCGAATCAGCGTTGCCCGATCCATCACCTTGCCAATGTTCTCGAGACCTTCGGTGATCTTGATGTTGTCGACGACCGTGTCGATCGCCGGGAACGTGCTTTCGATCTCGACCACCGGCACGCCGGGCGCGAACGGGACGTACTTCTTCGGATCAAAAGTGTCGGGCGCAGCCATTCCGCCCCCCATCCACAGCAGGATGCAGGCGTCGGCCTTCGCCGGCGGATGAACGATGGCCTCGCCTTGAGCGTTCGCGTGCAAGAGACGTGGTTCACCGGCTAGCAGAGCGGCCGTAGTTCCGGCGGCAAGGCCGCGGAGGAAATTACGCCGGGCTGCGAACTCGTTGATTTTTCCTGCGTTCATGTCCCACCTACCAATACGGCCTCGGGCCGATGCACGGCCGCGGCAGCCGCTCTATCGTACAAAGTTGAATTCGGGAAGCATGACGACGGCCCACAAGGCGTCTTCAATGCCTTGCTGCGTTAGCTTCTCACCGAGCAGTTCAGAAAGTACTTGCTGCTCTTCCTTGGTCGCGGGCCGACTAAGCGCGAAATGGAAGAGCCAATCGCCAAACTCAGCTGGCGATTCCCACTCCCTCGCCAACAACCGACCCGCCCCCTGAGAGAGAGTGGTGGCGAGCGTCTCTCCGTTGCTGAGGTCAATTGCTTCCAGGGTGGTCAAAGTCTCCGGACGAAGGCTGACGATCTGATCTCGGTTCGGTCTGCCGAGCGACCGCATCAGGAAGTCGCTTTTCAGTAGTGACGCCCGAACCATCAGGCTACTGGCTTGCGATGCTCCTTCGAGCTTGCTGGCCAGATTCGCTCCCACGCGTGACCACCAAACCGCCGACGCGGTGACCAGCGCTGCTTCTTTCCAATCATCGGGTGGTGTTTTGTACTTGCCGTTGGCGGCTGGTTGCCGACTGGTCCATTGCCAGGAGCCGTCGGAAATCACACGCTGCGTTTCGGTTTCTTCCGATTCCTTCCCTGCGCCTTCGGATTGCAAGCGGGCTTCGAAGAAGAGTCCGGCGGGGTTTGGGCCGCTGCCGCCGTTTTTGGCGACGATCAGGATCTCGTTCTGTCCGGCTTTCAGTCGGCCCGCAAGCGAGATCGCATCGGGAGCTTCCCAGTTGTCGCCGGCTGCCACGCGCTGGCCGTTCACGTAGAGCACATAACTGTTGTCGCACGTGACGACCGCCACCGCCTGGCCCGGCACCTTGGCCAACTCGAATTGCTTCCGGAAGACAACCGTTTCGCCAGCGGCAGCCTGCGAGGTATCCGCAGAAGACCAGATCCATTTGCCCGTCAGCGCTGCCGCGTCTTGTGTTTTGCCCGCCTCACCACGAACCACCGGCGCGTCGTATCGCGTCGGTGCGGAACCGGTGAGTTGCCAGACGGCATCGACAAACTGCTCCGCGGTCAACCGTTTGCCGATCGGCCCGGTGTATTGGTACTGCTGTGAGTCAGCCGTCAACGACTCCACAACCTGTGACTCGCTTTGATAGGCCTCGGATGTCGCAATCAGTTCAATAACCTGTTTCAGATCGTACCGATTGTCGGCCAGGTAAACCGCCAGAAAGTCGAGCAGGTCGGCATTCCAAGGCTCGTTCTGCATCGCATCGAGCGGATGCACAATGCCTCGTCCCATCAGACGATGCCAGATGCGATTGACGATCGTTCGCGTGAAGCGGCCGTTGTCCGCATGCGTCATGAGACCGGCGAGTTGCTTCAGCCGCTCAGGCTGTGAGGCCTTCGCGTCGATCTGGCCGATTTCGGGGAAGAGCCAGGCGGCCGAAGCGGTTTCGCCGGTCGGTTGATCGCAGCGATGAATATCGAGCGAGCGCGTCGAGTAGATCGCCGCCAGGCCGTATGACTCTTTGAGCGTCCAGCGGTCGATGAAGCTGTCGTGGCAAGAAGCGCACTTCAAATTGATGCCCAGAAAGGATTGCGCCATGCTCTGAGCGAATTGGATCTCCACCGTTTGACCAGCGCTGACCTCACCGCGCCAGCGAATGCCTTCGCCGAAGCCGGCGCTTTCCGGCGTTGGAGGAGCGATGAGCTCGCGCGCAAACTGATCGTATGGCTTATTGCTGATCAGGGCGTCGTACAGCCATTTCGAGATCTGCTTGCGGCCGCCTGTGATGAAGCCGGTTCCAGAATAATCGTTTCGCAGCAAGTCGTTCCAGAACGTGAGCCAGTGCTCGGCATAGTCGATCTTGCGATCGAGCAGCGCCCGGACCAATCGTTGCCGCTTGTCGGGCTGCGAATCGGCTTGGAAGGCAGCGAGTTCGTCCGGCGTGGGAAGAAGTCCGATGATGTCGAGCCAGGCGCGGCGAGCGAACGCTGCATCGTCGATGCGTTTCGGCCGGGCCAAGTTATTTTGAGCCAGATAAGCGTCGAGGATCCGATCGATCGGGTTCTCTCGACCGTCAGTCACCGGAGGCAACTCTGGGCGACGGGGCTTTAGCGGCGGTTCGTAGCTGCGGATGGCGAAGCTGAAGCCGTCCTGCCAGGAGGCCCCGCCGTCGATCCACTTCCTCAGCAGCAACACTTCTTGAGGGAGCAGTCGCGGACCCTCAGGCGGCATGCGCAGGTCTTCGTCTTGAGTCTCGACCCGCTTGATTAGTTCGCTTTCGCCTGCCTTGCCGGGGACCAGGCCTTTCGCAGTGTCGCCGCCCGTGATGAGCGACTCGCGCGTGTTAAGCGAGAGACCGCCCTCCTTCTCGTTCCCGCCGTGGCACTTGATGCAGTGCCGCTTCAGGATGGGGGCTATTTCGTGCGCGAAATCGATGTCCGCTCCCCTGCCCTGGGTTTGAAAAGCGGCAAGCACGGCGATGGCGAGAGCAAATCGGATCATGCGCAATCGGAAGGTGGGAGAGGGATGCAAGCTTCTATGATTTTACTCGCATCGGCGCGAGGAGTCGCTGTATTCGTGAGTAGCGGCCAGCGGCTGACAGCCCCTAGGCCCGAAATTCGCCTCGGGGCACTTCAGTTCCTCGCTCGCCAGTTAGGCATGAGAGCTAGGCGCTGCCCAGTTCCCAACCTTTGCGGTATTCACGACGGATCAGCGGTTCGGCTTCCGGCGAGTTGGTCGCGCGGAGATTCTCCGCATCCCACTCGATTCGTTTGCCGACCCGATAGGCGACATTGCCAAGGTGGTTCGCCTCCGTCAGCCAGCCGGAGTACTCGAAGTCGGCGGAGCACTGCTTGCCGGATTTGCAGGCCTCGATCCATTCTGAGTGATGTCCTGAGACGCGTGGAATCGAGGGGTCGGGTCGCTGGAACCCGGCAAACTGGTTTTCGGGAAGCAATACGTGCTTGCCATAGTCCGACAGCAGCATCCCCTTGTCGCCGACGAACAGACAGCCGCTATCCCACTGCGGAATCTGCTTCGACTTCCAAATCTCCGGTTTCGAGGTGCCTTGATACCAGGTGAGCTTCACCGCCGGCTGATCTTCGCGTGCTGCATATTCATAGGTCGCGCTCATGCTGGCTGGCGCAAGCTCCGGATGCGGCGGCGGCCCCTGCGCCTCGATTGCGGTCGGTGCTTTCAGCTTCAGGGCCCAGAAGGGCAAGTCGTTCCAGTGGCTGCCGAGATCGCTCATCGTGCCGCTGCCGAAATCCCACCAGCGGTACCATTTCGGCCCGGGGAAGTAGACATTGTTGAAGGGTCGCTCCGGCGCCGGTCCCAGCCACAAATCCCAGTCGAGGCCGGCCGGAACTGCGTGCGTTTCCGCGGGCCGCTCGGTGACGGCCACGATGTCGCCGTACTGCTTCGCCTCTTCGGGACTTTGCAGGCCCCAGGCACGCGAGACCCAGACATGTGCCTCACGCACCGGGCCAATGGCGCCGGACTGAACAAGTTCCACCACCCGCCGGTAGTTCTCGGTCGCATGAATCTGAATGCCCATCTGGGTGGCGACTTTGGCTTTCGCTGCCGCAAGACTAATCTGCCGGGCTTCCCAAATGTTGTGCGTAAGCGGCTTCTCGCAGTAGACGTGCTTGCCGTGCTGCAGCGCGAGCATGGTCGGAAACGCATGAGTGTGCTCGCACGTGCTGACCACAACGGCGTCGAATTCCTTCGCGTGGTCGAACACCTTGCGGAAGTCGGTGAACTTGCGGGCCTGAGGAAACCGCGATGCGGCTGCTTCCACTGCGTTAGCGTTCACATCGCAGAGCGCGACAATATTTTCGCTGCTCACGCTCTGGAGATTTGCCCCGCCCCGGCCGCCAGTCGCAATCACGGCAATGTTCAGCTTCTCGTTCAGGTTGCGAGCTCGCAAAATGGCTGGAGCCGTCATACCGACCGCGGCGAGCGTGGCAGCCGAACGATTGAACTGCCGTCGAGTGAGCTTACGCATGATTCGTTTTCCAAAGGTGGGAGCGCGAGGGCGGGCCGATGCTTGGCAATGATGCTTGGCAATGTCGTGCAGCGAGAGGCGTGAGTCAAGCGATCAGATACTTCAACCTGTCGACCGGGTTCGCGATATGGCGGTCCATGCGGGACCGGCATAATCACGCTTCACTTGAACCTTCCAACTCTTCGACACTTAAACTAGCACCACCATGCTTCGGCTAACTCAACTCTGGCTGTTCTGCTTGCTCTTCATCTCGTCCACCGCCGTACTACGGGCAGAGACGGGCATCCAGGCATCGGCGAAACTTCCTGCAACGACACCTTGGAAGCTGGAATCGCTTAGTAAGGCTCCGGCCTTCGAATGGATCGACAAAGAGTCGCCCGTTCGATCGCTGCTCTATGCGGGGGAACCCTATCAGGGCAAACCGACACGAGTTTTCGCGTACTACGCGACGCCGGGAACCTTGGCGGGTGACGCTTCGCTCGACAAGGATCTGCCCGCCGTGGTGCTCGTTCATGGTGGTGGGGGGACTGCTTTTCGTGAGTGGGCGGAGTTGTGGGCGAAGCGTGGCTATGCAGCCATCGCCATGGATTTAGCTGGCAGTCGCCCGGTGGAAGGCACGAACGCGCACGACCGCCGCAATCGCGAACGGCTGGCCGACGGCGGCCCCGGCCAAGGCGACGAGGAGAAGTTCGGCAGCATCGATAAGCCGGCTGAGGAGCAATGGCCGTATCACGCTGTCGCGAATGTGCTGCTCGCGCATTCGCTCATCCGCAGCTTCGACGAGGTCGACGAAAATCGGACCGCCGTGACTGGCATTAGTTGGGGCGGCTACCTCACGTGCATTGTGGCCGGCGTTGATAGCCGGTTCAAAGCTGCCGTGCCGGTTTACGGCTGCGGGTTCCTACACGAGAACAGTGCCTGGCTTGAGCAATTCAAGAAGATGACGCCGCAGCAGCGCGACCATTGGGTCGAACTGTGGGATCCGTCCCGCTATCTGCCAGCCGTCTCGATGCCGATCTTCTTCGTCAACGGCACCAACGACTTCGCCTATCCACTCGACAGCTACATGAAAAGCTACGACGCAATCGCAAGCGAGAAAAACATCCGCGTCACCGTGAACATGCCTCACGGCCATCAGGCCGGCTGGGAACCGCAGGAGATTGGCCTGTTCATTGACCAGCATTTAAAAGCTGGCAAAAGTCTGACGGTCCTTGACAAGCCAGGATTAGCAAGCGGCGAGATTACTTGCCACGTGAAACGCAAATCGCCGATTAAGAGCGCAGCGATTCACTGGACCACCGACGAAGGCCTAATCAACCGCCGGACCTGGCAGACCGCCGAAGCCAAAGTCGAGGCCGGAACTATCACGGCAAAGGCCCCACCCGAGAACTCAACGGCTTGGTTCCTGACAGCTACGGACGAGCACGGGGCGATTGTCAGCAGCCGAGTGGACTTGCTCTTGGAGACCGGACGCTGACTATGGAATCGCCGTTTGAAGCCGGGGTGCGCAATCGACTGAATCAGGTTCTGCCGGGTCTTTACGACGACCTCGGTCAATTCGTCAGCCTTCCTGAGGCGGAAGCTCGGAAAGCTATCGGCCTCTTACTCGACTACGCTTGCCAATGTCAACATATTGGCAACATCACGATCGGTCGTTGCGCTCTGGCGAGGATACCACAACTTCCGCTAACGGAACTTCTACCAGCCTGCGTCGAAGAGGTGCTCGATCTTGAAGACGAATGGGAATATCGCCGGCTCTTAGAGCTGCTTGTTCACCTGGACTCCTCGTTACTAAGCGATTACATCCGAATCGGCTTGGGTTCACCTTCTCCAGACATCCGTGAAGCCGCGACAGAATTTATGCAATCAAATCGTTGGTAGACGCGGCTGTTGCTATTCGTGGGCTCAGCGCAGCCGCGTTTTGGTGAGTTACAGGCGATTACAAAGGGCGCCCAAGAGAAAGAAATTCGAACAGCTTCACCAGGAAACCGGCACAGACGGCGAGAATGCCCAAACACCCTACGATCAGTCCGGCGATCAGTATCACCCAGAACCACGTGGGAGGTGGGGGCTTCGAGTACTGCGATAAGAATTTGTCGGTTTCGGTCACTTAATCTTCTGCGACTGTCAAATCGCCAAATGCCGCCGGCGCTTACTCGGCCAGCTGCTCCAGTTCTTCCCACCGCAGGTAAGCTGCGGCGACCTTGTCTTCGAGTTGCTTCAACTCGGCCTGCTGCTTCGCCAGTTTGTCGCCGGGCTGGCGAAAGTACTCGGGATCAGCCATCGCTTCGTGCAGTTTCGCGACTTGCCCTTCCAGTTTTTCGATCAGAGCCGGCAAGCCTGCGAGTTCTTGCTTTTCTTTGTAAGAGCGGCGGCGTTTTGTTGCTGGAGCCTCGGCGGGCTTTGCTTCTTCCTTAGCCTTGAACTGCAGCGAGCCACGTGAGCCGCTGCTTGCGGCTGGACTAGCTGCTGCCTGCCCTTCCACGTTCTTTCGCTGCCGCAGCCAATCGTCGTAGCCGCCGACGTACTCGCGCACGCCGCCGGGTTCGAAGACGATCGTGCTGGTGACAACGTTGTTGAGGAACTCGCGGTCGTGGCTGACCAGGAGCACGGTTCCTTCGAATTGCACCAATCGCTCCTCGAGCATCTCGAGTGTTTCGGCATCGAGATCGTTCGTCGGTTCGTCCAGCACAATGATGTTGGCTGGTTTGGCGAACAGCTTGGCCAGCAGCACTCGGTTGCGTTCACCGCCGGACAGGAAACGAACCGGCGTGCGGGCTCGTTCGGCACTGAACAAGAAATCCTGCAAGTAGCCGATTACATGCCGCCGGCCGCCGCCGAACTGGATGGTGTCGTAACCGTCGCCGACGTTTTCCTGCACCGACTTCTCTTCGTCGAGTTGCTGGCGCAGTTGGTCGAAGTAAGCGATCTGTAGATTCGTACCAAGTCGGACCGAGCCGCTCTGCGGCGGCAGTTTACCCAGCAGCACCCGCAACAGCGTCGTCTTGCCCGCACCGTTCGGGCCGATGATGCCGAGTTTGTCGCCACGGATGATCGTGGTCGAGAAGTTGTTGAGGATCGGCTGGCTGTCGTACTTGAACGTTACTTCCTCGGCTTCGGCCACCAGCACGCCGCTCTTGGCGGCTTCCTGGATCTGAATTTGAGCCTTGCCGCCGACCTCGCGCCGCTGCTGCCGGACGCGGCGAAGCTGTTCTAGCGCCCGGACGCGGCCTTCGTTGCGCGTGCGCCGGGCCTTGATGCCCGTGCGAATCCAAACTTCCTCTTCGGCGAGTTTCTTATCGAACAAGGCGTTCTGCTTTTCCTCGGCCGCGAGAGCATCTTCTTTGCGTTTGAGGAACGTGTCGTAATCGCACGACCAATCGAAGAGCCGGCCGCGGTCGATTTCCAAGATGCGATCGGCCAGCTTGCGAAGGAACATTCGGTCGTGGGTGACGAACAGCAGCGTGCCTCGCCACTTGACCAGGAACTCTTCGAGCCAGGTGATGGCATCGACATCGAGATGGTTCGTCGGCTCGTCGAGCAACAGCAGATCGGGCTCGTTCACGAGCGCCCGGGCGAGCATTACGCGGCGCTTCATACCGGACGAAAGGCTTTCGAACCGGATCGCCGGATCGAGGTTCATGCGGTCGAGAATTTGATCGATCCGGTGCTCGGCTTGCCAGGCCGTGTCGTGATCTTTGAGCTCCTCCGCCACGCCGGCGGCGACGATTTCGTGATTGGTGCCGAATAGATCGCGCGGCACCTCCTGCGGCAGCACAGCGACTTTGGCGCCTGGTGAAAATACCACCTCGCCGCTGTCAGGCTTCACTTCGCCGAGCAGCACCCGCATGAGGGTCGTTTTGCCAGCGCCATTGCGGCCCAGCAGGCCGATATGCTGCCCCGGCTCGATCTGGCAGGAAACTCCATCAAGCAGCGGCGGCCCGCGAAAGCCGACGGTCAGGTCGCGGATGGTAACGAGGGGCATGAGGAGCGAGGAGAGGTAAGAGGTATTAGCGCGGCCGGTGCGAAGTTATTTGCCTGCTTCCATTATCCCCAGAAGCGGCGGTTTGGTTAGGGCACTTCGTGGAGATCGCGCGACACCCTCTTACCTCTTTGATCTTACCTCTCCTCGGTCCCTCGCTCCCCGCCGGCCGGATACCGCGACGGACTCCAGCCCATGACCCGTTTGAACGTGGTCGAGAAGACGAACGGGTTCTGATAGCCCACCCGGCCCGCAATGGTTTCGATTTTGTCCTTTCGCTGGGTTAACAGGTCGGCGGCCCGGCGCATGCGGAGCCAGATCAGCTGCTGACGCGGCGTGCGGCCAAGTTGCTGGCGGCAGAGGCGCTGGAGCTGCTTATCGCTCAGATGCGTTTCGCGGGCCATCTCGACGATGGTCCACGGATGATTGAGGGAAGCTGCCACTCGGTCCCACAATTGACGCAGCCGATCATCGACTTCGGCGGGCTGGGCAAACCGCAGCACGTAGTGATGCAGCAGGCGAACCCAGTGCTCGACCGCGGCCGGGGTCGGTTCGGCGGAACACTCGCGATGCAGGCCGAGGATGGCATGGCGCAGCGGTTCCGGATCGTACTGTCCGATGACTGGGGATTGAGCAGTGGCGAGCGGGCGCTGCCCCGGCATTTCCTGGTAGCGGACCCAGCAGAACTCCCAGACCTTGCCGCGGGGGGTATAGAACGAATGCAAAGTACCGGGTGGCAAAAGCACGGCCTTACCCGAGTTGCAGCGCAGCCAGCGGCCATCGACTAGCACCCGTCCCTCACCACGAAAGCAGGCCAAAAAGTAGCTGCCTCCGAGGTGGTTTCGGACGATGCGAAACGGCGACGGCATCGTTGCGACAGCCGTATGCTGAATCTGGTAGTGTGCGAGCTGGGGACAAACCGGGGCACTCGCCAACCAATTGCGGCTATCCGCGACACTTGCGCGCACCACGGCTGCCTTCCCGCGCGACGGGCGGATGTCGGTTTCGGATAGGTGGTTGTCGTTTCTACGCATGGTTTCCGCACAAGGGCCGGACAATAATGTCCAAAAGCAAGTACGCAGGTGCGGCCAGCTTGTGAGTTTGCTGAGGAAGCGGCCGCACAGCCGATTCATTTTACTTGCCGGTCCCGACGGTGGAGTCGATACTCGATAGATTGCCTTCGTAGCGTTTTCGCCACCGCCGACCTTTCGCTGCCGAACCTGCCTTGAAAATCGAAAACGGGCGTCCACCGTCCGCTCGCTCTGAGTCTTCAACAATGCTGAGACTTCTCTCCCTTTCGATCTTGCTGCTCGTCGCCGGTGCTCCGCTGACTGCATTTTCAGCTGAAAAGCCGATCGACTTCTCGCGAGACGTGCAGCCGATCCTCGCGGCTCGCTGCATGAAGTGTCACGGACCCGGCGAGAAGGAGGGAGGCCTCGGCTTCGATACGCAGGAGCACGCCTTCGCCGACACCGATTCGGGCATGAAGGCGATCGTCCCTGGCAAGCCTGACGAGAGCGAACTGATCGCACGCGTCACTTCGGAAGACGATTCCGTCCGCATGCCCCCCGAGGGCAAGCCGCTGAAGTCGGCGGAAGTCGAGATTATCAAGCGCTGGATCGCGGAAGGCGCCGAGTGGTCGAAGCACTGGGCCTATCGTCCCTTGAAGAAGCCGACCGTGCCGCAAACCAAGGGCAAGTGGGGCAACAACGAAATCGATGCCTTTATTCTCGAAGGGCTCGAACAAGCTCAGTTGCAGCCATCACCGCCGGTCGACAAAGTCGCGCTCGTGCGCCGTGCTTACTACAACCTGACCGGTTTGCCCCCCACGCCCGAAGAAGTTGAAGCGTTCGTCAACGACGAATCGCCCAAGGCCTGGGAGAATCTGATCGACAAGCTGCTCGCCTCCGAGCGCTATGGAGAGCATTGGGGCCGCAAGTGGCTCGATGTGGTTCGCTACGCCGAAACAAACAGCTTTGAGCGAGACAATCCGAAGCCTCACGTTTGGCGTTACCGCGACTACGTCATCCGCTCGTTCAACGAGGACAAGCCGTACGACGAATTCGTGAAGCAGCAACTCGCCGGCGACGAACGACCGAATCCGTCGGCCGACGACCTAATCGCCACCGGCTTCTATCGCCTCGGCGTGTGGGACGACGAACCCGCCGATCGAGATTTGGCGATGTACGACGGCTATGACGATCTGGTCACCACGATCGGCCAAGGCATGCTCGGCCTGACGTTTAACTGCGCGCGCTGCCACGATCATAAGATCGATCCGATTCCCGCGTCCGATTATTACAAGCTGGTCGCGTTCGTTCGCAATATCAAGCCGATGCAGACCGACGGGCCGAACATCGAAGAGGCTGTTTTTCCGACGCCTGAATCTCGAGAAGCCTACGCAAAAGCCGAGATCGAGCGACGCGAAAAGGTGAACGCCGTCCAGGCGCAGGTCACTCAGCTAGAAAACAAGTTTCTAGCCGCCTACGACTCTCAATCGGTGGCCACGCGCGACATCGACGATCTCACCTACCGCTTCTACCGGGACACCTGGGATAAGATTCCCGAATTCGACAATCTGAAGGCCGAGGATGAAGGCAAGCTTGAATCGGGCGTGTTCGATATCTCGCTTGCTACACGAGAGTTCTCGTTCGGTTTCGTGTTCAGCGGCACGCTGAAGGTGCCAGCGGATGGCGAATACACGTTCTGGCTCAACTCCGACGATGGCTCGCGACTGACGATCGATGACAAGGTGGTGCTCGACTACGACGGCATCCACGGTAAGGAGCCCGGTCCCAAAACTGCCAAGGTCCACCTCAAACAGGGCCGGCTGCCTATTCGCGTCGACTACTTCCAGGGGCCGACCGGGGCCAAGGGGCTCACGGTGCATTGGGAAGGTCCTGGAGAGCCGCGGCGAGCGCTTTCGGCGGATCGGCCGCAGCGTGCGAAGGATATCGACATCAAGCGTGCGTTCCGCGAGAACGGCAAGCGGATCGTCGGCGAAGAGGATACGCGGCGGTACCTGAAGCTGGTGAAAGAGCTGGAGCAACTCAACAAGGAAGTTCTTTCCGATCGAGCACTCGTCGTGAAAGAGAACGGTCCGACGCCGCCAGAAACGTTCGTGCTGCTCCGCGGTACGCCGGGCAATCACGGCGACAAGGTCGAGTTGACCTTCCCTGAGGTCCTTGGCGGAACAGAGCCCCTGCAGCCGAAGCCGCTGGACGATGGCCGATCGAGTGGCCGACGGACGCTGCTGGCTGACTGGATCGCATCGCCTGACAACCTGCTCACCGCGCGCGTGATGGCCAATCGCATTTGGCAGGGGCACTTCGGTCGCGGCATTGTCCGCAGTGCGAACAATTTCGGCGGACTCGGCACACCGCCGACTCATCCGGAACTTCTCGACTATCTGGCTAGCGATCTGATCGAAGGCGGCTGGAAGCTGAAGCGGCTGCACAAAAGAATCATGCTCAGCGCCGTATATCAGCAATCGTCTCGCGGCCATGAAGCGGGACTCGCCAAAGATCCCGCGAATGATCTGTTCTGGCGCTACGACCTCCGGCGGCTCAGTGCGGAGGAACTACGCGACAGCATCTACGCTGTCGACGGCCGATTGAATCTGAAAATGTACGGCCCTGGCGTCTACCCGGAGATTCAAAAAGAAGTGTTGCAGGGTCAATCGATTCCCGGCAAAGGTTGGGGGAACTCGCCGCCGGAAGAGCAGGCGCGCCGCAGTATTTATGTACACGTCAAACGGTCGCTCATCCTGCCGCTGCTGCAAAGCTTCGACTTCCCCGAAACCGACACCAGCTGCGAAGCCCGCTTCATGACCACCCAGCCAAGCCAGTCGTTCGCCTTGCTCAACAGCAAGTTCGCCAACGACGAGGCGGCTGAGTTTGCGAAGCGGCTGCAGCGCGAAGCGGGGGACGATGTGACGAAGCAAATCAAGGTTGCCTATCGGCTGTGCACGTCACGCGAAGCGACCGATCGCGACATCGCGCGAGCCAGTGGCTTCATTGAAAAGTTGCAGGCCGAACATCACTTGTCGCCCGCCGCGGCGATGCAACAGTTTGGCTTGTTCATGCTCAACCTGAATGAATTCGTATACCTCGACTAGCCCAACAACCAACCGATCTAAACTCTGTCCCAAGCTCCAGCCTGGGACGGAGATGACCAACGAGATGACAGAGAAGCAATCGCCTGAGAAACGGGCCTGAAGGAATAGCGACGATGACGAACCAACCCAAAAACACCTTCTGCAATCGCACCCGCCGCGAATTCCTCTGGCAGGCTGGCGCGGGATTCACGTCCCTCGGACTCACGGGACTGCTTTCCGGCGATGGCTTTTTCAACAAGCAAGCTGCAGCCGCAGAGTCGTCCGCCTTCGGCAACCCGCTCGCCGCGAAGCAACCGCATCACAAGCCGAAGGCCAAGACCGTCATATTCCTGTTCATGTACGGCGGCCCCAGCCACATGGACACGTTTGACTACAAGCCCCTGCTCTACAAACTCGACGGCCAGACGATTCCCGTCAAAACCAAGGGTCGCGGCGGAAGCAAGAACGAAGGCCGCGTCGTCGGCCCGAAGTGGAGCTTCAAGCAGTACGGCCAATCAGGTCAGTGGGTGTCGGAGCTGTTTCCGAACATCGCCAGGCACGTCGACGACATCGCCTTCCTCAAGTCGATGACCGCCGACAGCCCGATCCACGGCTCCGCGATGCTGATGATGAACAGCGGCAAGCTCCTGTCGGGCAGCCCCTGCCTCGGCTCCTGGGTGAACTACGGCCTGGGGAGCGAGAACGAGAACCTGCCCGGCTTCGTCGTGATGCTCGATCCCACCGGTGGACCCATCAGCGGCGCCAAAAACTGGTCGAGCGGCTACATGCCCGCCACGTATGCCGGCACCATCCTCCGCTCGAAGGGGGCTCCGCTGATCGATCTCTCCATTCCCGAGGGAACCACCGAAGCCGTCCGCCGCGAGCTGCTCGATACGCTCCGCGATGCCAACCAGGACCATCTCGCCGCGCGGGCTGACATGAGCGACCTCGCCGCGCGGGTTTCGTCGTATGAGTTGGCTTTCAAGATGCAGCAGAGTGCTCCGGAAGCGGTCGACCTGAGCGACGAGTCGCAAGCGACGCTCGATATGTACGGCATCGGCAAGGAGCGCACCGACGATTTCGGCCGCCGCTGCCTGATGGCTCGCCGACTCGCCGAGCGGGGCGTGCGGTTCATTCAGCTCTACTCGGGCGGCAACCATAACGACGCCAACTGGGACGCCCACGGCGACTTGAAGAAGAACCACGACTACCACGCTGGCAACACCGATCAGCCGATCGCCGCCCTGCTGCAGGACCTGAAGAACCGCGGCATGCTCGATGAAACCTTGGTCGTGTGGGGTGGCGAGTTCGGCCGCCAGCCAACTGCCGAATATGCCGCAGGCACCGGCCGCGACCACAACAGCTACGGCTTCACGATGTGGATGGCCGGCGGCGGCATCAAGGGTGGCCAGAGCGTTGGCGCGACGGATGAACTCGGCTCTGCGGCCGTCGAAGATCCGTTCCATGTGAAGCACCTGCACGCCACCGTGCTCTGGCAGATGGGCATCGACCCGAACCGCCTCTCCTACTTCTACAGCGGCCTCGACCAGCGACTGGTCGGCGTGGAAGAAGTGCATCCGATTAAGCAGGTAATTTGAGAGTTGTCGACTGAGCGATGGCTATCTCCGCGTAGCTGAATTCACCAGAATTCGGACAAGCTCGATCTCCAGTTGCGGGGCGTCTGAATTCTGGCGAATTCAGCTACGAAGAACTTCCTCTCCTCGAATCCACATCATGCGAACTCTACAAATCGTCGCTGTCACTTGTATTGCTCTTTTGTCACTCGTTACGCCCGCCCTTGCGAAGCATCGCCTGATCGTGCAAGGCAACAACAAGCTCGCGATCCTTGGCGAGGACGGCAAAACCGAGTGGGAGATGCCCTGGGGCGCGATCCACGACATTCACGTGCTACCGAATGGTCATATCCTCGTGCAGCAAGGAGCGGCGAAGGTTGCGGAGATCGATCCGAAGACCAAAGAAGTCGTTTGGTCGTACGACTCGGCCAAGCAGAACGGCAACGAGGGGAAGCGGGTCGAGGTCCATGCCTTTCAGCCGCTCGGTGATGGCAAGTTGATGATCGCCGAGTCGGGCCCCGCACGGATCATCGAAATCGATCGCGACGGCAAGCTGCTCAAAGAGATCAAGCTGAAGGTGAACAGCCCGAACGCTCACAGCGACACGCGGCTGGCCCGCAAGCTCGCGAGTGGCCACTACCTCGTCGCCCACGAAGCCGACGGCTTTGTGCGGGAGTACGACGCGGACGGCAAAGTCGTTTGGGAATACGAAGTGCCACTGTTCGGCAAGGAGCGTCGCGGCGGCCATGGTCACGATGCTCACGGCAACCAACTCTTCGCCGCCATCCGTCTGCCCAGCGGCAACACGCTCATCGCCACCGGCAACGGCCACAGTGTGCTGGAAGTAACACCCGAAAAGGAGATCGTCTGGAAGCTCGAGCAGAACGAACTGCCGAAAAACTCGTTCGCCTGGGTGACGACGCTGGAAGTGCTTCCAAATGGCAATTACGTCATCGGCAACTGCCACGCGGGGGCCGACAACCCGCTGCTGCTGGAGATCGAGCCCATGACCAAAAAGGTCGTCTGGACCTTCGACCGCTTCCAGGATTTCGGCAATAACGTCTCGAACACGCAGCTACTCGACGTGAAAACGATTCGATAACTCATCTTCAAAATCGCCTAGCCACGCCACCGACAAACGTGCGAGACGGCTTGGAACAAGCAAACGCATTCCGCTGGCGAAACGTCGGCAGGCTCTTCATTTGGGTCGTAATTCTGATCCTGGCCATTGCCGTGTTGGATCTACTGGGCATGTGGTTCATCCCATCGACCACGCAGGGTGCCACTGGCGAAAGCAGCAATGGCATCCGAAATTCTATACCTGACTGAATTGAGTCTGCTCTGGAGTGGATCCGCACACAGCTACGTTGTCCTGTTATAAATCTCAACTCGGCTTTCCTCTGAGCACTGGCTTCCGCCCGTGGCACCCAATTCACTCAAGGCGTTGCCAGCATCAGCGAACACTTTGCATTCGCACTGCGGCGCGGCACAATGGTGGCTCAGGGGCTCTCGCCGCTTGGTCTGCTCGGCCGGCGGCCACTTCTCTTCTCTCCGAGGTGGCTCATGACTGTGATCCGTCTGTTCGTCGCTCTGTCGCTGATTGTTTGCCTGGCATCGGAAAGCTGGTCGCAAACTCCAAGCGGTTTCGAGGTCACGGCGTCGCCGCGGGTACCTGAGCCCGATAGCTACGCGAAGCTGCGGGAGAAGCTCGACGCGGTTCACTCCGCCGAGTTTGTCGAAACGCCCCTCAAGGATGTCACTGCGTACCTCGCCGACGCTACCGAAACGCAGATCATTTTCGATCACCGGGCGCTGGAAGAAGTCGCGGTCGGCATCGATACCCCCGTGACGATCACGCTGAGGAACCTTAAGGCGTCCGTGATCTTAAAAACCATTCTGAGTCAGCTGGGTCCGGCCGGATCGAGCCTCGAGTTTGTTCGTCGGGACGGCTTTGTGGAGATTACCACGCGCGAGAAGCTCGACCGCGAGATGGAGCCGCGAATCTACTTGGCCCGCGACCTGCCGGGCGTCACGCCTGACTCGCCCGATGTCGATTCCGCACTGAACTTGATCCAGACTGCCGTCGAACCGACGACCTGGCAACAGCAAGGGGGACGCGGGACAGTCGTGCATCTGGGGACGATCCTCGTCATCTGTCAATCGCCACGTGTCCATGACCGCATTGACGACCTGCTCAACACAGCCCGTGAGGCAATCGCCCAGTCCGCTCCGGCGAAGAAGTAGCGCTGCGGTTCAAGCTAGCGAGCGAGCCGCTACAACTATTGACAAAATTGTCAAAAACATTTACCATTTATACGACCCACCTCTCGCCTGGACTGCCGGGCGTGGGGCGGTTGCTGCTGCGCGGTAGGAGCGCTGAGTCGCAGCTGCAAAGTTCTTTGACAACTGGGTGGATTGGATGGGCGTGCGTCCCGGAGTCGGCGGCACGAAGCACGCGCAATGGGTTGTGGTGAGCGGCGAGATGAGGCTGTGGTTCATCTCGAGGTCCGGTCGCTTGGGCTCTAGTAGGCGGTGCTGCAGATGTGTTGTGGAGAAACTGGTGCAAAATTCTACAACATCAATGCAAATCGGGACTTCTGATTTTTCACATCTTTCGCTAGTGGTTGTGAACACCACCCGCTGGGGGTATTGTGGCGGGCGGCGACTTCCTTGGCCACATCAGGGACCGGAAGGCATGGATGGCCTCTAGTGAGGGCTGCGGATAAGGGGTTGTAGCGCTTCACGCCAGAATTAACGCAAGCGCCCACGGGATAAGGTGTTCTGACTCTGGAACAATTGTGGCTAGCGGTTGTAGTAACCACCCGCTGGGGGTGTTGTGGCCTTCGGCGTCGGCCGTTTGGCCTGCTCAGTAGGGATGGTGCGGTTTCTTGTTGTTCTCCGGGCCGTGTTACGGCCCGGCTAAGGATTGGTCGCCGGACGGGCTTAGAGGACAGTCAATCGCTTGCGAGGCGGGCGGCGAGGCGGAGGGCGTGGTAGAGGCTGGAAGGGTTCGCTTTGCCTTGCCAGGCGATGTCGCAGGCCGTGCCGTGGTCGACGCTGGTGCGGATCATCGGCAGACCGAGCGTCGTGTTCACCGCCGACTCGAACGCCAGGGCTTTCACCGGGATGTGACCCTGGTCGTGGTACATGCAGACGAAGCAGTCGGTCGCTTGCCGCTTCCAGGGCAGAAAGGCCGTGTCCGGGGGCAGCGGGCCCTCGACGCTTAGCCCCCGTGCGCGGGCTAGTTCGATGGCGGGGATGATGATCCGCTCCTCTTCCCGGTCGCCGAACAGACCATGCTCGCCGGCGTGGGGATTGAGTCCGCAGACGACGAGCTTTGGTTCTCGGCCGTGCAGCCGGCGCATTGCTTCGGCGCTTAGCTCGATCACTTCGAGCACGCGCTCGATGGTGAGCAGCTGCGGCACTTCGGCGTAGCCGACGTGGACGGTGACGAAGGTGCAGGTGATCTCGGGGGCGAACTGCATCATGCACCAGCGCCTGGAGCGGGTGCGATCGGCAAACATCTCGGTATGGCCGGGGAAGTCGATGCCGGCAGCGTGGATGGCTTCCTTGTTGATCGGCCCGGTCGTGACTCCGGCGACCTGACCAGCAAGCGCTGCGTCGATCGCTGCCTGGATGTAGTTGAAGCTCGCGCGGCCGGTATCCGCCGTGGTCACGCCGATTTGAAGCCTCGTGGCATCGAATTGCTTCAGATCAAGAGCGGCTGGTTGCGTGAGAGAGTGGAACTTGCTCGGCCAGTCGGTTGAGTTCAGGACGAGATCCGGCCCGGGCAGACCGACGTGCTGGGCGCAGCGGCGGAGGATGTCGGCATCGCCGAAGACGATCGGGGTGCAGTGGTCGAGGAGCGACGGTTCCGCGAGGGCGCGGAGGCAGATCTCCGGGCCGACGCCGGCGGGATCGCCCATGGTAAGGGCGATGCGAGGGCGAGCGTTCGATAGTGAGTTGAGGCTGGGTTGCGACGGCTTAGCCGTCGAGTTGGCGTCGGGGACACGCTTCGCAGCGTCACTCACTGGCGTCCTCGTTCTTCTCGTCGATCTGCGGCGGCTCGCTCTTGTCCCACTTGGCGGCCTTCTCTTCCTCAGAGGGTTCAACAAGAGGGCGAACGATGCGGAAACCGACATGCTTCGCGTCGGTCAGATACCAGATGCTCTGTGGCTCTTGCGGATCTTGCTGTTTCCAGTCGAGGTGCGAGGCCTGGCGAGCGGCGCTGCGGAGGGCAGTCGGATCAGCATCCCACGATCCGCCGCGGACCACTCGGTTGTACTCTTCGAGCGGGATGGCGAGCGGGTTCTTCGCGACGCCGTCCTTTTCTTGGGCGTAGAAGTCGTTGGAGTGGATATCGAGAACCCATTCGGCGACGTTGCCGTGCATGTCGTACAGGCCCCAGGGGTTCGGCTTCTTCAAGCCGACCTTGGAGTACTTCTCGCTCGTGTTGTCGTAGTACCAGGCGTACTCGCCCAGTTGGGCTGGGTCGTCGCCGAAGTGGTAAGCCGTGGTGGTGCCCGCGCGGCAGGCGTATTCCCATTCGGCTTCGGTCGGCAGGCGATAGTAGCGGCCCGTCTTGGCGGTGAGCCACTGGCAGAAGACGCGGGCCGAGTGCTGGGTCATGCTGATGGCCGGAAAGCCACGCTTGCCCATGTTGAACGTCATGTCGGTGTACGGTTTAGTCGGTCGGCTGATCTGGAAGATTTCGGCGAGCTTGTCGCGGGGTGTGCCTTCCAGGCCAAGCACTTCTCGGCGAGTGATGTCGAGGTCGGCCATCCAGACTTCGTAAATGTCCCAGGTGATTTCGTACTTCGACATCCAGAAGGGATCGACCTGCACTTTGTGCTGCGGGCCTTCGTCGGGCCGGCGACCTTTTTCGCTTTCGGGGCTGCCCATGAGGAAAGTGCCGCCGGGAATCGGCAGCATTTCGATCTTCTCGGCGGTGTGCTCGATCAGCTCGGTGTACGGCTTCATCTCGGCTTCGGTCTTGGCCTCGGAGTCTGGAACCGAGAGCGGGGCCGGATGTTTTTCCTGGGCAGCAGCGACAGAGATCCAAAAAACGACGCTGAAGGCGAGGAGCGGAAGAGTGGCGAGGCGAGGCGGGAAGCGGAGCGGCGGGAATTGCACGGAGAGGACCTTTCTGTCAAACGCAATCCGGGCAGGTGCCAGCGACGATCGCGACACTGCCCGGGGCAGAAAGGTATTTTCCGCTCGCTGGCCCTCAGCAGCAAGACCTAAGCCGGCTGCTCAGGGCGTTCGGTAACTGCGGCGAACCTGTCGGGAGTTACGGAGTCAGGAAGCGGAGAGTATTGCGAATCGGCTGGCCGGCGACGTACGGTTGAGCACCGCCGTAGATGTTCCCGCCAACCCAAGCTGGGCGGCCGGCGACGACCGGGGCAGCCACGGCCGCGGTAGGTGCGTAATACGCCGTGGTAACCGGAGCGACGGCAGCTGGGGCATACATGGCAGTCACCGGTGCTGCTACTGCTGGTGCATAGTAAGCGGTGGTGACCGGGGCAGCATAGGTTGCGGCTGGTGCGTAATAAGCAGTGGTCGCTGGGGCGTAGTAGCTGGTCACCGGCCGAGCGACGGTAACCGGCGCCGCGAGAGTTGCTGCCGGAGCGTAGTACGACACAGTCGGCGCAACGCTTACGGAGGGTGCGTAGTAGGTGGTCACTGGAGCGCCGACGACTACTTGGGCAGAGGCGGTCGACACACCGTACAGTGCAAATGCAAGAGCGGCCGACAGGGCAATTAGGGAAGTTCGCATGGACGAGCCTCTTTGTATTGAGTTTGAATGTTTGGTAGCGAGGAATCCGGACAGTGTAGGGATAAGCAACTGGCATGCCTGCTCTGGACCGCGCAAAGTATGCGAAAGAAGAGTCTGATTCGGACGCTACGAGCGATTTGGAGAGAAGGTAGCTGAGCGGATGACGCTCAGAGCTTGGCGGGCGCAACAAGCCGCCCATGCCTTTTTCTGACATGGGCGGTTGCTTGAGTCGGTTAGCCGCACGGCTTTTTTTAGCTTCGTGAGAAGTTCAAACCGGCGTCTTTCGTTCCAGTGAGTTTGAAGGAGAAGGAGTTCGAGCCTGCAGGGGTCATCGCACCGATCAACTTCTGGTTATCGCTGGAGCGGACTAGCGTCAGCGAGCCGTTGCCGATCGTGTAGTTGCCTTCGAACGAGCTGACCTTTTCGCCGCTGGTGGCGACCCAGGTGAAGTTACCGTTGGGCTGCAAGGTGAGTTCTACCTTCGAGCCGTTTTGTAGCGAGGCACTCCACTGGCCGACGTGCATCGACTGACCTTGCGGACGGCCCGTGGTGCGAGCGGCCTGAACCGGCTGGGCTTCCTCGAAGCTCTCTACTCCTTCGACTTGTTGTGGTTGTTCGACCGGGGCTTCGGTTTGCTGCGGTTCTTCGCCTTCGAATCCAGCGAGAGCCTGCAGAGCGGAAAGCTGAGCCTGGTCCATGGGAGAGGTGTCCTGCGATTCAGGCTGGGCCTGCTGAACAGGTTGGCTCTGCGGACGACGGGCGGTCTGCCGAGCAGGCGACGATCCGGTCGGTCCCTGCTGCGGTTGATTCTGGAATGTCTCGTCACCGCCGAGAGCCTGCAAAGGGTTATTGCTGGCGGGCTGGCCTTGAATCCCGATTTGCTGATTCGGCGATTGGACCAGCGACTGGCGGCTGTTCGGCTGAGCGGCGAACTGATCTCCGTGAGCCGAGTGCGGACGAGCGACGCCGCTCGGGCGAACACCGGCCATCTTCTTTACGGTCGGCGGAAGTTGGTTGGGGACGACGTTTGGATTCTGGCCAACGGTGACCTGCGGATTCGGCTGAGCGATGCCCGGATTGCCGTAGCTGCCCATCGCGGGCTGGGCATAGCTCGGCGAGTAAGCCGGCTGCTGGTAGTAGGGCTGCGGAGCCGGCTGAATGTAGCGTGGTTGGGAGTAAGCCGGAGCGTAATGTCCGCCGCCGTGACGGAAGCCTCCCCCGTAACCTCCGCCGAAACCCCGGCCGCCACCTCCGCCAGGGCATGCTTGCACGTCGTTGATGGCACCCGAAAGGGCGCCGAGGCCGATCAGGGCGGTCGCGATTTTTTTGGTCAGGCGGTTCATGCGGAAACCTCAGGCTGAGTGTTTTGTGTTCGGAAAGTGTTTGGGGTGATTTGCCTGTAATCCCAGGCGTAGGACCGTTCCGGTTGTTACAGGCAAATCTGCCAGTTACTTATCCAGCCACGAGTTCAGCGTGTCCGAAGCGGTTTCGGCCTTCGCTTTGGGCTGCAGTTCCTTTTTCATGACGACGGTCAGCTTCGACACATACTCCATAGCGCTTTTGAGGGCGTCGGGCGTTGCCGTGGCGTCCATCTTGATGCAGTAGATGATCATGTACTCGCCGTCTGGCGTTTGCTCCACGGTCCAGGCACCCAGCTTGGTGCGAGCACTTTGCTGGAGCAGTTTGAGCATGGTCTCCTGGCTGAGGGGCTCCTTTTGGGCCTTGGCGAGGGACCAGATCTTGCGGACGTCAGCCCGCTCGTAGTACTCAACTTCCTTGGTCACGAAGACCGACTGCTTCGACTTATCTTCCTGCTCGAACTGCACTTCGAAGTGGCCGGTCTGGTGCTGGGTGTACTGCAACTCTGTGCGGTCGAGGATCTCCTTGATCGGTAGCGGAGCCAGCTTCCACGGGCTGGCGAGAAAACCCTTCACCTCCGTGATGTCCACGCAGTAACTGACCAGGCGAGCGTTCGGGGCAATCGCCTGGGCGATGGCGACCAGCTTGCCCGAGCTGTTGATCACGGGACCGCCGCTATCGCCGGAATTAATCGGGGCTTGGGTTTCTACAACCTTAAAATTGTGCTCGCCGGCGCCGGTACGGAACTGTTTCTGATAGACCGAGCGAACGGTGCCAGACGTGTAAACCCAGAGGGCGTCGGTAGATCCAGGATTGCCGACCGATTCGACCGATTCACCGGGGCCGATGCTCGTTTCGGCAATTTCGATCGCCTTACAGCCTTCGGGAATTCGCTCAATTTGCACGAGGGCGAGATCTCGCTTGCGATCGGTCGCGATCACTCGGCCGCGAATGCCGAGCTTTTTCACGTTGTCGAGGTAATGCTGCCGCGAAACCTTCGGCTGGTCTCCTTCCATGTCGGGGAAAAAGATTACTGCCGAGCGGGAATCGCCCACAACATGGAAGTTGGTCACGACCAGCTTTTGCTTGTCGTCGACCAACACGCCGGTGCCGCTCGACGTGCCGTCCGAGTTCTTCGAGAGAACCCAAGTCGTCGACTTCAGGGCCTCCTTGTAGGTGTTCACATCGGCCAGGGCCGCGGTCGGCAATGCGAGGACAGTCGCCGCCACACAAAGGGCGAAGGCCGACTGCATCATCCTGGCGAGAGGGGTAGCGATCTTCATGGGACACCGTGTTTTCGCGTTCGAGCTGTGATTTGGTGGGTCGCCGGGCATAGCCGCCGCGGCTTTGGATGTTCTGCTAGGCGAAGGAAGCTGGCGCTTGTTACACCTCGGCCGGAGCTGCACCGACAAACGACGACAACCCAAAGCCCGCGAGGAGCCTTGGGTTGCTGATGACCGACGAATGCGTTCGGCCGATCTCCTTTTGCTGCTGGCCGACCGTAGGCCGTCGCCTAGCTTGCTTTCTTGAAGGTGAGGCTCGCCTTGCCGCCGGTGGGCTGGAACTGGAACTCCTGTCCCGAGATGGGACCGATGTTGCCGGCGAGTTTGCTGCCGTCGCTGCCTGAGAGTGTCAGCAATTGGCCGCTCAGGGTGAATTTGCCGCTGGAGCGAGTCTGTTTGCCCTGATTCACGTGCACCAGCACGAAGGTTCCATCCGCCTTCAATTGCATGGCGAAGGCTTCGGTTTTCGACCGCGAAGCCGACCACCGACCAACGAGCGGACTGGCTGCTGGCGAGTTGACCTGGTTGCCGGCGGCTGACTTCGACACCTTTTGCGACAATGTAGCCTTCGTGTTGCTTACTGGTGCCACATTCTTAGTCGGCGATTCCAGCTTCCAAAGACTCTCGGTCCGGGCGGCAACTTCCGCCAATCGCGTGATTTCGCCCCGAAGTTGCTCCGAGGTCAGCCCGCTGTTCTCCAACGTCCGATAGAGCTCGATCCGTTTTCGCTTGGTGCTGAACGCGAAAAATGCAGGCGCCTGGTCGCGATTTGCATTCATCAACTCGAGCAGCTTGGCAGCCGAAAGTTCCTGCTCGTCTTTCACCACAGTAAGCAGCAGCACAAGGATGACCTGACTGCGATCGCCGGATGTGGTAACCAGCGTCGGAAACGACCAGATTTCATTCTGAATCTTCGTTGAGACGACATTCTCGCCGACAACCTTCGCGGCCAGGCCGGACTGTCCCACCAGCTGAGCGAGAGCTGGGGCATCCTCAATCCGGGTGGGAGCAGTCGGTCGGGGAGCCGCCCCTTCAGACCTGCTGGGCAGGCTCCCACCAGGCTGGACGAAAACGGAATTGATCGGCGTGCGGGAAAAGAGGCTGTCCTCCGCTGAAGCAACTCCGGCCGAGGCCAAAACCGAAAAAACAGTCAGAAGTAAGGTGCTGCGTTTCATGGTGTTACCCGTCGTCGGCGAACTGAAGGTTAGCGCTTCGGAACACGTCTTGCTTTCAGTCGAAAGTAGATGTCTTCCAGTCACGGCGTAAACCGTTACAGCTTGTTACTGGTAAACATCAGCAAAACGTGCCCTTTCGGACGGATCCGTAACAATTTGCCGTCCGCCACGCTTAGCAGGAGAGAAAACGGGAAAAAGGAGTCTGTGAGGAGGATCGAGCCATGCCAGACGGAAGCCGCAAACGACGACACTCCATGAACTGCACCAAGCGACAGTGGTACGCCAGGCATCGAGCCCGACGCTTCTTCCGCCGCTTCTGCATCGAACGCCATGAGCAGTCGCTGAGCAGGTCCTAAAGCCTGATCACCAACTCAAACCACCACCTAGGCCCGGAAGACCAGCTTCCGGGCTTTTTTCGTGCGCTACCTCGCAGCTCCGGGAACGGACCGCAGTCCAGTCCACCTGCTACTGCACAAGCACTCACTCAAGCGCTGGCCGATTCTCCGACCAGCCGGCCGACGCCCCTCTTACTGCCTTAGCCGCATTCTCCACGTTTTCAGGCCGAAACAAATTTCTGTTTCGCGACGTGTAACAACCGCAGGGATCGTCCGCCTGGCAGGGGTGTAACAAACACTCGGAACCGCGAAAGTCCGACAGATTCGCGGCCTTCCAATCAAAAACACCTGTCGGAAATGAAAAGGGAGACGTTCCGATGTTCAAGAAGATCCTGCTGCTGGCTGTGGCGCCTTTGGCTCTGCTCGCGACCTCGGCGATGGCCAGCGACGATGTGCTCGACCAGGTTGCCGACCTCAATGTCGCTTCGATCAGCGACGCTTCGATCTCGATCGATGACGGCCTGGCCAATCTCGATGTCGACAGCCTGAGCGACAAGGCTGGCAGCGAGAAGAGCGACGAAGCTGTCGAAGCCTGCTTCCGCCGATTCGGCTACGGCGGTGGATACGGTGGCTACTGCGGCTACAACTACAACTGGTACGGCTGCTACTCGCCCTGCTACAGCTACAACCACTGCTACTACCAGCCGGTTGTGACCTACCGTCCGGTGTACTACACGACCTACTGCTACCCGACCTTCTCGTACTGGGGTTGCTACTAACTGAATCGTTCTGCCACGCTCCCCCAACGCTGGCGACAGATTCAGCTTCACCGCAGGCCCAGCGACTGACACACGAGCAGTCGCTGGGCTTTTTCGTACGCCCACGATCCAACCTGCCAGGCACACTCCGCCTGCCGTCGCCTTGCCCGACGGCAAGCGAGTGTGCCTGAAATTCTGCGCGGGCAAGGTTTCTCGGTAACAACGGCCTGCGCTATACGCCTGAAATGACATCGAGGTCGCCGATGCGATCTCAACCCTCCAGCAAACAACATTCTCCGACAAAGTGAGAACGATCATGAAACGACACATCAAGTACCTGACGCTCGCCGCCCTGGGCGCCGCCCTTGCCTTGCAAGCCGGTTCCGCCTGGGCTGGCGGGTTTTCCTTCGGCGGCAGCCGCGGCGGTGGTGGAGGCGGAGGCATGTCCAGCATGCGTTCCGGCTCCTCCATCGGCAGCAACTTCCGCTCGAGCAGCCGTCCAATGTCGGGCGGAAGCAACTTCAGCATGAAGCCGAAGATGTCGCTCGGCAGCACCAACTTCCACGGCGGCTCGAACAAGCTGAACGGCATCGGCCGCATCAACAACAACGGCAGCTCGCTGCTGAGCCAAAGCGGCATCACAGGCATGCAGGGTAAGTTCCGCCCCAGCAACAACGTGATGAAGCAGGCTGGCAATCCGCTGGGTGGCGGTCGCGTTCCCGGCGTGCCGAACAACGTGCTCACCGGCAACGTGAAAAGCCACCTGATTGGCCAAGGCACCGGCGCCAATCCGCGTCAGATCCTCGGCGGGCTGAACAAGCCCGCCGGCGGACTCGGCATCAAGATCGGCGGACCCAACGGTGGTGCTCAAGGCGGTCCGGCGGGCGGAATTGCCGGTGGCAAGATCGGCGGCCCCGTCGATGGCATTGTCAACAAAATCGGCGGCGGCCCTGGCCCACACAAAGGTGGCGGCGGACTCGGCATCACGATTGGCAACAAGCATGGTGGTCCTCAAGGCGGCAAGTTCTGTGGCACACCCTGGCCAGGCCAGCACCACCACGGCAAGTCTGATTGCCACCACGTGATCAACTTGCTCGTGCAGCACTGCATGGCCAAGAACCACTACGAACCCTGCGTGAAGCACTACTGCCCGCCGCAGCACTTCGTCGAAACCGGTTGGATTCCCGCTCCGCCAGTCGCCATCGCCCTGCCCGGCCAGCCGGCCCCTGGCGATCTGGAATTGGTGGAAGTCAGCATGCTAAGCGATGCCACCGGCGAACTCGGCCCGATGTACCAGGTCACCATTCGCAACAGTGGCGAAGTCCTCGCCGAGCAGTTCCGCGTCTCGCTCGTTGCAGTCCTCGGTGAAATCACCGAAGACTCGCCCAGCGTCACGCTGAACGTCGACCGCCTCGCTCCGGGCGAATCGGCCACCCTGCAGGTCCAACTACCGGGCGCCGTGTTGGCCATGGGTCCCGAGGGTGAAGCTGCAGTTCCGTTCGACACCATCGTGGTCGCCGTCGACAGCTTCGATGAACTGGTCGAAGGCAACGAACTCAACAACGTGGCCACGCTCAAGCGAGCCGAAATCACGCTGGTCCAAGTGGAAGGAGTTGCTACCGAAACCACGGTTGCTGCTGCTCCCGTCGAAGGCGAAGCCACTGCCCCTGCCGCCGTGGAATCGGCCCCAGCCGAAGGCGAAGTTGAAGCCGGCCCGGAAGGCGCCGAAGAACTCGCCCCCGCCGAAGGTCAGGCTCCGGCCCCGACTGAAGCTCCTGGCTCAATGGACGAGATCGACATCGACAACCTCGACCTGGGCGAAAACGATACGGCAGCCACTCAGCTTGAGTAACGGGTCCCTTGAGCGACGAGTCCTTGAGCAATCGGGGACTACCGGCCGACTCAGTCCAACTGTCCATCGACCAGCCGCCCGCCGATGCCCCCGGCGGGCGGTTGCGTTGCGTCACAACGGTCCCTCGCGCCGTCGGAATGGATCAACCGGTTACTAGAGGGGCACAACCGGTTTTGCAACCCCTTGCGCACTCGCCGATTTATCGTCATCGCCATACCTCTCAACGAGTTACGCGATTCAGCGTCCGATTCTTCACAACCCCTTTTAGCGAGCACTTACTAGGGGGTCCCACAACCGATTTTTCAAAGAACAACGCGCCCCAAACACCGCCTTAACAGCCTTCAGCGGTGCCCCGAATGCAGCCGGGCTGCTTACAACTGCACCAACACCACTAAAAGTCGGAATAGCGCAGCAACGAACGGCCCACGCAGCCGCAGCGACCGCGAGGGGAGAGCGGATCAATACTACACAACTTTTCACAAGTTGTCAAGAATGGCTTCCGGTGGAAGCCTTCGCAACCAGACACCTCGAAGCTATTCGAATCCAGCCATGACCGACCTTCTCGGCAGGGCTAGAAGATCACCCTAGGTCCCCTGCGCGCAAAAAAAAAGAGACCGGAGCGAGTCAGCTACTCCGGCCTCATCAAGCCTGCCATCAAAATCGAACGCGAAGCCTTACTTCGCCTTCTTGGCTTCCCACTCGCGGCTGCGGGTTTGGCCATCGCGGCCCGGCATTTCGACGGTGCCCTTGATCGTGTCGCCGCTCACGGTGCCGCTGTACTTGCTGGTGAACTTCTGCTCGCCGCGCGAACGGGTCACGCTGAACGAGACCTTGTCTCCCTCAAACTTGGCATCCTCGATGGGAATCTCTTGATCGTTGCGGCCGAGCATCGCACCGCTGAGCTTGCCATCTTCCAGCTTTAGCTTCAGAGTGCTTTCGCGGGTCTGATTGTTGAACATGGTCGACCACTTCCAAGTGCCCGTCGGATCCTCCGCCCCCTGCACCGCAGGAGCAATCACAAGCGTAGCAACGACGACTGAGGCGAAAGCAAGAGCGCGAATCATGGGGTACCTCCAAACCAAAGTGCACAAAGGTATGGACCTCGAGTCGAACGAGGCCCGGAACCTGCATAAACACCGCAGCACGCAGGAGGTTCCGTTCCAAAGCCTGTTCAAGAGCTAGTGCGGCATCCTTCGGTACCCGAAATGGGTGGTCGCACCTAAGGTTTACGCCATCCAAGCCGGACCGGGCGATTTCATGACAGGCAGCAGTGCACTCAGAAAAATCCGCCTCCTAAATTGCGACCGGTCGAAGGTGCAACGCCCCCCAAGCTGCCACCTCGGAAGCAACAAGAGCCGTAGGAGTAGAATTGAGCCTTCCCGACGTCGTCAGTTCGCAGCCGAACGACTTCTTCTGGATCCGATTTGGCTTGTTCCAGGAGCGGTCGTAATTCGGATGGAACGTCCCAACTTGCCGCCATCCCGAAAGGACTTTGGGAAGGCGTTTCGCGATCGGGCGGCCCGCGCTCGACGACTCTTTCGACGGTTAGGATGACGGTTGCTCGCACAAAGCGATCGGGGGAAGCGAAGGCCCGCTCAAGCAAAGGTGCGAGTTCACCCTTCACGGATAGGATCGGATCAACATTCAGGATCGCCACACGCCAAGCCTCCTCCTCCGCCAGTCCATTTCCGAGTGCCGCGGGGCCAAGCGGGCCGCTGGCCGGTTCGGCGATCGCAGCCACGAGTTGCTCGAAAATCTCCGGGCGCTGCTTCAGGTCGAGCTGACAGAGCGATTGCAGCACCTCGATTCGTGACTGGGCCGGCGTGGATGCGTCGTTAGCCTTCAATAGCTGTTCGACCAATCGGTGATCCGTTTGGCCCTGCTCGTGCAGAGCAATGACCGTCGCCAGCTTCGCCCGTCTTGCCAGGGCTGGGTTCGAGTGGTTGGTCAGTGGCTGAATCAATGCAGCCAATTCCCCATCCACCTGGTCCATCCGCAGGAGCGATCGCAGGGTCAGAGAACGAGTGATCTCATCGCCGTCCACAAAGGCCTTTCGCAGCACTTCCGCGCCGACGAGCCCAAGCTCTTCGAGCCGTTTGATGGCGTTCAATTGTAGTCGGCGGTCGCTCGACCTTACGTCTGCAGACAATTTGGCCATCAGACGATCATGCTCTGCTTTCGTTCGACCGGCAACGTAAGCCACCTCGATCGATTGACCGGTTTCTCGGTCTCGCACGGTCCATTTCCCGTCGCGGCGATCGGCTACGTAGCTGCCGCGTTCGAGTAACTGACCTTGCTGGTCGAAATAGCTCCACCTGCCGTCCCGCTTATCGCTCGCGTACTGCCCTTCCAGTTTGAGCTTCCCATTCGGGTGCCAGGCACGGGCACTTCCTTCACGTATGGACCCTGGCCAGGCTTGCGGCTGCCACCCCAGCCGATCTGGCTCTACCTGCGAAAGAGGACGATACGTGACTTCGCTGGCCAGCACGCCGGAGGCGTACCAGGTCCTCCACCGACCGGTGCGCTCGCCGCGCACCAGCTTTCCCTCGACCGCCTTGCGACCGCTCGTGTGATAGGTCGTCCACCAGCCGTTGCGGCGGTTTAGTACCATACGCCCATCAACCAGCAGTTGGTCGTGGAGATCAACGATGCGGTAGTTGCCATCCGAGATCAGCCAAACCTTATCTTCTGTATTTGCGAGCGCGATGCCTTGCTCTTCGGATTCCGACAGCGCGATGGTGCGCACCTGGCGGCGTAAGCGCAGTTCACCGCTACCAAGCGGTTCATCCTTGGTCTCTGGCTGCAGATACCACCAGCAGGCGACGGCGACCAGCGTGGTTGCGATCAGCAGTGATCGCAGACTGAACTGAAACAGGAAGCGAAACCAGGAACGTTTACGAGCGACCGTTTTTCCGATTGCAGCAGTTTGCCCTGTTGTCGTTCTCCCTTGAGATGCATCTGGCGAGGAATCGTCGAGACGGCGGTTCATTCAAAGTCCTCCGCGGCCGGAACAACTTCCGCCCCGGGCGGCGGGGCAGATGATTGCTGTGCGGCAGTCACCCGATAACCAAGTGGAGTCCCCTGCCAATCGCTGGTCTCTTCGCGCTCGCGATCGAGCGCAATCCGCTCAGCAACTGCCTGAGCGTGACTTCTTTCAGGAGCGAGTTTCAAGGCAAGTCGCCGCTGCACCGGCTGACTCGCGTAGAACACCATCCATTGGTGATTCAGCTCGATGCTCATCCCGATGTCTTCTTTGGAATTGAATCGCGGCAATTCATTGATCAAGTCCATGGCCAGGTTGTTGGGCAGGCGGCCAATCTTGCGAGCGACCTGCTGGCGGCTATAAAGTCGCGGAGTCGGATAACGCGTGGCGTTGTCGATCGTAGTTACGAGCAGCGCACCATTGTCGCTGATGTAAGTTGCGCCAAAGGGTTCCAGCAACCGATTGAGCACGCCGCCGATGGTTATCCCGTTAGCTTCGAGATCAATCTCTACTTTCGGGTCAATTCCGTAATTCTCTAGGTTTGCGATGCTGACTACGAGAGACAGATTTTGATCGACTGACAAGCGCTCCAGGGCGTCGACGAGGCTGGTCCGCTTGGCGGTAAAGTCGACCGGTTTCAGCAGGAGCTCCGCGATTTGTGCATCGCGAGGATCGGCATGAGGGTCAACCCACGTCGGTTGGGAATCATCGCTCGTCAGCTGCGTGCAATGCTGCTGCACGGCAGCCAGGAACTGTTCCACGAGTTCGTGTCCGCGACGGTGGTGCGAAACGATGAGAACATCCTCGAACAGGCGAAGGGAAGCTGAGCCACCCACCTCATCCCAAGACGCTGGCTCGACCGCTTCTCGTACGACTTGGATCAGTTGATCCCCCGAGGCGGCGCCCAGGTCGGGATCGGCCAGCATGCGCAAGTCGTACAGCCGCGTGGTCAACCGATCCGGGGAATGAGCGTCGTCGGGTGTCGTGATTTGCAGGACTTCGTCGTCGATCAACCAGGTTAGCTCCAACTCCGAGAGCATCGAATTGAGCTGCTGCCGCGCCGGCCGTTTGGGGAATCGCATCCGCACGGGAGTGTCGATGCCGACTGCGGCTTCCTCCAGCTTCTTAGCACTGATGACGATCGGTATTTCCAGTATGTCCGAGAGCAAGTTCATCGCATCTTTGAGCGGCATCGAGTCGTATTGCAGCTCGACGTCGCGTCTCAGAGCCTTGCGAATCGCATCTTCCCGAGCATCCTCCTTCCTGACCAGAAAAACACGGGTGACCGAATCGTGCCGCAGCGCCTTGCGAAGCTGCGAAAGGAGAAACTCGATTCCCTCCTGTGCATCGAGACTCTGGCTCACGAGCAGCCAACCGTCAATCGTTCCGCCATCGAGCGATGATGGGCCACCAACTTCGTCCCAGGACTGCGGATGAACCGCAGTGGTGATCAATTCGATCAGCGGATCGTAGTCGCGCTGCGGCCCCTGCCCCACGAGATCATGGACAGGGTAGGCGACCAACATCAGACCACCGGCACTCGCATGATCCGGAGTGGTAATGACCAGCGCCCCGTCCTCGAACAGGTAGGTCAGCTCCAACTCGCTCAGCATCAGCCGCAGCAGCGACCGCAAGGAGACACCGGACAGTCGCTTGGTAATCGGCAAGTCGCGCGGTATCGCTGCTTCTTCCAGCTTTTGGAAGTTGATCACCAGTGGAATGCCGTGTGTGAGCGCCAGTGCATTCAGCCCTTCGTCGAGCGGGCGTTCGACCCAATCAATCGCCGCCGGTTTGTCCAGCGCGGCGAAGATGCGAGCGTGAGCCTCAGCGTCGGAATCAGGCCAGAGCGGTACCGGAGCAAAATCGGCCGGCGGACTCTCTAGCTTCATGAACTCCGTCATCAGCCGACGGATCTCTCGATGCTTCTGAGCCGTCTGTGAAATCAGCAATGCCCCAGGCACGGTCTCAATATGCCCTGTACCGCCGTAGTCGGACCAGTAATTGTGATCCGTTGCGCTCTTGAGCAGTTCAGCCCAGGACTCCTCGTCCGTCGCGCTGGATGCCAATTCCGGCTGAGGAAGCGGGTAGGTTTCGACGTATCGGTGGCGAGAGTCGCTGGAAAGCGGCGCGGCGGTGATAATGAGCCGCCGCTGCTCCGCCAGATCGTAGGTGAGATCGTGCCGATTCAAGGCAACCGTCAGTAGCGTTCGCAACCGGAACTGCCCTTTGGGTGTTTCCACCTTCCAGGCGAAGACGGTCGGGTCCTTGGAATTTGCGCTAAGCCAGTCTGGCAGCGATTCGTCGAATTCGACTTCAAGATCGGTCGAACTTTCGATCAGCGACTGCAGATCGGCAAGCGACATCTCTCCACCGGGCACCTGGACAAAGGTGTTCAACTTCTCGGCCGAGCTCTCGACATCGGTCCGCTGCTCCCACCGCGCAAGTCGCTCGGCCGCCGATTTTCTCGAGCTATGCCAAAGCCCAAGGGGGACGATCGCCAGGCCGCAAAAGAGTGGCAGAAGATAGCGGGCGCGGATGCGCATCTTCAATGCATCCTATAGTTCTTTGGGCGAATGCCCATGGACACGCCTAGGTGACTCAAGTACTGAGCGAGCGCTCTGGCCGAAGCTTGGCCGAGCGGCTGATGAGTGCGTGTCCTGCCCCTGTGTTCCGCCACCCTAACGGGTTTCCGCAAGCAAAGTCAAGCAAGAACGGTCGGCCGGGGGCAACTTTCAAAACGGCTGTGGCTGATTTCTGTCAGATTGCATTCGCGCGTGCTGCCATTTAGCCTACAGGGGGCCGAAATAGGGCCTCCCAGCCGTTCTTACAACCCACCGCTGCCGCCGAACCGTCAACGGAACCATCGCGGCGGCTGAACCTCTCCAGGAAAAGGCTCGCATGAAAGAACTCATCCTGCCCGGCTCTGCCTCCCCGAACACCGTCGCAGGTGCCTCGCGCCGCGACTTCCTCAAGACCTCCGGCACCATTGTGACGGCCGGCGCCCTGCTCGGCAGCATGGTCCCGCACGTACATGCCGCCGAAGACAATACGATCAACGTCGCCCTCATCGGCTGCGGCGGCCGCGGCACCGGCGCCGCTTCGGACGCTCTCAGCGTGAAGAACGGTCCAATCAAGCTGGTTGCGATGGCCGATGTGTTCGATAACCGGCTGAAGATCAGCCACAACAGCCTGAAGCAGCGGTTCGCCGACAAGGTCGATGTGCCAGACGATCGCAAGTTCGTCGGCTTCGACGGCTACAAGCAGGCGATGGACTGCCTGAAGGAAGGGGACGTCGCCATCTTCGCCACGCCGCCCGCCTTCCGGTGGGTCCACTTCGGCTATGCGATCGACAGGGGCCTGAACGTCTTCATGGAGAAGCCGATCACCGTCGACGGTCCCAGCACTCGTCGGATGCTTGCCTTGGGCGAAGCATCCGAGAAGAAGAATCTGAAGGTCGGCGTCGGCCTGATGTGCCGCCACTGCGATGCCCGCAAGGAATTGCTGAGCCGCATTCAGGATGGCGAAATCGGCGACCTCATCGCCCTGCGAGCCTATCGCATGCACGGTCCGGTCGGCTCGGCCTTCTCGCCAAAGAAGCCGGACGGCATCAGCGAGACGATGTATCAGATTCAGCGGTTCCACAGCTTCCTGTGGGCCAGCGGCGGCTGCTTTAGCGACTTCTACATCCACAACATTGACGAATGCTGCTGGATGAAGGGCTCGTGGCCGGTGAAGGCTCAGGCCAGCGGCGGCCGGCACTACCGCGGCAACAACGTCGACCAGAACTTCGACAACTACTCGGTCGAGTACACGTTCGACGACGGCGCGAAGCTGTTCATGTACGGCCGCACGATGGCCGGCGTGAAGGACGAATTTGCGAGCTACGCCCACGGCTCGAAGGGCATCGGGGTGATCTCGCTCGCCGGTCACACGCCAGCCCGCTGCAAGACCTACAAAGGTCAGTCGCTCGACAAGGACAACGTCACTTGGGCGTTCGGGACGAACGAGCCGAACCCGTACCAGCTCGAATGGGACCACTTGGTCGCCGCAATCCGCAACGACGAGAAGTACAACGAAGTGAAGCGCGGCGCCGAAGCAAGTCTGGTGACGAGCATGGGCCGCATGGCAGCCCACACGGGCCAGGAAGTGACCTTCGAGGACGCACTCAACCACGACCACGAGTTCGCTCCGACCGTCGACAAGCTCACGCCCGATGGCGAAGCACCGGTCAAGGCCGATGCTGACGGCAAGTACCCGATTCCGCTGCCGGGCATCAACGGCACGCGCGAGTACGCGTAAGCGGTCGCAACCTTTTCGGCGTTGCGAGCAATCTCAGCAGCCCGGCTGTTTCAAACAGCCGGGCTGCTTTTTTGTTTCACATCTGCGGACGATTGGCGGCTTAAACGAGTGTCAGATCCTGAAACCAGCATCCACCAAGCAGCACCTGCTCGCAGAGGTCAATTCGGATCGGCTGGCGGAAGATTGGCCCGGCCGTAACCACCGTGTGAAACTCGCCGTTCTCGCCGCAGGCATCGACTCCGAGGGCGGTCAATTCCTTCGCCACCTGCCGGTCGAGAACCTGGCCAAGATACTTGCGATCAACCACGCCGTCGCGAGTCACGACAATCGTGGCCTCGAAACCGGCCGCCCACCACTCTTCCAGCAATGCCATGCGGTCGGACTGCCAGAGCGGCAACTGCGCATTGATGCCCGCCTGGCTGCAGACGCTTTCTTCCCACGCCCGATGCCGCTCGATGTCGATATCGCCAAACACCGCCTGCGTGACGCCCCGCTCCGCGGCCCGCTGCAGCAAATCGACCATGCCGATCTCGTAGTCCGCCCAACTCGCGGCGGCCGTCAGCAGCGGCACACCCAGTGCCGCTGCATGCGCTTCGAGCACCGCTCGCGATAAGCCATGCGAGCGCGAACGCTCTCCACTTTCGGTGAACATTGTCACCAGGCAGTCCAGCCGACCGCCGGACTGCAACGCACGATAAAGTGCCAGGCAGGAATCCTTCCCACCGCTCCAAGAGCAGCAGAAACGGCCACTCACTAGGCGGCCGCTTTCGCCAACTGCGGCTGCGGCGCGAGTGGGTTCTGCAGCGCTGGCCACTGGCGCTGCATCAGGTGCAAGCCGCCGAACAGGACCGCCGAGTAGAACAGATTCGCGTACAGCATGTTCTGCGCGAAGGGAATCGCGGCGATGTAGCACGTCAACAGCCCAGCGGCCGTCTGAGGATAAGTCTTACTGCCGAGCCAAACGTCGAAGTTCGAGACCAGGAAGAACATCACGGCGGCTGCGATCGCCATGCCGCCCACGTTGAGCACGGTCGTTCGCCCACGAATGAGCATTCCCATGCCGACCGTCGCAGCAAACAGCCAGTACTTGAACGTCGTCATCGTCGACAGATCGCCACCGTACTGGAAGAAGGCAATCGCCACATCGCTAATCAGCAAGGCAATCATCGGCACCGCCAGCGCGGCCCAGCGGCGATGAAACGTGGCCCCCCCGAACAGGCACATGGCGCCAATCGCCGTGAAGTTCCAAGGATGAGGCATCACGCGCGTCAGCGCAGCGGCCAAGATCATGACGACGAGCGTCATCGTGCGAGGATTAGACATAAAAACTCCTGCTTCCTAAGTAGCTGAATTCGCCAGAATTCAGACTGCGAATCATAAAACCACAATACAAACGGCATTACCGCACTGGCGGAATACTCTCGGCCACCGCGACCTCGGCCGCCCCGGCTGGAATCAAATCAACGTAATGCCGGTTGTCGCGAGTCACGACCGGCCCGATCTCCATCTCCACGGCCCGCTGAAAAATCGGACCGTCGAAGACAAACGAGTGATACTCGCCGTTTTCGCCGCAAGGATCAACTCCCTCCGGAAGATCGCGGAGTAGCGTTCGGTCCACATTCCGGCCGACAAAAGAAGCATCGAGCTTATCCCCCTGCACGCAGCAAAGGATCGACTTGAAGCCGAGGTCTTCGAAATCTTCAACCAGCTTTCGGGTGTCGTAGCCCCAAATGGGAAACACTCCTGTCAGGCCGAGCTTCGCCAGGTTTTTTTCGCGATAGGCCCGCAGGTCGGCAAGAAACAAATCGCCATGAGCCACGTGCAGCACGCCTCGATCAACATACGTTTGCAGCTTGCTGCCGATCAGCTTCTCGTA
>Ga0164290_1001262_pt1 | contig 42711 bp, 36 predicted proteins | sample Micstemetagenome_FD_108782 | JGI IMG/M metagenome (GOLD analysis project Ga0164290, IMG submission 108782) | Contaminated culture microbial community from soil near Moab, Utah, USA - Microcoleus steenstrupii SON62 (Illumina Assembly) | ecosystem: Environmental > Terrestrial > Soil > Soil crust...
CACGCAATGATGGTCATCATCCCTGCAGCAAGTAAGGCTGTATATGATAGTATTTTTTTCATCTGTTAAGTTTTGAGGGTGTGATTATTTCTGTGAGAACCAGGTTTCTTTGGTATGATAATCGAGTTTATCAGCACCGATACGCACCAGTTCATTGAAGTTCCACACATATTCTGAATTGTAACGGGGTCTTACTCGGTAAACAAACTTACCTCCGTTATCAGGATACAGATTCGCACCACTTGGAGGCGTAAATCCGGTATACACCTGTAAAGAGGTAGCAGGATCTACATCGGTATAATGATAACGACGCATATCTACCCATGTTTCCAATGCATTATAACCCCAGAGTGCAATGTATTTCTGCATCATGATATGACTTAACGTTAGGGTAAGGGGATCGTTAGGAACTGCTGTGCTGGCCATATAAGCGGCTTTGGTGGCAGTAGTGATCTCTCTTCCAGCCGGTATATTCACGTTATACTTATCGGTAAGCATATCAAAATGCAGGCTTACACCTAAACGGAATGCAGCTAATGCAGTTACCTTATCACCCTTTTTAAAGGCAGCTTCTGCTTTCATGAACTGAATTTCACTTGCCGTCATTACCGGGAATTCAGCTGCATTTCTAAAGATAAAACGACAGGCGGCATCATTGGCGGGAGAGGCTGTAGTAGCACTTGTTCCTCCCCAGAAATTTTCAGGACGGTCATTGACATTGGTAATACCTGCGTTACCCCTGTTGGGCTCCAATCCAACAAAACCACCATTTGGATTGGTACGGAATAAATACCATCTGCGTGGGTCTACCACACCTGTAAAGGATGGATGCGGATTGGTACCATTCAACAGGTTCACTGAATAAGCACCTTGACGAAGTGTACCCAGGTTCCCCCTTAGCGGTCCATAAAAATTGGAGTTGGCAGAAATGGTTTGTACATACTTAAGTGTAGCGTTATCGGCATTAGCCGTAATCGCCAGGTTTGAATACGCAATTACTGAATCTGCATTATAAGAAGCTTTGTTGGTCAGGTGATTGAAGCTGCGCGCCAATACACCATACACAAATTTTTTCCACTTATTTACATCGCCACCATAGAAATACTGATCGCCTTTAGCAAGGTTTGCAGGGCTAACACCATCACCTGTTTTATTCAGGTTAGCCAAAGCTGTATGACAAAGCTGTCTTACATAGGTATACACTTCCTGTGGTTCATCGTATTTAAAAGTGATGAGGCTTGTATTGAAAGCTTCTTTGAGGATCACTTCTCCATGGTAATCGCCCAGTGTTAACCAGCTCCATGCAAAAATGGCCTGACCCACACCTACATAATCCCATTTCTTTTCTTCTGCAGCCCAGTCAATCATACGCATCAGGTTCTGACCTAAATCGTAGTAGTGTGCACGCCAGATAGAAGCGGCATTATCACTTACGGTATTGGTACCACCCATCATATCATAGGCATCAGCCTGGCTTCCTGCACTGATCGAATGCCAGTATTGCGTATAACGCCCCGCAAAACGATTGTCGTTTGATGAGCCATGACCTGCACCATTACCTACCATACTGGCAAGGATACCGGGCAGCAATTGCTCTGGTGGCACTTTTACATCCGCATTCGGATTGAGGTAAGCTTCATCAATCTTTTTGCTACATGATACGGCTATTACACTGGTAAGTGTAATTCCGATAAGCAGTTTTTTGAAAAATGTATGTTTCATAATATTTTCTTTGTAATTACACGAATAATTTGATACTGTTTAGAAGGCTGCACGCAGACCAAAGTTTACACTTACCGGTGTGGCAATGTTACCAAAGTCAAATCCAAATCCACCCACGCCTCTTGTAGCTGATGTATTGGCGCTGGTAGCCGGATCTGCACCTGTATAATTCGTAATCAGAATCAAATCGTTTCCTGTAGCAAACAGGCTTAATCCTTTCAGGAAACTGAGTTTACGGATGGCTTTCGCAGGGAAAACATAACTTAAGGTAATATCCCTTAAACGAACCCAGTTCACATCTTTCTCAATAAACTCTTCTTCAGGCATCCTTAATGTGTAATAAGACTGCAGGTTATATGGAGTAATAGCAATGGTGTTTTTAGTTGGGTTAGCTGTATTCTGCAAACCATCGTTCAGTACGCCATCTACTATAATTGTTTGTTTTCTATTCTCCGTTCTCAGACTCTTGCCCCTTCCGGTAAGGAACATTTCATTGGCATTGAAGATATCGCCGCCCACTTTAATATCCCAGAGGAAGCTAAGGCTGAAATTTTTGTACCTGAGGTTATTGTTCCAGCCGATTGAGAAATCGGGGTTTCTGTCGCCCCTAACCCTGAATGTTGCATCAACTAATGGTAACCCTGTTGAAGGTTCAATCAGAATCTGACCGGCACTGTTGCGCTGGTAACCTGCTGCAGTGATACTGGTACTTGGGCCACCAGTGATCAAACCACCACGTGCATTACCAAATACCCATGTATCAGAGATGTAAAACTCCGGTACGTTGGCAGGCAGACTCAATACTTTATTACGCATTCTGTTGAAGTTCACACGGGTAGTCCAGTTGAAATCTTTTTTCTGGATCGGTGTTGCATCAATGGCGATTTCAATACCTGTATTACGTGTTGAACCTACGTTCAGGGTATTCAGCACGAACCCTGTACCATAGCTTGCCCTGAAATTTTCAGCAATCTGCTTTTCATTCAAGGTATTATAATAGGTAACATCCAGGTTGATTCTGCTATTCAGGAATTTAAACTCAGCACCCACTTCATAGGTTTTCTGAATTTCTGGTTCCAGGAAGAAGTTGTTATTAGAGAAGCCGTATGCAAAACCACCACCGCTAGAGTTAACAAAATTAAACACTGATTGGTTAGCATAAGGGGAACTTGACCTGGCTGTTTGCGCCAATGAACCTCTTAGTTTGAAGTAGTTCAATACATTTCCTTTTTTAATGAAAGGAAGGATATCTGACATAATGAAACTTACACTTCCCGCAGGATAGTTATAGCTCCTGAATTGTTTAGGGAAGATAGAAGACTCTTCAAAACGGTGAGAGTAAGTTAAGAATGCCAGGTTCTTATAGTTCAGGGCAAACTCACCAAAGAATGCCACCTGGCGACTCAGTACATAGTTAGGTCCGCCATTACGCAATGCATTGTTCAGACGGATACGGGTAGCAGGATTGGTATTATTGCTATCCATACCGTTTTTATAACTTCCTTTCAGGCCTGCACCGGATACGGCATACATTTCTGTACGGTAATCCTGCCACATGGTTCCTGCCATCAAACGACCATTAAAAGCTCCGATAGACTTACGTGCAGTTGCAGTAATCGTATGGTTATATCCTTTGTATTTACGGTAGAAATTATCCTGAAATCCTCTTGATGTTCTTACAAAGCCACCACCAAATGTGGTTGGGAGCCTGGCAGAAGATGCAGAATCCATTACAGAATAACCATCATTCTGATAGGTATCATAACCGAAACGACCAGCAATACTTAACCAGGGGAATGGATTGATATTCACACCTAACGTCATCAGGAAACGATCGTTCACATCGTAAGCCCTGTTGAAATTAGCATTGAAATATGGATTATCAAACTCATCCTGTCCAATGGCTATCTTTTTAGAATCTTCAGACAGGTATTGACTGGCATCATTGATAGAGGGCCATACCAGCAGGTTCATCAGATAAGCACCTGCACCACGTTGTGGTTTATGATTGGCTGTTCTGATATAACTGATAGAGGGAGAGAAATCAATGTATTTATTAACCTTGGTGGTATTGGATACACGCAGGTTATACCTTGAAAATTTATTATTAGGCACTACACCTTTCTGGTCGAAGAATGAACCGGAAAAACGCCAGGATGAATTCCTTGTACCATAATCTGCACTGATATTATGTGTTTGTGCGAAACCTGTTTCAAAGAAATCTTCCACCTGGTTTCTGTATACTTTTTCATCAGCACCATAAGCAGGTCCATAATAGGTAAAGATGGAATTATCAGAAATACCGTTATTACCCTGACTGTACATATGAGATACTTTAGGTAAACGGGTCAGTGACTGAATACGAAAACTATTATCGTAGTTTACACTTACTTTTCCGGTAGCTTTTGCTTTCTTGGTAGTGATCACAATCGCACCAGAACTTGCCTGGCTACCATAAAGAGCGGTCGCTTCAGGTCCTTTCAGTACGGTTACAGATTCTATATCATTCGGGTTGATATCGGAAATACGGTTGGTATAATCAGATCCACGGTTGGGCTGATCAGATGCGATACCAATGGTTGCACCACCACCACTTTCATTCACGGAACCATTATCGACGATAACACCATCTACTACGAAAAGTGGTTGGTTACTCAGGGCCATAGAGTTAAAACCCCTCAATACAATGGAAGAGGATGCACCTGCCTGACCACCGGTAGGTGTAATGGATAAACCGGCTACACGTCCCTGTAAGCTGTTTACAAAGTTTTCACGCTGCGACTCGGCAATTTCTTTACCCGTAACTTTTTGAACAGAGTAACCCAGTTCACGAGGTTTACGTTTAATGTCCATCGCTACTACCACTTCCTCCAGTTCAGAAACTTCCTGGGCTAATGTAATGGTAAGCTGGTTACCGTTAACCGGAACCCGCTTGCCTTCATAACCTACATAACTGATCTGAAGTGTTTGTCCGTTGTTCGCGCGGATGGTAAAGGAACCTCTGTCATTGGTTTGTGCAGTGGCAGTACCACCCACAACCTTAACAGTTACCCCCGCCAATGGTAATTTTGTAGCAGCATCTGTAACAGTACCCGATACTGTCTGACTCTGACCAAGGGCCGGTAGGGAAAACAGGAAAAGCAGCACAAATGCCACTTTCATCATTGAGACGAAATTTCTCATAACAGGTTTTTTGGTTTCAAATAAAACGGTGAGTTAGTCTCGGAACGCTTCGTATGGCAATCCCGGATTCCTCTTATAGACAATCAATTCCCGCAAAACAATGCATCGGACCCGAATTTTAATGCTGCAAAAAACTGCAAAAAAAAGGTTCATTTATCGAAAAGCGGAATAATAAAGCAATGTTAAAGTTTACAGTGCATATTTACGAATATATTTATCCATAATTTTTTACACATTATACAGCAAATACCTGAATTTCCGCAAAAACCTGCATTTAGAGGGTTAGACTGCGGGTTTGGTAGATTTTTGCCCTCGGATGAGCTGATGATCAGGAATTAAAGTACTGTTATCCCCTTTTGAACATAAGGAACCAGTTTGGGGTCGGATGGGTCAAGTTCAGTAATCAGTATATCAATCTCTTCTGGCTTGCATACCTGTAACCTTTGTGTTGTGTTGAGTTTTTCCGAAATAGCCAACGATACTGTTTTCTGTGCACAATGCATCATCGCCCTCTTTACTTCTATGATCTCCCACTCCAGGTCTGTAATACCATAATTGGCATCCATGCTATTGGTTCCCAAGAAACAATAATCGGCTCTGATACCAGCCAGTCGCTGAATAACCTCAGCGCCAACAGATATTTGTGCTGTTTTAGACAATTTATTACCTAAAAAAATCACTTCACAGCTTGGATGTTCCAGTAGTTCCAGTGCAATCGGCACACTTACTGTAATAAAAGTGGCATTTAGGTCGGGCGGCAACGCTTTTACCAGTTCCCGAATAGTAGTACCACCCGACAATACCACAAACATCCCGTCTTTAATGAGTTCTATGGCTTTGTAGGCGATCCGCTTTTTTTCAGGAAGCGAATAGATGCTACTGGTTTCCAGGGTAAAATGAAACGACTTTGATAAAGCTCCTCCATGTACTTTAATCAGCTTTCCCTCCTCGGCCAGCTCCTGGAGATCACGCCTTACGGTATCTTCGGAAACATCCAATTGTACACTAAGATCAGACGACAATACTTTATTGTGAATATTGATCTGCTGAATGATATATGCCTGACGTTCTTTCTTTAGCATGGATAAAAATAAGGAAATGATGGAATTGCCCAATTTCCTAAGACCCAAAATTGTATTTTCGCCCTCCGGCAGCTATTTATGTGAATGGTGAATGGTGAATTGTCAATTTTAAATAAAGATGAGTATTCATTCACAATTCACCATTGACAATTCACATGCTTAATTTCAAATGATCTCCCCAAACACCATACAACAAATTACCAACCGCATCGATATCATTGATATTGTAGGTGAATTTGTGAAACTTAAGAAAAGGGGAACCAACTATATCGGCAACTGTCCTTTTCACAATGAAAAGACACCTTCCTTTACCGTTTCGCCTACTAAAGAAATCTATAAGTGTTTTGGTTGTGGTAAAAGCGGCAACTCCATCACCTTCCTGATGGAGCATGAAAAATACAGTTATGTAGAAGCCTTACGCTGGCTGGCCGGACGCTATAATATTGAAATAGAAGAAACAGAAGTAAGCCCCGAGCAGAAACAACAGCTACTCACTTCCGAAAGCCTATATGCTATTAATAATTTTGCACAGAAATTTTTCTCCCAACAGTTACTTGAAACAGAGGAAGGAAAAAATATTGCCCTCTCCTATTTAAAAGAACGTGGTTTCAGGGAAGACATCATTCATAAATTCCAGATAGGGTATAATCCTGATTCAAGAGATACGCTTACCAAAGCCTTATTGGCTAACCAGTTCAACCCCGAAATCTTACCTAAAACAGGTTTGGTATCACTACGAAACAATGAGGAACTGGTTGATAATTATCGCAACCGCATCATCTTCCCCATTCATGGCAATACGGGTAAGATCATCGGCTTTGGTGCAAGGGTTATTGGTAAAAGCGATCGAGGCCCTAAATACATCAATACACCGGAGAATGAAATCTATATAAAGAGCCGGATTCTTTACGGCTCTTACCAGGCACGCATGGCCATCGATAAAGCCGATGAATGTTTACTTGTAGAAGGATATACCGATGTGGTGAGTCTGCACCAGGCAGGTATTGAAAATGTAGTAGCCAGTGGGGGTACTTCATTAACCACCGACCAGATCAGGCTCATTAAAAAATACACCAATAACCTCACGATTATTTATGATGGCGACAGTGCCGGCGTAAAAGCAGCCTTGCGCGGGCTCGATATGGCACTGGAGGAAGGTCTGAACGTAAGACTGGTACTCATACCCGATAATGAAGACCCCGATAGCTATGTAAATAAAGTGGGCGTTACTGCATTCAATGAATTTGTTGCCCGATCGAAAAAAGACTTTATCCTCTTCCAGTTGGAAGTGATGCTGAAAGAAGCAGGTAACGATGTGAGCCGGAAAAGTACGGTGGTAAACCAGATTGCCGAAACACTCAGTAAAATCAACAAAGCAGAAGATTTTACCAAGCAACAGGATTATATCAGGCAATGCGCAGGTTTACTCAGAATCGATGAAGCTGGTCTTACCAACCTCGTAAATAAATATAAGCGTGACAAGATCAGTAAAGAGGAAAAGAAAACACTTTCTTTCGATGATGTAAACACTCAGTTACAGGAAGGCGCACAACCTGAAGACGTACTGGACGATACCAGCCGCATGCTGGTGCAGGATGAAGCACATGAAAGAAATATACTCAGGGTTTTATTAGAATACGGCCTACGCTCATGGGATGAAACCAGCAATATGGCTGATTATATTTTTTCGGAACTGGAGCAGTTTCATTTCGAAACTCCCCTGCTGGAAAAATTATATGAAGAATACAAATCATGGTACACACAGGGATTGGAACCTACCACCAAAACCATGCTCTACCATAACGATGAAGCAATCAGAAACCTTGTGATCAGCATTTCAGTTTTCCCTTTTGAACTAAGTCAGAACTGGGATGAAGTACTTGAAGGTATGAACATTGTAAACAGAGATACCAGTAAACAGGATGTAATGATGAGCATCAACTATTACAAACTACGCCGGATAAAAAAAATGATCGAAGAAAATCAGCGCGATATTGAACAATCACCTGAAAATTTTAAACAATTACTCGAAGTACATAAATACCTCAAAGACGCAGAACGAACGATTACCAACCAGTTGGGGACGGTGATTATCAAGTGAGTAGTCAGCAGTGAGTAGTGAGTATAGTCAACCCACTCACTACTGACTACTGACTACTCACTATCAAAACTGCAACGCAAACGCTGTCCCCTTACCTTCTATAGACTGAACAGTGATATTTCCTTTATGAAGCATCATGATTTGTTTGCAGAGACTGAGTCCGATACCGCTTCCATTTTTTTTGGTACTGAAAAAGGGAATAAAAATATTGTTCATTATTTCCTCACTCATTCCCGATCCGTTATCTGTTACTTTGATGACTACTTTTTTGTTCGGCAACTCCATTGCCGATAAAACAATACGGGGGTCTGAAGTTTCCTTAACCGCATCCATGGCATTGATAATGAGGTTGATTAATACCTGTTCAATCAGGTTATGATCCAGTTCTGCTGAAAGTGCGGGGTCTTTCAATACAATATCCATCTCAATTTTCTTCTGAGCCAGTGTGGGTTCCATCAGGTGATGCATGTTTTCGAATAGGTCGCGAACATATACCTGTTTTACATTCGGCTGCGTTACCTTATTCAGGTTGCGGTACACTTCTGCAAACTTCAGCAAACCTTCACTTCTTTTTTTAATGGTATCAATACCAATGGTAAGGTCTTCTGTTAATCCTATATCCTGGTGAAGTGCCGTACCAGCTGTCTGCAGCCGATGATGTAAGGTATCTGCCAGTGAAGATATGGGTGCCACTGAATTCATGATCTCATGTGTCATTACACTCAGTAGTCGCTGCCAGGCTTTCGACTCCGTTTCATCCAGTGCTTCATTAATATTTTGAAACGCTATCAGCTTAAAGCGTTTATCATCAGTTTGAAAAGCAGTAGCCGACACTAATACCCGCAGATTATTTTTTTCCTGGTGTACGGTTACTACCACACTGTTCCCCGTTTTTACGCCAATTAGTTGTTCGTATAAAACCGGATCTCTTTTTTCAAGCGAATGAATGGTTTTAAGGTAAGGCGTAAGCAACATTTTTTTCAGCGACTCATTCATCCATACAACTTCTCCGCTAGTGATTTCATAAGAAAGTATACCCGTATCAACCAGTTCCAGTATTTTCTGCAGGTATTGAAACTGCGTCTCCTTTTCTCTTGTAATGAGTTTAAAGGTGGAATTGATATCATTAAACCCTTTCCGTAAAGGCTGTAATTCATGTGGTGCATTCTGTACATTGAAATTCCTTGAAAAATCACGATATTGAATAGACTCTACAAATTCCCTTACTTCATCTTCAGCAATTTTATGGAACCGGTAAAAATCATATACCTGATACCCTATTACAGGTAATAAAAGTACTGCGTACACATACCATTCCTTAACCAATAAGAAAGCGGCGGCTGTTACCACTACAAACAGTAAGACTACCCTGCCCAGGATATCCCACTGAAAAGATTTTTCTCTTTTACTGTTTATTTTATTCATCATCCGCTTTTATAGTTCGTATTTACTTAGTCGCCTGTACAAAGCCGTTCTTGTTAACCCCAGCTCTTTTGCAGCCCTGCTGATATTACCATTGTGTTTATCGATTACTTTCATAATCGTATTTTTTTCCATGGTACTCAATTTCAGTTCTGCCAATTCTTCTGTATCGGTAACCGGATTTTCTAAAGGTGAGAATAAAAGATCTTTTGCTTCAATCAAATCTGACTCTGCCATAATAATGGCCCTTTCAATGGTATATTGTAACTCACGTACATTTCCTGGAAAAGAATATTGCTGTAATTTCTCGATAGCTGAAGATGCAAAACTCGTATTAGGTTTAAAATACTTAGCCGCATACATCTTAGCAAAATGATTAGCCAGCAAAGGAATATCCTGTTTTCTTTTACGAAGCGGCGGCACCACAATTTCTACTGTGTTGATGCGATAGATCAAATCTTTCCGAAATTTATTTTCATTGGCTAATTCCTGTAAAGGAAGATTAGTGGCACAAATAAGCCTGATATCAATGGGTATGGGCTGATTGGCGCCAAGTCTTGTTACCTGTCTGTTCTGCAATACGGTTAACAATTTAGCCTGCTGTTGCAGGTTAATATTGCCTATCTCATCAAGAAATAAAGTGCCGCCATGTGCCGTTTCAAACCTGCCGGCACGATCGTCTCTTGCATCAGTAAATGCCCCTTTTTTATGACCAAACAATTCACTTTCAAACAAGCTCTCGGTTAAAGCACCTACATCAACTTTTATATAAGGGCCATTTGCCCTTAGTGATTGCTGATGAATGGCTGCCGCAATCAGGTCTTTTCCGGTTCCATTTTCTCCTAGTATCAGGATATTGGCATCGGTAGGCGCAATCTTCGACAGCTTATAAAATATTTCCTGCATTATCTCACTCTCCCCCAGCATGATGTTTCCGGCTACACCCACCTGATAACCCTGATGCAACTGTTCATTTGTTTTGGTAGTACCTGCACCTTTTAATACAGTTGTGATGGTATCTAATAATTTTTCATTATGCCAGGGTTTTACCACGAAATCAGCGGCTCCTTCTTTCAGGGAACGAACAGCCAGGTCAATATCACCATATGCGGTAATCATAATAACTGCCGTCGCTGGTTTTATTTCTTTGATGCGCTTCAACCAATAAATACCTTCATTACCGGTATTGATGGATGCATTGAAATTCATATCTAGTAAAACCAGGTCGAACTCACTGGAAGTGATCAGTGTTGGCAGTTGCTCCGGATTTTTTTCGGTGACAACTTCCTTCACTTCTGGGCGCAATAATAACCGCACTGCCGTCAGCACATCCGAATCATCATCAATAACCAGTATGCGCGCTTTCTTAAGACTCATGTAGTAAAATTTTAACTGAATAGTTTATACAGAGATTTCAGTCCATAAATATACCAGTTCACTAAGAATCTGAGAACGAAGAGATTATAACAAATGGAAGTGACCAGACTGTATCAAAAGCGGACAGTTTTTGTATCGAAAGCGGACAGTTTTACACATCATCAATCCATAACTATTTGATTTTCAATTACTCTATTAATTGGCACTATCCTTTCAGTACCTGTATCGTAAATCAAAGAGATGAAAAAAATCATAGCCAATAAAAGTACGCGTACCGGCATTTTACTGTTGGCGTTTACAACAGTACTGGTTGTCTGTGTACTATTCTTCTCCAATAAAGAGTCTCAACAGACACTGGAAATTTCAACAACCCATTTTATCCATCTTATTTAACAGAAAATATCAGCAAGTGGACAGAGTTATTCAAAAAAAGAAATGGAATTCAAAAAGAATCATGACCCTGGTGGGTATCGTGGCAGTGATTGCATTAATTGCTGCCAGTTATTATTATACATCGGGCAAACCAAAACTGAATGTTGACCTGGAACGTATCACCATTAGTGAAGTAAAAAAAGCGGCTTTTAAAGAATTTATTCCGGTGAATGGTGTGGTACTTCCACTAACCACTATTTATCTCGATGCATTGGAAGGTGGCAGGGTGGAAGAAAAATATGTGGAAGATGGTGCCATCATGAAAAAGGGACAGCCGATCATGCGCTTGTCGAATACAGACCTGGCTCTAAACCTGGTTACACAGGAAACACAGGTATTCAATCTGCTTACACAAATGCAGATTGCACGTAATGCCGCCGAACAGAATACTGTAACAAGATTAAACCAGATGACCGATGTAGATAACCTGCTGAAAGAAGCCAAACGTGTGTATGAGCTCAATAAACACCTTTATGAACAGAAAGCTATTGGCGCGCAGGAATTCAGACAGTCTGAGAACAATTACAATTACCAGCTGGAAAAAAAGAAACTCGCCCAGAAAATATTAGGACAAGACTCTGTATCTACCAAACAAAGCCTCGAACAGGCCAAGCAATTATTTGAAGGATCAAGAAACGCTTTACAACTGACCCGTAAAAAAGTGGGCGATCTGGTGGTTCGTGCCCCTATTGATGGCCAGCTTACTTCATTGGATGCAGAAATAGGACAGAATAAAAACAAAGGCGAACGTTTGGGGCAGATTGATGTACTAAATGGTTTTAAAGTAAGGGTAGATATTGATGAGCATTATATTTCAAGGGTATTTATTGGCCTCAAAGGCGATTTCAGTTTTGCCAACAAACAATACAAACTCAAAATCACAAAAGTATACACACAGGTTACCGGTGGTCGATTTCAGGTAGACATGGAATTTGATGGTCAAATACCGCAGGGCATCAGACGCGGACAAACTTTACAGATTGGTCTGGCCCTCAGCGACGAAACAGAAGCCATACTCATTCCCCGTGGTGGTTTCTACCAGCAAACCGGTGGTAACTGGATTTTTAAAGTAAGTGCAGATGGCAGCAAAGCATATCGTGTAGATATTCAGCTGAATCGCCAGAATCCGGATTATTATGAGGTAGTACAAGGATTGAACCCAGGTGAAAAAGTTGTTACCTCCAGTTATGAGAATTATGGCAATATGCAGGAGCTCGTGTTGAAGAAACAGTGATCGGCGGATGTGAATGGTCAATGGTGAATTGTCAATTACAAGAACACAAAGATTCATTCACCATTCACCATTGACAATTCACGACAAATAAAATAATTTATACCTACAAAAAACAAACATGATAAAGATTACAAATCTCGAAAAGGTTTACAGAACCGATGAAGTGGAAACCATTGCATTGAACAAGCTTTCCATGGACATGAAAAAAGGAGAATTTGTGGCCGTGATGGGGCCATCGGGTTGTGGTAAATCAACATTATTAAATATTCTGGGGCTATTGGATGACCCCGATGCCGGTAGTTTTATTTTCAACGGCCAGGAAATTGCCGGATTCAATGAACGGCAGCGTGCAGATCTGAGAAAAAGAAATATCGGTTTCGTATTCCAGAGTTTTAATCTCATTGACGAGTTAACTGTTTTTGAAAACGTGGAACTGCCATTGATTTATACAGGTGTTAAAGCTGCTGAACGTAAACAGAAAGTAGAAGAAGTGTTGGAAAAAGTACAGATCATGCATCGCCGTAATCACTATCCACAGCAATTATCAGGTGGTCAGCAACAACGTGTAGCTGTTGCACGCGCTGTAGTGAATTCACCCAAACTCATACTGGCCGATGAACCTACCGGTAACCTCGACTCTTCTAATGGTAATGAAGTAATGGAACTGCTAACCAACCTGAATGAACAGGGCACCACGATTATAATGGTTACACACTCTGAACACGATGCTAGGTACAGCCACCGAATTATACGGATGCTGGACGGGCAGACTGTTACGGAAAATATACTTGTTTAATACGCATTTCATCATCTTCTATCATACCTGTATGATTCATAATTATATCATCATCGCCTGGCGAAACCTGCTGAAGAATAAAGCATTTTCTGTCATCAATATCACCGGACTGGCCATTGGCCTGGCTTCATTTATTCTTATTGCCTTGTATGTAGCAGATGAATTAAGCTATGACAGGCATTTTAAACATGGAGCAGATATTTACAGAGTCAATTCTGATATTCTTTTTTCAGGCAAAGAAAACAGGCTGGCCGTATGTTCCGACCCAATGGGTGAAACACTGAAAAAAGACTATCCGCAGGTAGCTGAATATACGCGTATATATGCTTCTTCAGGATCTAAACTCGTTAAAAAAGGAAGCGACTACATTACAGAAGAAAATGTATGTCATGCCGACTCTACTTTTTTCAGGTTATTTTCTTTACCACTGATCAGCGGCGATCCTCTTACTTCGTTATCGGAACCCAATACAGTGGTTATTTCAGCATTGGCTGCCAATAAATATTTCAATACAACAGACGTTATCGGTAAATATATAGAAGCAGACAAGGTTTCCTATAAGGTTACTGCGGTGATGAAAGACATTCCTAAGAATACCCATTTTCAGTTCGATATGATTTTTTCGATGAAAAATGTGAACTACCAGATGGGGAATTTTTTGAGTCATAATTTTCACACCTACATTCAATTAAAGCCAGGTGTTGATCCAAAGGCATTTGAGAAAAATTTTATACAGGTAATAGATAAATACATCCTCCCTCAGGCTGGTCAGTTCATGAATATCAAAAGCATGGATGAGTTCAGGCGTTCCGGAAATAACCTGAGCTATACACTGATTCCTTTGAGAGATATTCACCTGAAGTCAGACCGCTTCCCTGAGTTAAGTGTGAATGGTAGTATACAGTTCGTTTATATTTTTTCGGCTGTAGCATTATTCATACTCATTATTGCATGTATCAACTTCATGAACCTGAGTACTGCCCGTTCAGCCAACAGGTCGAAAGAAGTAGGCATCAGAAAAGTGCTTGGTTCCAACAGAACCAGCCTTATTAAACAGTTCCTGAGTGAATCAGTGATCATGGTGATTATTTCAATGGTCATCGCTATTCTATTAACCTTATTCATCCTTCCCTATTTTAATGATATAGCCGCCAAAGAAATTCGCAGTTCAAATATCGTAAAGGGTAATATGTTGATTATACTGATTGCATTGCCTTTTGTGGTGGGCTTATTAGCAGGTATGTACCCGGCCTTTTTCTTATCTGGATTTAAACCATTAGCAGTTTTAAAGGGCAACCTGAACAGCAGGTTTAAAAAAAGCTGGTTGAGAAATGGGCTGGTTGTTTTTCAATTTGCCATTTCAATTATATTGATTGTTGGCACTTTAGTCATCTATCAGCAACTCAATTTTATTCAAACAAGGAAACTCGGATTCAATAAAGAACAGGTTTTATTGGTGAGTGGCGTTAACGGTTTAAATGAAAATGCCACCGCTTTTAAAAATGAAGTATTGCAATTATCAGGCGTATCAAGCGCCTCCATTACAAGTTTCCTGCCTGTATCATTCTCATCAAGAAGCGATAATACTTTTTCAACTGAAGCTGTTATGACCCAAAAAAACAGCATCAATATGCAAACCTGGGATATAGACTACGACTATATCAGCACACTGGGTATGGAAATTGTAAAAGGAAGAAACTTTAACCGTGATTTTGGCACTGATTCTTCAGCCATGCTGATTAATGAGACTACGGCAAAAATGATGGGCTTCAGCGATCCCATTGGTAAAAAAATATACACAAGGAATAATCTTAACAGCGGCGACCTTACCCCCACTGCATACACCGTTGTGGGTGTTGTTAAAAATTTCCACTTTGAGTCGCTACGAGAAGAAATAGGCCCTGTGTGCATGAGACTTGGACAAGGTGGATGGATCGGCTGCTTTAAAATAAATACACAGGACATCCCTGGTTTAGTAAAACAGGTTGAAAATAAATGGAAGGCCATGGCCCCCTCATTAGCTTTTAGTTATCGCTTTCTTGATGAGAGCTTCGATAACATGTACCGCAGTGAGCGAAGAATGGGAAGCATCGCTTTCTCCTTTTCACTGCTGGCCATTTTGATTGCCTGTTTGGGTTTGTTCGGACTGGCTACCTATATGGCAGAACAAAGAATAAAGGAAATAGGTATCCGAAAAGTACTGGGGGCAACAGTTGCCAATATTACTTCTATGTTATCGAAAGATTTTATGATACTGGTATTGGTTGCTGCAGTCATTGCTTTCCCGCTGTCTTGGTGGGCTATGAATAACTGGTTAGAGGGTTTTGCTTACCGGATCAATGTAGAATGGTGGGTATTTGCGGTGTCTGGGTTACTTGCCATGGTTATTGCTTTGGTGACAGTTAGTGTTCAGGCCATAAAAGCCTCACTGACAAACCCTGTAAAAAACTTAAGATCAGAATAAGTCTTATTTATCCTACATAAAACAATATCAGATGATACGAAATTTTTTCCTGATTGCCTGGAGAAATATTTGGAAGAACAAACTTTTCTCGCTCATCAACATTGCCGGATTAGGCATTGGTATGGCATGCACGATCATGATTTTACTGTGGGTACAGTATGAAAGAAGCTGGAACAAAACACAGAAAAATTATGATCAGGTTTACCAGGGCTTTTCCACAAGAAATTTCAATGGAGAACTATCTACAGGTTCCGATCTGATGTTTCCCTTACCAAAAGCAGCAAAAGAAAATTTTCCTGAAGTAGAAGGATCTACACTGGTTTCGTACGGGGAAAGCACCCTTTTCACTACAGCTGATAAAAAAATAAAACGCCCTACCATTACCGTAACCAATGATTTCTTTTCTGTTTTTTCAGCCGATTTTATTCAAGGAGATGAGTCGGCCATTAAAGAGCCAAATGGTATTATTTTAACGGAGAGCACAGCCAAAGCACTTTTCAACAATACAGATGTTGTTGGAAAAATGATTGACCTGAACCGTTTCAGAACAGTAACTGTAAGAGCCGTTATAAAAGATGTACCTGCTTCTTCTACCCTGCTTTTTGATGCGCTTATAACTTTTGATGTATCATCAGACCAGGTAAAGCAAATGCAGACAGAATGGGTTAACTGTAATAACAGGACTTTTTACAAAATCAAAACGGGTGCTGATATAAGTGCGCTAGAACAAAAATTATTAAACCTTATTAAAAAAAGTTCCCCTTCAGAAAATCCTACCACAAGAGGCAGCATTATGCTTCAGCCTATGAGTAAGTGGAGGTTATATGAAGAATTCAGGGATGGAAAAAATACAGGTGGCCGTATACAGTATGTAAACCTTTTTACCTGGATTGCACTGATCATACTCATCATCGCCTGTGTGAATTTCATGAATCTTTCCACTGCGCGTTCAGAAAAAAGGGCTAGAGAAGTAGGCATTCGCAAAACACTGGGATCCGGAAAAAAACAATTATTGCTTCAGTTCCTCTGTGAGTCTTTACTGATGGCATTTTTCGCCTTTATTCTTGCAGCAGCTCTCATTTATACTGGTTTACCCTTCTTCAACCGTTTATTAAATCAACAGATTACCATTCCCTACCAGGAGCCCTTACTGTGGGCAGGTATTTTTGCCATGATTGCACTAACAGGCATCATCGCAGGCAGCTATCCGGCATTTTACCTGTCGGCCCTGAAACCGGTTAAGATTTTAAAAGGAAGTTTTCTGCCTGGCAAACAGGCACTGTTACCAAGACGGATATTAGTAACTGCTCAGTTTTCGGTTTCTATTGTACTCATTTCTGCTACCCTCATTATTTACCAGCAAATAAAACACGTTCAAAACAGGGATATTGGCTACGATACCAATAACCTCATCATGGTAACTGCCAATAATGAACTGGGAAAGAATTATGAGGTCATGAGAAATGAATTATTGCAAAGCGGTATGATAGACGCCATCAATACTACCAGTTTACCCGTGAGTGACATTTTTGGGTTTACCTCAGGTGTAAGATGGACCGGTGCACCTGAAGATCCAAACCTTGTTATTGGTTTCCTTGGTACTGGTGAAAAATTTGCTGATATTATGAAAGCCCGCATACTGGAGGGGCGCGACTTCATAAAAGGCGACAGCAACTGCGTTATCCTGAACAAAGAAGCCATCCGCGTCATGAAGCTGAAAAATCCGGTAGGGTCTACCATTTCATGGGCGGGTAGGGAAAGACGGATTACAGGTGTAATTGACGACCTCATTATGACTTCTCCCTATGCATTGCCCATTCCCATTATGCTTGCCTATGATGCAAACTGGATAGGTAGTCTGAATATACGCGTAAAGAAAGGGATTGACTTACAGAATGCATTACAGGTTATTGAAAGCAATTATAAAAAATATAATTCCGAATTCCCCTTTGAATACACTTTTGCGGATACCGCTTTCAATAACAAGTTTGCCAATGAACAATTAATTGGTCGTCTTGCTTTTATTTTTGCCAGCATCGCCATTTTTATCTGCTGTCTGGGTTTATTTGGTCTTGTTTCATTCTCCATTGAAAGAAGAACAAAAGAAATAGGCATCAGGAAAATCCTTGGAGCTTCTGTACAAAGCCTGCTGGCACTCATGTCAAAAGAGTTTTTACTGCTCGTCCTTATTTCATTTGCCATTGCCATACCTGTTGCATGGTGGCTCATGAAAGCCTGGCTGATGAATTTCAGTTACAGGATTAATATCGGTATCGGTATATTCTTCCTTGTAGGCCTGATTACATTAGTCATTTGCTTAGTTACTGTTGGACTGAATGCTTTTAAAACAGCAACGGCCAATCCGGTAAAAAGTTTAAGAACAGAATAAGATTACAAATATTCACAAACAACCACTATGCTCAAAAGTTATTTCACTATTGCATTAAGGAATCTCTGGAGGAACCGGAGTTTTTCACTCCTCAATATTGCAGGGCTTACCATTGGCATCAGTGTGTTCCTGTTGATACTTGAATATACCCGGTCTGAGCAAAACAGCAATCGCTTTCACAAAAATTACAATAGTCTTTATCGGTTATCAATTCTTCAACCCAAAGAAGGTGGTGTGTCAAATTATATTGCACCGGGCTATGCTCCTTTATTAAAGAAAAGCATTGCTGGTATTGATGATTATATAAGGATTGCAGAAGGACTTGGTGGAGGCGTAATACACAAAGCAGGTTCAGATGCTAACAATAACAGTTTCAGGGAGGATGATATCCTATTTGCAGATGACCGCTTTTTTGAAGTGTTCAGCTTCCCCTTACTTGTTGGTAATGGCGCATTAACTCAGCCCAAAACCATGGCGATTGCCGAATCATTAGCACAGAAATTATTTCAGCGCACCAATGTAATCGGTGAACGTGTCACCATCAATAACCAGTTTGGAAAAACAGATTATGCTATTACCGGTGTATTTAATGATATACCTGCTTCATCTGATATTCGTACATCCGTTATCCTTTCTATTAACACCCTTACTTCGGCGCAGAATCGTGACGGCAATGACTGGGCCGATCCAGGCACACTGGAATCTGGTTTTGTTAACCTTTATCTCAAACTAAGTGAATCGGCTTCAGAAGAAACAGTGGCTAAATCCATCACAAATCTTTACAGGAAAACAGCAAGAGGCGAAGAACAGACAGATGTATTACTTCAACCCTTTAAATATTTACACCTGGCCCCAAGTCTGGATTATCCTTTACAAACTTATGGCAGCCTGGGTTTTGTATGGGCGATGGGGGCTGTTGCCGGATTAATACTGATGATTGGATGGATCAATTATATCAACCTGTCTACAGCGCTTGCTTTAAAAAGAGCGAAGGAAACAGGTATAAGAAAGGTATTAGGTGCCAACAAATGGCAGCTCAGCATTCATTACCTAACTGAAACACTGGTGATCACCCTATGTTGCTCTTTATTATCTGTTTTGATTGTTCAGATAGTTCAGCCATTGTTCAACCAGATTACAGGCAAAGCTCTTTCACTCAGCATATTTCTACAGGATTATAGCTGGGCCACTGCCATACTCATCATCACACTCGGCGCCTTACTGGCCGGAGGTTATGTTGCCTTTACACTCAGCAGGTTTAAACCCATTGATGTATTACAAGGCCGCAAACTGGGCATTAGTGGAGGAAATGGTATCAGAAAAATATTAGTGGTATTTCAGTTTACCGTATCTGTTTTACTGATTGTAGGAACCATTGTTGTGATCAAACAACTCAGTTTTATGAAATCGGAAAACAAGGGATTGAATATGCAACAACTGCTGGTCATCAAAGGTCCAACAATAGCTACAGACGATCAGGCACAAAGAAACAGCGACTTTAAAAATACATTGGGTACACTTCCTTATGTTAGTAAGTATGCAGCATCAAACAATGTACCCGGACGTGGCTATAATTTCAAAACAGAAGGTATTACCAGCCAAAATCCTATTAAGGGAGATGAGAAAAAAAGTTATGCCATGTTTATTACCGACCAAAGGTATTTCGACACTTATGGTATCAGTCTCTTACAGGGCCGTACCTATACACCCGATGAAGCCGATGCGGGATGGAGAAACAGTAAAAAAGTATTACTCAATGAAACCGCAGCCAAACAAATGGGCTTTGATACAAAAGAAAATATTATCGGAAAAAAAATACTCTGGGGTGATGAATACGAAATCATCGGACTGGTAAAAGACTATCATCACTTATCACTCCGTCAACCCATCGATCCGGTAATCTTTCTACCATCCGTTTCATTTGGTTATTTCACACTTCAGGTAAACACTTCAGGTATTCAAACAAAAATTGACGATCTGAAAAATTTATATCATGCCCGTTTCCCAGGCAATCCTTTTGAATACTTTTTTGCGGATGAGAGTTATAACAGCCAGTATACCACTGAACAAAACCTGGGTAAGGTATTTATAGCTGCAGCATTAATTGCCATATTTATTGCCTGTATGGGACTTTTCGGATTAACTGCTTTTGCCACCCAGCAACGCAACAAAGAAATAGGCATTCGTAAAGTATTGGGCGCTGGTAGTTCACAACTGGTCATGCTTCTCTCCGGCGATTTTATGAAATTGGTGATGATTGCCATGGTCATTGCTATTCCGCTCTCCTGGTGGATGATGCATCAATGGCTGGAAGATTTTGCCTACAGAACAACCATGCCTGCATGGATATTTATACTGGCAGGACTCATCGCTTTTTTAATTGCTTTTATTACTGTTTCAACCCAGGCACTGAAAGCAGCAATGGCCAATCCTGTAAAAAGTTTAAGAACAGAATAACGAACCCTTTATACCGGATACTATGTTTAAAAACGCTTATCGTAACCTCATTAAACAAAAAAGAACACTACTCATTAATCTAAGTGGACTTTCTATCGGCATGACAGTTTCGTTCCTGATCATGATATGGGTTATTAATGAGTTGAATTACGACAACTATCATAATAAAGCTTCCCGGATTTACCGTATTACAAATCATATCAATGTATCACCCGGTGAAACATGGGTATGGGAATCTTCTCCACTACCCTATGCCGATATGATCAGTAAACAGGTTCCGGAAATCAATCAGGTAACAAAGATGATGACAGGCACCTGGCTACCGCTCATTTTTGAACACAAGGGGAGTTTATTGAAAGAGTCCAACATTGCTTATGTTGACAGCAACTGGTTTTCGATGTTCCGATACAAACTGCAGGCAGGCAGCCTGACTGATTTCTCTCAAAATCCTTACGGACTGGTTTTAACAGATGCAAAAGCTAAAAAATATTTTGGCAATGAAGATGCGATTGGTAAAGTGTTGAAAATGGATAGCCTCTATTATACAGTAAATGCTGTTGTGGCAGATAATCCTTCTAACTCCAGTTTCAGGTTTGACATACTCAGCAATCTTGCAGGTATCATGAAGAATGAGTCACGCAGAAAAAATGATGAGAGCTGGGGTAATTTTAATTATCTGTCATTTATACGGCTGAATGAATACAGTAACCAGGAAAAGGTCGAAAACAAGATTACCGAAATTTTAAGAAAGAACAAAGAAGACTCAACTATTAAAAGTACGCTGGTTGGTTTAAAGGACATGCACTTTGAGACAGGTTTACAGAACTACACATTTGAACATACCAATAAGCAAATGGTAACCGTGTTCCTGGTGATTGCTCTACTGATTTTATTAACGGCCTGTATTAACTATGTAAACCTTAGTACAGCAAGGGCTAGTATGCGTGCCAAAGAAATCAGCATCAGAAAAATCAATGGTGCCAGTAACAAAACACTTTTCTTTCAACTTATGCTCGAATCGGCACTGGTAAGTCTAACTGCTTTATGTATCACCATGTTACTCGTACAGTTCAGTCTACCCTACTTTAATCAGTTTACAGAAAACAACTTCAGCCTGTCGCTGTCTAACTGGCCGGTACTGACGCTTATTCTGGGTACACTTACTATCGCTACTTTATTGAATGGTATTTATCCTGCTCTGGTACTCACTTCTTTTAAACCTTTACAGGTGTTAAGAGGCAGCAGTTTACCTACTATCAAAGACAGTCTGTTCAGGAAAGCACTGGTTGTAACACAATTTACCATTTCTGTTACACTCATTGCCTGTACCATCATTGCCTATTTACAGATGCAGCATATTCAACAAACTGACAGCAGCTATCAGAAGAACCAAATACTCAAAGTAACAATACCATGGTTTGCCATGAAAGGGAAGAGTAAGGAAGCAATTACTTCTTTCACTCAAACTATGCAGCAATCATTGATGCAGGTACCGGGGATAAAAAGAATTTCTCAGGCCAGCGGCTCCATCATTGACCACCAAAGTGCATCATCCGGATCATTCGACTGGGATGGAAGACCCAAAGATTTCAACCCTACTATTGCTGTATTATCGGCGGATGCCATGTTTCCAAAACTATTCAACCTGGAAATAAAAGAAGGCAGATGGCTGATAGATCATAACAAAGCTGATAAACATTCTTATGTGCTGAATGAAACTGCTGTGAAAGAACTGGGTATGCATAAGCCCTATGTTGGACAAAGATTTCAGTGGAATGGAGATACAGGCAGCATTGTTGGTGTGGTAAAAGATTTTCATTTCAGAAGCATGCATGAAAAAATTATTCCGCTGATGATACATGGGCAGTCGGATTGGTTAAATACCATTTTTATGGAGCTATCCCCGGGTAATATCGGAAATCAACTATCGGCCATTGAAAATAAGTGGAAAGTATTGTTCCCTAAATTTCCTTTTGACTACAGCTTTTTAGACCAGGACTTTGATAAATTATACAAGACCGATCAGAAAATAACGACACTGATGTTACTATTTGCCCTCATCACTATCCTGGTGGCTGCCTTGGGATTATTTGGTCTGGCTGCATTTACTGCAGAAAGAAAAATCAAAGAAATAGGTATCAGGAAAGTGCTGGGTGCATCTGTAAGTCATATTGTTCAGTTAATCTCCAAAGAATTCATCATACTGGTAGGAATAGGTATTGTGATCGCTACGCCTATTGCCTGGTGGGTAATGTCGAAATGGCTGAATGAATATGCATACAGAATCAATATTGAGGTATGGATATTTCTGTTGGCTGGTTTAACGGCTGCAGCCATTGCCTTATTCACCATCAGTATTCAGGCTGTAAAAGCGGCTATGGAAAATCCGGTGAAGAATTTAAGATCAGAATAATTACAGAAACATTGACCAACCATTTATTTCCTGCATTATGATACAACTAAAGAACATATTCAAATGGGTAAATACAGGCAGTAACCGGGTATTTATTTTAAAAGATATTAACCTTGAAATAGGCGAAGGAGATTTTGTCTCTATCATGGGACCCTCAGGTTCGGGTAAGTCTACCCTGCTTAATATCATCGGCATGCTCGATGAAGCTTCTGAAGGTCAATACTTTTTTAATGATACCGATGTGGTTTCACTGAAAGAAAAACTGCGTTCACAATTGTATAAAGAAAATATCGGTTTTGTTTTCCAGGCTTACCACCTCATTGATGAATTAACTGTTTATGAAAATATTGAAACGCCCTTACTCTATCATAATATCAAACAATCAGAAAGACAGGCGATGGTTGCCGATATACTGGATCGCTTCAACATCGTAGGAAAGAAAGATCTTTTTCCTTCTCAGCTTTCAGGAGGTCAGCAACAGTTGGTGGGCATCGCAAGGGCTATCATTACAAAGCCAAAACTATTACTGGCCGATGAGCCTACCGGTAACCTCAATTCATCACAGGGAGAAGAAATCATGGAACTGTTTCAACAGCTGAACCAGGAAAATGGAACCACCATTATACAGGTAACCCATTCAGAAAAAAATGCCGGTTATGGCAAAAGAATCATTGAACTGCTGGATGGCAGAATTGAAAAAAAATAAAGTAAGCACAAGTATGATTATGAAACACATTATCCTTATCATAGCAGTTTTTATTATTCAACAGGGTTCAGCCCAAACCCAGGCTGGTCCACTCAGTTTGCGCAACTGCATTGAAACAGCTATCGCCTATAATTTACAGGTACGCCAAACGGCTTATCAACTGGAAACAGATAAAACAAGTTTACAACAGGCAAAAGCCGGCCGTCTGCCTTCATTGAATGGTAATATTGCTCATGGTATCAACCAGGGTAGAAGCATTGACCCTTTTACCAACAGTTATGTAAACAGTGAAATCACGCAGGCTAATTATAGTATCAATACCAGTATTACATTATGGAACGGTTCTGCCATTAACCATTCCATCAAACAGAACCAGCTGAATGTACAGGCAAGTGAAATGAGCTGGCAGCAGGAAAAAGACAATGTAACCATTAATGTTATACTGGCATACCTGCAGGTACTGAGTAATAAAGAGCAACTGGGCATTGCCGAAAAACAGGTAGCCGTAACCAAAGGACAGGTAGATCGCTTGATCATTCTCAATAACAGTGGCGCTATCGCACCTGCTACTTTATACGATATGCAGGGTCAATTAAGTGGCGATGAGCTTTCTTTAATCACCATCAAAAATAACCTTGAAACAGCAAAGATCAGTCTGGCACAGTTAATGAATCAGCCCTATTCTCCAACCATGGAACTCGAGCCTTTGGAAACAAAAGGAACCCCGGGATTGTATGATGCAAATGCTGAGCAGATTTTCAACACTGCCACACAACAGCTTGCCGTTATTAAAGCAGCAGAACTCCGGCAGCAAAGCGCACAGAAAACTGTATTAACGGCCCGCGCCCTCATGCTTCCTACACTGAGTTTGAATGGTGGACTGGGAACCAACTATTCAAGTGTGGCCAGTAAGCAATTATTGTTGGGTACTGCTGATGTTGCCACTCCACAATATGTAACTGTTAACAACACTAAAATACCGGTGTTTGCACCGCAAAGTAATTTCAGTTCCCAGAAAATCGGTTATGGCGACCAGTGGAAAAATAATTTCAATTCATCCATCAGCATCAATCTTCAGATTCCGATTCTGAACAGGATGCAGGCCAAAACAAGAATTAAACAGGCACAGATCTCGGAACAGCGCGCCGCTTATGAAACAGAGAGTATCAAAACACAGGTACACCGTGCCGTTGACCAGGCTTATATCAATATGAATACTTCTTTTGACAGGTATAAGACTTTAGAAAAACAGGTAGCAGAGTTCACAGCTTCTTTTAAAGCAGCTGAAGTACGTTTTAATTCTGGTGTAAATACGGTGGTAGAATATATGCCGGCCAAAAATAATGTAGACAGGGCCAATGCCAATTTTATAGCCGCTAAATACGATTATATTCTCCGTATGAAACTGCTTGATTTTTACCAGGGGAAAGCACTATGGTAGAATTTTTGAATTTTTGAATTCTTGATTTTTTGACTTTTGATTTTTGACTTTTGACTTTGTTATCTACAGTGTAAGAAGTAACCTCAAGTCTCCTGCTACCCGTGCTCCTTTTTCAGCAGCACAATCTGCCCCATATGATACCCATCATGTTGGAGGCAGCCAATCAGTAATTGGTGATAGGTTTGCCCCTGCATGGGTGAGGCATCGTCTAAATACACAGGAGGAAATGCACGGATGGCTTTTATCAGTTCCTGTTGTACTTCGTCAAAATGCAGCAGGGTTGTTTTCCAGCTTTGCTGATCGGGTTGATCAGGCTGGTAGAAATCGGGCATGGGTGGGTTACCCAGTACTCCCTGTAAACGTATCATTACTGTCTTTCGCCAATAAATCATATGATTCACCAACTGCCAGATAGCATTAAATGCTTCCCCCTTTTTCTTGGCAGCCATTGTTGCATCAACATCCCTGATGGCCTGTTTAAAGTTGAGACCAATCCAGCATTCGCCATCATAGAAGGCTTCGAAAAGTGCAGCTATTTTTGCTGATTCATTCATATCATTTCAACTCACCTCCACAAGAGTCCTTTGCAGGAGATTCATAAATTTATGGATTTTTATACCCGAACTTTAATTTTTGAATTTTGATTTTTGAATTTTGATTTTTCACTTCCCTCCATTCCCCTTCAAATCTGCCAGACAATTCGCATCCAGTGTGGGTACTGCATTATTGAACATGTTCATCAGCCCCGTTGTTTCAATACTATAATACATGAGACAGTTACTGTTGTTACAGTGGGCTTTATTGGCTGTATCTTCATGAGGGGTTGCCATAGATGTGCCATTATTAGTGAGTCCGAGTAAATGACCAATTTCATGCAGGAGCACGCCTGTTTCTACTTTTACCCTGCTGGCCTGGTTAATGCCGCCACTATTGGCCTGTATTGTTTTTTCAAATAGGCAGATGGCTGTATTTCTATAGGCCACACCTACTACCCCATTGGTTGAGAAATCGGCATCAGCAAAAAGTATGTATAGTGTTATCTGATTACCGTCGGTATACACGGTTCTGTACTGGTCAGTAAAAGCGGTAATGTCTGCAACAGTTATGGTTGTTTTTCCGAATGAAGCTACTTGCTTGCTAAACACAGAAATTCCACCCGGTTTATTGAGCCTTTCCGTTAAAAAATTGGCAAGGTTGGTTAGGGTTTGCGACTGAGGTTGCATACCCGGCGCATATTGCAGTTCAATCCGCAGAGAAGTATAGGTATTGGCGGCCAGCAACCCAGCAGCAGCACTGCCAGCAGCCTGTTTATCAACATTCGTTGTAGGTCCGGAAATGATACTGCTCGTGGTTTCCTTTTTACAGCCCGCTATCGCCAGTGTCAACAGGCAAAAAATGATTATTTTTTTCATACAAGATGCATTTAGAAAGGCTTCTAAGGGATTGTGAGAAAAAATGATGCCAAAAAAGATGGCAGATGGCAGATGTCGGATATCTGATATCTGATGTCTGATGGCGGATGTGGGTTTATGGAATGATCGCTTTTACCCCTTTACAGTACAATAGAGAAAATTATTACATAATCCGGGTCTTACGATTATTTGACAGAACATTGATGATCATGATTAATCATGATCATCAAAAAATCATACCCATCCCAGTTGGCCTTATAGAATTACTTTTGTATCCAAAAAATCATTTATGGCAGTTACCCCATATACCAAACAGGTAGAAGTACGCTGGAGCGATCTGGATCCCAATTTTCATTTGCGCCATTCTGTGTATTACGACTGGGGTGCTTTTGTGCGGATGTCTTTTATGACGGAAAGAGGTATTACTCCTTCCCTCCTGATGCAATTACATACCGGACCTATTCTGTTCAGAGAAGAATGTATTTTCAAAAGAGAAATCAGCTTTAGTGATAAGGTTGAATTAAACCTCACCCTCACCAAAGCCTCACACGATATGGGTCGCTGGAGCATGAAACATGAAATCTGGAAAAATGGCGACACCTTAAGCGCCATTTTGCATATTGACGGTGCCTGGCTCGACACCAAAATCCGTAAACTCACGGTTCCACCTGATTCTTTCAGGGAAGTATTTGAATCAGTGCCTAAATCAGCAGATTTTAGCTGGATAGAAAAATAAAACAGCCTCAGAACTTATCCTATCAACTCCCGTTCTCCGTGCAAAAAATCTATTATAATGCAACCTAAGAATAATTGAACCTTTTTCACAGGGAGAAAGGGAGAAAGGGAGTCATTTACAAAATGCAACTACACTTCTACATTCAATATTCAATATTCTGCGGTTCTGCCGTTCCTCACGGTTTGCTACCCAATGCGGCTTCTATTGACTTTTTTAACCAGGGTACCGTTCCGGGTGCCAAGCCTGATGTGTGGAATGTTACTTTGCCTTCCTTATCCAACACTACATGGGTAGGATAAGATGTAATACCATATTGCGATGCGATATACCTGCCTCCGTCTACAATGCCGTAATTAAAGGGCATTCCCTTTAAAAACTGTTTTAAGTCATAAGCCTCATCCAGCGCTACTGCAAGAAAAACTACATCATTTCTGTCTTTATAGGTTTCTGTTATTTTATTGAGTTCCGGAATTTCCATCCGGCAGGGTGAGCAATTGATAAACCAGAAATTCAGCACCACTACTTTTCCTGCGAGGTCTTTCAGATTGTATTTTTTCTTATCGAGCGTAACAAATTTCGCATTACTGATGGTACTTCCTGTTCTGAAATAAGCACTTTCTCTGGGTTTGGGTGCATTATCAAAACGTGCCTGTATTTCTTCATCTGATAACCTAACCAGTAGAAATTCCGGGGGATTAGCACTAATGTTTAGGGGCTTAATCGTATACTCACCCGTTATCATCAGCTTTTGCCATATCGCATATGGGTAAACCATACCGGAAGAATCCTTCACAACTGATTTATCGTTGAGTATTACCCGTGTACCAGGGGTCTGAGCTACAGCGCTCAATACCATTAACAAAGCAATAAAAGTGCATAACTGTTTCATAGCAGGATTTATATACTCAAATTACAAAGATTCCTAACATAAAAAAAGTCCTTCCGCTCATTCGGAAGGACTTTATGAAATGAATTGGTATCAGGTATTAATATTCCCAGTGGAATGATGCACGCGCAGTTCTTACAGTTCTGCGGAGTTTCCAGAGGTCAATGGCTCCAAACGGAGTAGGCTCAATTTGTTTTTTGGTGTTGATGACATCAACAGCTACCGTTTCTTTTACCTCTCTTACCAGTTCTTTCAGTTCTTCTGCTTCTATTTGGACAATAGAAGGCATTACATTACTCTTCATAATATTTCATTTTATTCTTTACAATATCATTTCTGTGAGCAGTATCAGGGGGAAATAAAGTCAATCGTTGGTGTAGAAATTAAAAGCAAACCCGCGAGATGTTATTACCTGCTCATTTTCAGGGTGCAAAAGTACTACATAACAGATTCATAAAAAAATAAAACTGTCAAATAGTTGTTAATTCGGCATTTAGCTGGCTTGAGTGGCGATATCGGGTGTTGACTGGTCGCTAAGCGGAACAGCGCCCCTGTTCTTACGCACAATACGTGAAAACAGACTGATTTCTTTATCAAACAAAAAACGAAAGAAGAGTTTTGTCCAGGATGTATGATAAGATAATGAGTTATAAAAAGCGGGTGCTGTATTCCTGATTTGTGGCAGGCGGTTCCAGGGTATGGAGGGAAAATCGTGGTGCTCATTATGATAGCCTACATTGAAAGCCACGTGATTTAAGACTCCGTAGTAACTATATGTTTCCTGTTCACCATGAGTTAAATAATGTTCCTGTATCCAGCGCGCGCCCAATGGATGTAATCCTACAGAAAAGAAAAAACTAAGTACCATAAAGGCCAATGCTTTCGGGCCAATCCAGATAGTAACTGCCGAAACAAAAGCAATTTGTACCAGCCAGTTGAGTGCGATCCATTTATCAAATGGTTTGATTTCTTTTAAACGCGATATCCGGAACAACTGAAAAAAGGGATAGAACAACAACCAGATCACTTTTCCGATAAAATAATTATCAATGAGCCTGGCTTCCCAATGATTGGGTAGATCGCCATCAAGTTCATGTACCCCCTGAAATGAATGGTGTTTGATATGGTATCGCTCAAATGACACAGAACTGGGAAATATCAGGGGCATATTGGCGAATATACCTGCCAGCCTGTTAGCCACCGGCGACTTAAAAATGAGCCGGTGAGAACACTCGTGTATCATTACAAATAAGGCATGGTCTGCAAATGCACCCAATATATATGCTGCTGCAAAAACGATCCACCATGATTGTCCTTCCACTACCCAGCCTGCCAGTGTTTGAAACAGTACCAGTGCTATTATGGCGATAATGGTTAATGGATTTTTCCCAATCAGGTTCCTGATCTGTGGATGGGCTTTTAGAATGGTTTTTGTACGGTTGCGATGGGGTTCTGCTTCCTGGGAGTATACAAAAGTTTTTTTCTGGTGCATATTTGTTCAATATATAGCTATTTCCAGAGAATCAATGATTTTGTTTGCATACCATTAAATAATCGGCGGAAAAAGGATAAACAATGAAATATGAGAGGTATTCAAAAGACGGTATTACCTTTATCAAAAAAAGAGCTTGAAACAACTTTTATTGTCTTTATGTGTCTTATTACTTGCCTGCAGTCAGACCACCAATACTTACCCGGTTGCTGAAAATGCATTAGATGCGGGTCGCGAATTTATTGATGCCTGTTTAAAAGGCGATTTTGCCAAAGCCAGGTGGTATATGATGAACGACAGTACCAACCAGGGGCATTTGCAAAGAGCTGAAGCCAAATTCAGAACCTATGACAAAGAAGGACGTCAGCAATTGAGAACCGCTTCGATTAATATCAGTGAAGTAAGTGACGTGGATACGGTTACTTCCATCATTTATTACAGTAACTCATTTGATCAGCAGCCACTGAAAGTGAAAGTAGTGAAGCAGGATGAAAAATGGCTGGTAGATTTCAAGTACACTTTTAACCCGAACCTCTAACAGATGAACACTTATTGGATCAACTTATAAAGTAAAAATATGCAATCAACTGTTCTTCACCCCTGGCATGGCGTTCATTATGGCGAACATGCCCCGCGCATTGTAAATGCTGTTATTGAAATACCACAAGGCTCACGGTGTAAATATGAAATTGATAAACCAACTGGTTTGCTCAGACTCGACAGGGTTATTTTTTCTTCTTTCTACTACCCTATCAACTATGGTTTTATTCCCCAGACTTATGGTGGTGATAAAGATCCCCTGGATATCCTGGTGATCACATCACTTTCCGTACAACCACTCACACTAATGGATGCCAAAGTAATCGGTGTAATGCAGATGGTAGACGGAGGCGATCCGGATGATAAAATCATTGCCGTAGCGGCAACCGATCCGGGTGTGAACCATTACAATAATATTGAAGAACTGCCTAAACATTTTTTTGATGAGCTGAGACATTTCTTTGAGGAATACAAGAAACTGGAAAATAAATCGGTAGTAGTAGAGGACTTTGGCGACAAAGCCAAAGCATTGTCTATTGTTCAGGAGGCCATTGAATTCTATAAAGAAAATTTCGGCAATAAATAAATACCATGAGCGCAAACACCATTATTTTACTGATACTGATTGGTCTGGCAGCAGGTTTTTTAAGTGGACTGGTTGGTATTGGTGGGGGTATCATTATTGTACCCGCCTTGGTACTGTTACTTGGTTTTACCCAGAAACAGGCGCAGGGTACATCGCTGGGTATTATGCTGCTCCCCATTGGCATTCTTGCCGTGATGCAATATTATAAACAGGGGTATATCAATATTAATTATGTACTGATTGTTGCCCTCGCTTTTGTGGCCGGAGGTTTTCTAGGAAGCAAATTAGCGCTTTCCCTGAGTGATGAGAGGATGAAAAAAGTATTTGCCGTTGTACTCTTTATCATTTCGGTAAAAATGCTCTTTTTCGACCGCCCGGCCGATAAAAAGGAGCAGGCCCGTGGCACTACCATTCAGGCAACAGAAAAAAACAATGAAAAAGGCTGATGCCGATTCAACCCATCACCCTATCTTTGCCAAAATTCAAAAAAATGGAAGCGAAAAAATCCACTGCTAAATACTGGGCCCTTTTCTTTTTCTGGTTTGCGGCTATGATTGTTTTATTGTTTGTTTACCGTGAGTTTTTCTGGCTGGCACTTCCGGGTACAGTTACCTATTTTGCCAAAGGCATGGATATTATGTAAGATTTTACCAACTAAGAAATATGTAAAAAGCAACCTATTTGGTTGCTTTTTTATTGTACATATCGTTTAATAATTCTTAACTGATGGGTTCGCTTTCCGGTTTGTGCGTGAACAATACCCATATTGTCGATCGGGTCAATCCTTACCAGTCCGGATGCATGGATAATAGTATCCGCCGATAACATGATACCTACATGTGTGATACGTCCTTCAGGGTTATCAAAAAAAGCCAGGTCACCACAATGTGCTTCCTGTAAAAAACCAATCGTTTCCCCTTTCGCAGCCTGCTGATAGGCATCGCGTGGCAAACGGATCCCAAAATGTCGGAATACCTGCTGTGCAAAACCACTGCAGTCAATACCAAATACTGATCGACCACCCCATACATAAGCGGTATTAAGGTATTGCATGGCGATGGTCGTAATTTGTTGAGGTTCAAATTTTGCCTGATCAACCTGCCATCCTTCAGCAAGGTATTCAAACTGAAAACCGGGTAATAACAATGTATTACCAGAAAAAAAATCAAGTGGTGTTCCGCCACCAATCATCATACCTGTTCCATTCACCTGTACAGACGATGACCATCCTTTACTCAATAATTGATGTTGTACAATGGGCAACTCATCCATAAATACCAGTTGCGATTGCTGACACCATCCTTCATAGTCATCATACAATGTATGTATACGTACAAAATCGCCAGATGTTTCCAATACTGTTGCCAGTTCGCCAAACAATAGCTGACTCACCATTTCTGAGCGATGTGCCGCTTTTTTACGCATCGGGCTAACTGCCACCACAGACATAACAAAAGACATAAACAGTATTTGTGTTCAAGATATGGAATTTTAAAGGTTGGGCATCTAATAAGAAATAGCTATTTTAAAGCGTGCTTTCAGAGAAATATTTACATATCAGCGACCAGGAATTACTCGAACGGTTCTATATCGATAAGAATAATGAATGGCTTGGTATCCTGCTCGAACGTTATACTTTTCTCCTGCTGGGTGTTTGTATGAAATACCTGAAGAATGAAGAAGAATCTAAAGACGCCGTACAACAGATTTTTTTAAAAGCGATTACAGAACTGTCAAAATATAAAGTTGATTACCTGAAAAGCTGGCTGTATATGGTGGCTAAAAACCATTGCCTGATGAAGCTGCGTGATAAACATATTGTGGTATCGGCAGAAGACCAGAAGGGACTTACCGCACAGGAATCGGATAAACAGTTGCTCCTGGAAAAAGAAGCAACACTTACCCACCTTGAAAAGGCATTGGATGAATTGAACGAAGAGCAGAAAACATGTGTAACTTTATTCTATCTCCAGAAAAGAAGCTACCAGGAGATTGCCGAACAGACCGGCTATTCACTGTTACAGGTGAAAAGCCATATTCAGAATGGAAAAAGAAACCTCAAAATCCTGGTTGAAAAGAAAATGAAACAAGCCTGATGACCGATTTGAAAGACATATTACATGAGGACGACAGCGTTCAGCATGACGATCTGCTCCGTTACCTCGAAGGCAATGCTTCGGAAGAAGAGCGTTATGCCATCGAGAAACAAATGGCAGATTCAGATTTCATCAACGATGCGGTAGAGGGTTTACAGGGCTTTCATGATAAACAAAAACTGCAACAGTATGCAGCTCAATTGAACCTGCAGTTACGCAAACAAACTGTCAAAGACCGCAAACGAAAACTCAGGAGAAACTTAAACAGCCAGCAATGGACTATGATTACCATTGTTACAGTTATCCTGCTTTGTGTGCTGGCATACTGGGTAATACGTCTTTACCAGCATAAAGCATAGTGCTTACCTGCATAATCGTTCAATTAATGGTCGGTGTTGTGGAAACTGTAGCGAGAGTGCTTCGCTGTCTGCCAGTTCAAAATCTGCAAAATCAAAGGCCGGTGCAACAGTACATCCCACAAAAGAAAAACTGCCGCCGGGAGCCGTTTCAGAGGCGAACCAGTATCCGGCCGGAACAACATACTGGTACACTGTGCCTGGCTGATTACCCAGTTGAATAGTAGTTAATTGTCCGTCTGGCGCCATCACATGTATCCATAAAATATCTCCCGCATAAAAATGCCAGCACTCATCGCTTTGAATACGGTGGAAAGCAGAAAAATTACCCTGCTCCAGTAAAAAATAAATAGCTGATGAATAATAACGTTCCCCAGCAAAACGTGCGGGTAACGCAGCTTTGGGAATAGATTCAGGTGAACGGTAGGTTTCTTTATAATACCCTCCTTCCGGATGTGGTAACAGTGTAAACTGCTCAATCAACTGCTGTACGGTGGGATGCATAGACAAATATCAGGTAATGAGTATCAGTTTTTGTGGTAATGAGAAATATTCGTTTTTTATTTTCTCTAAGTTTTCCTTTTTATTGAAAAGATCATAATACTCATCGATATTGATACTGGTGTTTTCCTTGTTAACATATACGGGACCGGAGACAGAACTGTTGGACTGGTTCTCAAAAAGCGCGGTTCTTACGACCCCGTTCACATTGGCGTCTTCATGTAAGAGGCATTTGTTTTTACAGATCACATTGCCATCAATTAAGCCACCTACTACTATTTCATGGCAGAGAATATCACCGCTTACCGTGGCTTTTTTATCGATGATGACTTTATTGTTACAGAAAATAATGCCTTTAAAATCGCCTTCAATGCGTATGGGTGAAATGGTACGAATGATGCCGAAATAGAAGCCTCCCGAAACTACCTGTACGGCCGGGAGCATAGGCTCTGATTTGCTTTTTTTGAGGAAAAACATAGGACAGATATGGTTTTATGAATAATTGGACGTTTAAGATAGCCAAAATATGTGGTTTATCCGCTATTTCGGGCCGGTTGGTAAATGTTTACAAATAAATAATAATTTGTATCTTGACGCTCAAACAGATAGCAGGCCTTAGTTTTGTACCATTGCTATCCGTTTCAAAAAAAACAACACATGAATAAGTTCAGGGAACAATTACTGCATGACCCCAATGCAAGTTTCGGCACCCAGTCTTTTCCGGAAGACAAACAATTGCTGATTACCAAGTCAACCAATGTATCGGGTATACTCGATTCAGAGAACGATATTATCCTCGACGGCAATTTCAATGGTGTGCTGTATAGCAAGAAAACGGTTCATATTACACCCACAGGTGTAATGGCGGGTGTGATCATCTGTAACGACATCAAAGTGGAAGGCGAGTTTGAAGGATCGGTATATGGTATGCGGGTAAACCTGTGTAAGGATTCGGTACTGAAGGGAAATATTCATTGTACCATCATCAATACTGAAATGAACCAGTATGTGGATGCCAATATCAAACTGATAAGTCTGGAAGCTGCTGCCTTCGAAACCAGTTCAATGGATTTGTTCTCTCACCTGAAAGAAGTGTTTGGCAAAAACAATAAAGACAATAATTACCTGAATATTTTCCAGGAAAAAATGAACCAGGTAAAGCCATCGAATAAGTTTTACCACCAGACTATTTATGTGGCTCCGAATCCTCCGGGTAGTGGTTCTGCTCCTGAAAGCAGTATCACTGACCTCGATACAGAACAATAATCAACGCACTATCTATAAAAAAGGGATGCCGGCTGGTATCCCTTTTTGTTTTCTACCCACTCCTGAAGGGATTTGCTTCAAAAAAGTGAGGGCCCTTGACTGCCTGCAATAGCTGGATTGAATTGAATGCCCATCTCCCATTCAAAATTCGTAACTTTGCAGACTTACCGGGGTCGTACTGGTTTTGACAGCATATGGTACGGTTGGTGTAAGCATGCAGTGCGTTGGATAATTAGCACTTAAATCTGAATATTCAAACTTCAAATGGCAATACACAGTATGCCATGGCTGCCTAATCAGTGATTAGATAGTCATTTGGGCCGCCGCACAGGTTGATCTGTTACCAGGTGCCGCCGCCGACTCAAAATAAACACAGGTTGCTGTAACAGAAGGCTGTGACTGTTGCTTAAGACCATCCAGCTAAGTGTATTGTTGGTTTGTTCATGTCCGGCAGTACACCGACAATTAATCATGAAATAAGCATGTAGAAAGCTAATGGTAACGATGTTTGGACAGGGGTTCGACTCCCCTCGACTCCACAAAAAAGAGAAAGGGAATGCAGTTGCATTCCCTTTCTCTTTTCCCCTAAGCCCACTCCGGCATATAAGAATGGCAAAGCATAAAACAGTGTATTTTTACAATAGATGAAATATGGTTTTTCGTTTTTGCTGCTCCTGTTTTCCACTGGTCTGATGGCCAATGACAGTCTTGTTATTTCGAGGCTATTAGCACGTATTGATCAATTACAGGCTAAGAATAATACCGTATTTCCCAAAGGTAGTATTCCCTCTTACCGCATGTATGCCCTCAATAAAACCAGGTATAAGGCAGATATCAATCCATTTTTCACCGGACTGGTTGCATTTACTTTAGCAGATATTAAAGCTGATTTGTCGGCTGCACAACAAATACAGGCTAACAATATCATAAATAACACACAGGCTGTTTATTCCACTTTTCAGAACAGAAAAAACGGAAGAGATACCTATAATTTCTGGCCTACTGATCAGCCCCAAATATTTCCACATGCTGGTTGGCTTAACCTGTTCAATAAAAGCAGGGCATTACCAGATGATCTTGATGATACAGTCATTATACTGATGGCACAAAGAAAGGCTGATTCAGTAGCAAGAAAGGTGCACCGTTTGATGCAGGGCTATACCAATAACGATAAGAAAAAAGTAACCAATACTTTTCCTGAATACCAGAAGGTAGGCGCATATTCAACCTGGTTTGGCGATAAAATGCCGGTTGATTTCGACATCAGTGTACTATCGAATGTTTTGTATTTCGTTCAGTTTTATAACCTCGAATGGACAGCCGCCGATTCAGCCAGTTTATACCTGATCGAACATATGATCAGCACCAACAAACACATAGATTTTGCCAATTATGTTTCTCCGCATTATGCTACTTTACCCAATATTTTATACCATATTTCAAGGCTCATGTCATTGAAGCCAATCCCATCCCTTGAAAAATTAAAACCACAGTTAATTACAGATACAAAGAAGGCGCTGGCTACTGCAACTGGTTTTATGGATAAAGTAATACTTAGCACTTCCCTCCTGCGATGGGGCGTTAAACCACCTGAGATCACAGCCGATAAAAGCAACTTGATTGATCTGATTGAAGATGAACAGTTCTATTTCTTTATTGCCAGCATGGCTTCTATGTTACCTGATACCTGGAAAAAAAGAATGACTAAGCTTAAAGCTGGCACTTTTTATTATTACGCTCCTGCTTATAATCATACATTGTTGCTGGAGAACCTGGTGTGGCGAAAAAGAATAAGCATGAATCAATAACTCCGCTTCAACTCCCCTTCTCCCTTTCTCTTTGTAAAAAAATCTTGCATTAGTAACTTTCGAATATGCAAGATGGATAAAAACAAAGAGAAAGGGAGAAGGGAAGTTTACGTGGAGTCGTTTTGTATTACACAAAATAAAAAGTGCTCAACCATGGTTAGTTAAGCACTTTTTATAAGTAATTTTTTTACTTGAATAATCGCCAGAAATCGAGGCCCAGTGCATAAGCCATCAATCCTAATAACAGGATCATTCCGGCCATTTGTGCGTATTCCATGAATTTGTCGCCGGGTTTACGTCCAGTGATCATTTCAATTAAAGTAAACAATGCATGACCGCCATCCAAGGCTGGTATAGGCAATATATTCATGAAGGCCAATACAATGGAGAAGATACCGGTGAGCGTCCAGAAACGCTGCCAGTCCCACTCGCCAGGGAAAGTATTACCAATACTGATTACACTACCCAATGAATCGTTTACATCCTGTTTACCTGTAAACAATTGCTTCAGGCCTGTTACATAACGATCCAGGGTTTCCCAGCAGCGGCTGAAACCTTCGGGTATGGCCTGCATGAGGGTATATTTTTTTTCTACTGTTCCGAAGATGGTGAGTGGCGATACCGCAAAGAATCCGACTTTACCTTTTTCATTCACGAGTAATTTCACTTTCGCTGTATCAGTTCCGCGCAAAACTGTAAGTGTTATAATAGAGTCGGCATAGTTTTTTACGAGTTGCTGGTATTCGTGGTAGTAAGTGAAAGGCGTTTCATTAAGCGCAATCAATGTATCGCCTTTCATGAGTTTACCATCCGTAAATACTGCATCTTTAGCCGATACACTATCTACAATGGCAGGATAACGCGGAATGGCCATGCCTCCTGTTTTTCTGTTCTTCACCAATTGTTTGGTAAACCCTTCAGGAACATTCAAAGCTCTTACCGTGCCTTCACGTTCTACCAGAATGGTTTGTGCATCATTCAACACCATTTCAGATTCGAGGGTGGCGAAATTCTCCAATGGCTTTCCATTGATGCCCACAATTTTATCGCCATCCTGTACACCAATTGATCTGGAAAGCGAATCGGCATGAACACCATATTTGAGGTTCTTTACCGGCAAGTATTCATCACCCCATACCCAGGTAATACCAATAAAAATTACAATGGCCAGTAATACATTCACCACCACGCCACCAATCATAATAATCAGACGCTGCCAGGCCGGTTTGGCACGGAATTCCCATGGCTGAGGAGGTAGTTTCATCTGCTCCTTGTCCATGCTCTCATCTATCATCCCCGCGATCTTTACATAACCGCCAAATGGTACCCAGCCCAATCCATATTCTGTTTCTCCTTTCTTTTTCTTCCAGAGGCTGAACCATGGGTTGAAGAAAAGATAGAATTTCTCCACACGGCATTTAAACCAGCGGGCCGGTAAAAAATGTCCGAGTTCGTGTAAAATGACTAAAATGGAAAAAGATAAAATGAATTGTCCGGCCTTTACTGCCACACTACCCCAGTCAATTGCTAATAATGTCATACAGGATTACTAATTGTTTAAAATTTGATACCTCATTTCTTGTGCAGTATATCAGGTGTGAAAATAGGTAAAGATTACATGTGAATCAAAGAAGCTGCGAAGTTACGGGCCTCCCCATCTGTTTCAAAATACTCTTCCAGCGTTGGATTTTGTATAAAAGCCGTTTTGTGCATGGTTTGTTCCACCACTTCTGTCATATCCAGGAAACCGATCCGGTTGCGAAGGAAAGCAAAAACAGCTATTTCATTGGCCGCATTGAGTATACAGGGCATATTACCGCCTTTGTAAAGGGCATCTGTTGCCAGTGCCAGGTTCCGGAAGGTTTTGGTATCTGGTTCCTCGAAAGTGAGGGTATTGGGTTTTCTGAAATCGTAACGCGGAAATGCATTGGGTATTCGTTCAGGAAATGCCATGGCATATTGTATAGGCAGTTTCATATCGGGCAAACCCATCTGTGCTTTGATACTGCCATCTTCAAACTGCACCATGCTGTGAATAATACTTTGGGCATGCACCATCACTTCTATCTGATCGGGATGCAGGTTGAATAACCATTTGGCTTCAATCATTTCCAGTCCCTTATTCATCAGTGTAGCAGAATCGATACTGATTTTTGCACCCATGCTCCAGTTAGGATGCTGTAAAGCATGGTCTCTTTTTACGTTTACAAGGAAATTAGGTTTCTTACCTAAAAAAGGACCACCGCTGGCAGTAAGGATAATTTTTTCAATTTTATTTCTGCCCTCACCTACCAGGCACTGGAATATGGCCGAATGTTCACTGTCTACCGGGATGATGGGTACTTTTTTCTCCATGGCCATACGCACCACGATATCCCCTGCTACTACCAATGTTTCTTTATTGGCCAGTCCAATGGCTTTACCGTTAGAAATAGCCATGAGTGTGGGTTTGAGACCTGCATAACCTACAATGGCTGCCAGCATCATATCATAACAATCCATGGCGGCTGCTTCTATCAGGGCTTTTTCACCAGCAAACACTTTGACGTTTGTATGACTGAGGGCTTCTTTTACTGTATTGTATTTTCTTTCATCGCCTATCACCACCACATTTGGGTTAAAAGCCAATGCCTGTTTGATCAACAGCTCATCATTGGTTTGTGCAGTGAGTATTTCGGCTGTAAAGAGGTCAGGATTGGCCGCGATAACATCCAGTGCCTGTGTTCCGATTGATCCTGTTGACCCAAATATGGCGATCCTTTTCTGATTCATAATGTCTTTCCCGTAGATGCGGGCATAGTTACACAATTTATGCCAAAAAAAGGATTATCATCGCTACCACACGCACCTTTTAACGGATTTGATGATGGTAAATGATCTACACCAATAATGTCGCTGAACAGATCTGCTCAACAGCCATCCACAATCCTAAAATTGTAATAACTTCCCGCAACTAATCTTTTTGCCTTGGAATTGAGTATGTATAAAACCTGTTTGCCTGATTCGCGCAACCTGTTTATCTGGCTTAACATGCTTATGATGCTGGCTGGTTTATTTTTCTTAGGTTGGCGGCCTGTGATCGTTGTTTTTGCCTATGTGTTCGAAACCATCGTTATTGGCATTATTCATCTATTGAAATTATGGATGGTATACCGGTATGGAGAGACTCAACAAAATGCACCGGTTTCAGCAGATCCCAGACAGATGAATGGATGGGGTATCATTCCCTTTTTCCTTGTTCACTATTTCTTTTTCATTTTTGTACAATCCATATTTATTTTTTCTACGCTTGGTGAGAGCTTGCCGGGTTTGCCGTCAGATGGATTTAATGTGCTGGCGAATTATCGTTTCTTACTTTCTCAGACCGATATGCAACTGGCTTTTGCTTCCATTGCTGTTTCCTGCATAGCATATAGCATTCGTAATTTCTTTTTACCAAAACGCTTTCATGCATACACCATGACTGCTTTATTTATGCAGCCTTATATCAGAATATTTGTACAACAGTTTGTTGCGATACTGGCAGGATTCTTTTTCTTTTTTACAGATGGGGCCATGGCAGCTGCGGTATTACTCATTTTTATCCGCTTTGCTTTAGACTTATACCTCTTCGCGGTTAAATACAATCCGCTTGTTCAGCAACGATTGATCAACCGGATTACACAGGATGGTAAATTCAAGAATATTCGTATTACCCCGCAACAGATTGATTTATTTCTGGAATAATTTTATTGGCGCATATATAACACTGCTCAGACATCAACATATTCCATCAATGCATCTGCAAGTTTTCTGTCGTTACTTAAACGTGGAACTTTGTTTTGTCCGCCGAGCTTACCAATGGAACGCATATAATCGATAAACCCGTTTTTGCGCACTTTTCGAACCTTTAATGTTTGCAGGATATTTCCCCTGATCAGGTCGTCGTAATACACATTTTTCAGGCGGAGATTTTCTTCTGTTTTCGCTATAAAATCGTGGAAGTCGTCTGGTTCTTTTTCAAATTCCACAAACCATTCATGAAAACTTTTACCTTCTCCCTGCTCAATCATGGGTGCTACAGTGAACTCGGTAATATGTGCGCCCGTTTCTGTAGCCGCTTTCAGTAATGCGTATTCTACTTCCTCACCAATTACATGTTCCCCAAATGCAGAGATGAAATGTTTGGTCCGGCCGCTGACTATCAGCCTGTATGGATCTGTGCTTACAAATTTTACTGTATCACCTATATTATATCCCCAGAGTCCAGCATTGTTATTGATGATGAGTGCATAGTTCTCACCTACTTTAACATCTTTCAGACTAAGCCTGGTTGGATGTTCATTGAATATCTCAGCGGCTGGTACAAACTCATAAAATATGCCGCTATTGGTATTCAGTAATAAACCTTCAGCATCCTGCTGATCCTGAAAGGCAAAAAAACCTTCACTCGCAGGAAACAATTCAATGCTATCTACTTTTCTGCCAATGCTATCAAATAATTTGGACCTGTATGGTTCAAAGTTTACACCACCCTGTACCATGACGCTAAAATTGGGAAAGAGTTCTCCCACTTTTTTACCGCTTTTTTCCATTAAACGATCAAAGTACATCTGCATCCAGGGAGGTATACCACTGATGAGTGTCATGTCTTTGTTAATGGTCTCTGTTACTATTTTATCGAGTTTGGTTTCCCAGTCTTCAATACAATTGGTTTCATAGCCTGGTAACTGGTTGGCCCGGAGGTAGCTGGGTACATGGTGATTTACGATGCCACTTAACCTACCTGTTGGAATACCGCCCACACGTTCAAGAACGGGTGAGCCGCTTAAAAAGATCATTTTCCCGCCCGCAAATGCAGTATTCCCGGTTTCAGCCATATAGCATAAGAGTGCATTACGGGCCGTATTGATGTGATTTGGTATGGAGTCTTTGGTAATGGGGATGTACTTCACTCCGCTGGTAGTGCCACTGGTTTTGGCAAAATAGATGGGCTTACCCTTCCATAATACATTCTCCCTGCCCTCTTTTATGCGTTCTATAAAGGGTTTAAAAGCCTCATAATCGCGGAGGGGTATGGCCGTCTGGAAGGATTGGTAGTCAGCTATCTCATTGAATCTGTGTTCCTTGCCGAATTCGGTACCTTTTCCAACTTTAAGCAGTTGTTTTAGTATCGCATCCTGATCGGCAAGGGCATGAGCACTGTTTCTTTTGATCTGTTTATAGATATATTGGGCAAATGGTTTTGCCAGCAGGGATTTCAGGTTCATAACACTGTGTAGTCTTTTAGACCCATCGGGGCAAAAATAGACAGAAGTTCGCTTTAAAAGGGGAAGGAGGGCATATTATTATATTTATATGATTATCAATTAGATAGAAGAAAGCTCTATGAAATGATGCCTCTATTTTTCCGGAATACGGGATTAATTTGGGTGAATCAGGTGTTATTTTTGTTTTTTCACCGTTGTGAATAAGATTTATTTCAAAAATCTTTGCAAAATTAAAGCCCAAATCCCTACCTTTGCCGTCCTAATTTTGGATAGCTATGTTAGCAGTTGTAAAAATCGCAGGTCAACAATTTAAGGTACAGGAAGGTCAAAGCCTGTATGTTCCTCACCTGCAGGGTAAAACCGGAGACAAAGTTGAATTTACCGATGTATTGTTTACAGACAATGCCGGTACTGTTGCTTCAGGCAGCAGCGTAAAAGCTGTTGTAAAAGCTGAAATCATCAGTGACTTAGTTCAGGGAGACAAAGTGATCGCCTTTAAAATGAAAAGAAGAAAGGGCTTCCGCAAGAAGCATGGTCACAGAACGCATTATACGCGTATCAAAA
>Ga0164290_1001264_pt1 | contig 42381 bp, 34 predicted proteins | sample Micstemetagenome_FD_108782 | JGI IMG/M metagenome (GOLD analysis project Ga0164290, IMG submission 108782) | Contaminated culture microbial community from soil near Moab, Utah, USA - Microcoleus steenstrupii SON62 (Illumina Assembly) | ecosystem: Environmental > Terrestrial > Soil > Soil crust...
CCCCACCTGGTGTTCCTCGATGGCGATTGCCTGATTCCGCCGGATCATGTGGAGCAACACCTCCGCAGCCACAAACCGGGCGTGGTAACGAATACTTACTGCGTGCGGATCGACGAGCCGACGTCGAAGCAGATCACGCTCGATCTGGTGAACAGCGACAAATATCGCGAACTGATCTCGTCACGTGAACTACGCCGCCTCGCCAATATCAATCTCAAGGCATGGTTTTATACGTTGGTGCGGCATCCCAAGAAGCCTGCCCTTCGCGGCGGCAATGCGGGCATCAGCCGAGCCGATTACCTGCGGGTGAACGGCTACGATGAAAAGTTCCGCGGCTGGGGCTGTGAAGACGACGACATGGGCAACCGCCTGCGTGCGGCCGGCCTGCGAATTCATTACATCCTGCATCGCACCCGCACGTATCACCTTTGGCATCCGCCGGCCGTCACTAAGCCGACGAAGATGCGTCTTGGGCAAAACTACGACTACCTCGTGCGCCCAATACGGCTGACGCGTTGCATCCATGGCATCGTCGAACGCTCGCCGCGCGATCTCAGCGTGCGACTAAGCGGTCAACCGACCGATGCCGGTGCTGTGGGCCGCTATTTGGCGTCGCGTTCCTGGATTGTCGATCTGGAACCGAACAAGCGGACCGATCTGGAATTGCTCTTCTGGCCAGGCAACGGCCGCTTCAGCGGCGGGGCCGACTGCAAAGTGCTGGTCGTGCTCGACGAAGCCTCGGTGAATCGCCGGGTTCCGAAAGATGCCGATGTGGTGCTCTCACCGAGCGGTGAGATTGGGCTGTCGCAACAGGTTCGACTTCGTTTGAACGACTCGACCGGGCTGTGCACCGCTCTGGGTTGGCCGGAACTCAGGGCCTCGCAGCGCCGAGCGGCCTAAGCGCCGCACTCTCCAGACGCGTTCTAACGGCCCGAAAACGACGAGCTATGGGACGTCACCAGCTTGCCGCTTCCTTCCAGCAGTTTCACCTTCGCCGTGTGAAACACAATGGGCGCGTTCGTTGCGCCGAGGCCGAGTTGCTTCGGATCGCGAAGGCCGTTGCGCATGTCGCCGGCCAGTTGTTCGTGCGGCCCGCGCCAACGTAGCAGCGGTTTGCCATCGAAGGTCGCTTCAATCGTGGCGAGTTCGCCCGATTGCTCCACACGCGCGTGCACCGTATGGCGTTTCGTCCAGTCGAGCTTCGGCATGAGTGTGCGAGTCGGATTGCGGTCGGCTGGGGTGCCCATGACGTAGGCGAGGCCGCTGATCGGGTTGCGCTGACCTTCGCCAATCCAGAGCTGACAACCGCGCTGACCCACGGGTAGCCACGCCACGACCTGGCCTTGCGGTGCCGTGAAGTCGAACTCGAACTCATACGAGCCCTGCAGTTCGACGGGCAGAATGAACCGGCTATCGAATCGCGACACCTCGGTTCCCATGGCTTCTTTGCGCTTCAGCCAGTCGCCCCCCATGACGTCGCGGTTCAGGTCCGCCAATCCGAGCACGTAGTAGACCTTGCCAATCTCCAGTTCGCCGGCGTTTGCTGCAGTTCCCACTTCGCTGCTCGGCGCGAGTTTGTTGATCTCTTCCAGCCGGCCTTCGATTTTCAGCCGAGCGATCTGTTGTTTCACCATCGGCAACACCGCCGTGTACCAATGTCCGGCACGGCGTAGCATCGGCGCTTTCTGGCCCTCCGCAGCGGACTGCGAAGCGTCGTACCAGGCATCGGCTGCGGCCAATTGCTCGCGCGGACCGCCCTGCTCCGCCGTTTGATCCTGCTCGGCGAGCGTTTTGAGCTTCTCGTCGCTTCCCTGAGCAAGCAGCGGCAGCCCAGTGCTCCAGTCGCCGGCACCGAAGGAGGTCCAGATGCCTAGCGTGGTCTTTGCTTCCGCGTTGTCGGGCTCAGCTTCGAGCTTCGTCTTGGCGAGCTGCGCGGCGGCCCACGGCTTCTTCGCCTTGGTCACTTCCCCGCGTAATTCGGCAATCACTTTCGCGTGACGTCGACCGGCTGGCTTTGCACATGCCGAGGCGACTGCATCGAGCAAGTCGCTGACCGCTTCCAATTGCCCGGCATCGACTCCGGCTTCGGCTGTCGTGGTTGTCACGCTCACGAGCGAATCGATGGTTGCCTCATCCTTAGCCGCCTTGGCGAGTTGCGTGAGCGATTTCAGCTTCAGTGGCAGCACATCCAGCTTGAACCGCGACGCAAGTTCGTTGAACGCCCGATCAATCAGCCGAGCATCGCCGCCGCGCTGCGCGAGATCGGCAGCAAACTGCAAAAAAGCATACTGATCGGCCGGCTCGTTGGAGGTGGCGGCAAGCTGCAACAAACGGTCGGCCAGCTGCGACTGTTCTTCAGGCGACTTGGTTTCGGTCTTGGGATAGATCTCCTGCAGCTGCTTTGTGGCTTCGGCGATTTCGGCTTCGCTCGGTGGATCGACCTTCTCACGCGGTTGCGAATTCACCAGCTCGGAGAGATTTCCGTTTCGCGGCGGCGGATCCTCCTCCAGCATCTGCGGCGGTCGGTTGGGCAGCGGCGGCAGCGCGGGGAGGGAAATCAGCAGTACGGTGCCATCCGCATCGCCTAGAAGCAACGATCGTCCTTCGCTGGAAATCGCCGGATGGCAATCGCCCGCTTGCCGGCGCGAGAAGATTTGTTTTCGCTGCGGCAGATCCCAAGCACTGACAAAGCGCTCGCCGAGCGACACGCAACGCCGGCCATCGTGATTGAGCGCCACCGAACGCACGTCGCCCGGCGCTCGAACGTTCAGCACCTGGCGACCGAGTTGTACGTCCCACAACCGCAGCATGCGATCGCTGCCGCCAGAGACAAGCAGGCGGTCGTCGCCCGAGAGGGCGATGCCGAGGACCTCTCCCTTCGAACCGTTCATCTCGTTCGGCTGGGGAGCAGCCAATTCGAAACTTCGAATGATGTTTCCCGGGCCAGCTGCAAAGACGCGCCGGCCGTCGCGGGAGATTGCTGTGCTGTTGCCGTTGTATCCAAACCTGCCCGCTAAAAAGGCCGTCCGGGCATTGAAAACCTGGATCAGCCCTTCATGACCGGCGACGAGAAAACTGCCGTCGGGAGTGAACTCGAACGACTCGATGTCCCCTTCGAGCCGCATATCGACTGCTTCCGCCGGCCGGTTCACATGCCAAACCCGTAGCAGGCGATCGGGCTCCGGGCAGGCAATCGCGATGTAGTTGCCGTCCGCCGACATTCGCACGCACCGCACGGCCGACGGCATGCCTTCGAACAGCCGAGTCGCCTGCCGACGCGCGATGTCCCACACGCGAACCGTTCGGTCCTCGCCGCCGCTCACCGCAAACTTGCCGTCGGCTGAAAAATCAACCGCCAGGACCGGGCCCTCGTGCCCTTTCAACTCAACTGTTTCTTCGGCGTCCAGAGTCGAAGTGGTCGAGTTGCCCGAACTGCTGCCTGATGAGTTTTCGGGCGGAGTCGATGCTCGTGGAACAAGCGGATTATTCGTGGTGGCGGTAGCCGGCGGAACTGTTTGCGTGGATGTCGCTGGTGGGGTGGTATTTGTCGTGCTTGTTGCCGGAGGATTTCCGGTCACGTCCACGGCTGGAGGAATGTTCGTCGGATTCGAATTCGCCGGCGGCAGATTGTTGGTTGCCGGCGGAGGCGGATTGATGTTGCTGTTGATTGGCGGCGGATCAACGGGGTTGTCCACGACCGTCTGTTCCGAGTTCATGCCCCGCAGCACGTACCACAGCCCGCCGAGTGAAGCCGACACGGCCAACACCCCGACGACGGCGAGCAACAGAACCGAAGATCCCCCAGAGCGGCGAACGTCATGCGGCGTCGATACGATGTCGAACGCCGGAGCCGTTTGCTGCGAGTGGAAGCCACCATAGGCCGGTCCGCCTGCGACTGGTTCCACGGTTGGCGGCAGCATGGGCGGCGGCAGATGAGCCTGCTGCGCATGCAGCCGAGCCGCTTCGAGGGACGCAAGGTGCGATTGCAACTGTGAGTCGTAGGCGGCCCGTGCCTGCGGGTTCAGCAGCGTCACGCGCGCCGAGGAAATCTCATTGAGCAGCTTCTGCGCGATCGGTCCATTCTTCCCGGCGGAAAAAGTGCGCAGGTGCGTCATCCGGGCGTCGGCGGCCCCATCGATCACGTCGGCGTCGGTCTCAAACACAGGAATCGCCAGCAGCCGATACAAGTTCGGCGGCTGCTCGGCGGGTGGGATTCCGAGCCATTTGTGATAGGGATCGAACTCGGCAGACATTTACGTATCTCGTTGCAAGCAAGCCATTACGACCTGCTCTCCATAATCGGTCCGCCATCCTCCCCAAGCAAGGGGATTGTTCAAGATGTGAACCGGATGGTCACAAGCCAGAAGCAGGTTCCTACTCAGAAAACGCAGCGACGGGGAAAAATTAGACGACTTTAGGCCGCGAATGATTCCTGAAAGCGCTCCAGTAGCCGCGGCCCAGCGGCTTTCCCAGGAAAAACAGCCGTTTCTTAGCCGAATTCGCTGACTCAAGGGGCCAGGATTTCGATTGCTTGCAGTCAATCGGCAGGCTTACATTGGTGGCGTCGGTGAGTCCTAAGGTGCGGTTGCTCCCCCCTAACGCTTCTCAGTGGCTCCCGCCGCCCGGCAAACCCTACCACCAAGTATTGTGATCTCGATGGGATGTTGGCCCGCTTTCCTCGTCCTTCCTTCCTTGCCGTCTGGAGGTCGTCATGCTTCCTGCACTTAGACCAGGCCGACCCGCACGTGGTTTCACGCTCGTGGAACTCCTCGTTGTCATCGCCATCATCGGCGTGCTGGTTGCCCTTCTGCTTCCGGCGGTGCAAGCTGCCCGTGAAGCGGCGCGGCGAACGCAGTGCACGAACAAGCTGAAGCAGATCAGCCTGGCGATGCACAACTATCACGACACCCACAACGTGCTTCCCTTCGCGACGACTTATGTCACCCCGAGCACGACCAAACACACTTGGGTCGAGCTGATTTTGCCATTCATCGAGCAAACTTCGCTGTACGAGAATCTGAACTTCTCGGTCAGCAATGAGCACGCCGACAACAGCGAACTGCACGGCAAGCGATTCACCTTCATCAGCTGCCCGTCGAACCCACGCGGCGACCAACTATTCCCCGTTGGTAAGACCGCGTGGGCCGAATCGAGCTTCACCCATCAGGGGCTCGACTATCCGCTCTGCATCGGCACGGTCCAGCCCGACTTCACGACTCCCGACTGCACCTCCAACTCCTCGTTCTGCATTTCGGAAACCGACTCGGCCAACGTGTGGAACACCCACATGAAGGGCCCAGGCGTGTTCAACCGCAGCGCCGTCAGTTCGAAGTTTGCCGAGGTCACCGATGGTCTCAGCAATACGTTCCTGGCCGGCGAACGCCTCGCACAGGAATGCAATTGGGGTGGCGCTTTCACGATCAACTTTCCGTGCACCTACATGGCGCAAAAGCCGAACAGTCCCAGCCGCCACAAGCCCGCAACCGCCGCATCGGTCGACGAATGGTGGCGCAACTGCGGCTTTTCAAGCCAACATCCTGCCGGTCTGAACATGGCCCTCTGCGATGGTTCGGTGCGATTCATCCCGAACAGCATCGACTTCACTGCGTGGTGCCGAGCCGGTGACAAAGCCGACGGCCAGGTGGTTGATCTTCCTTAAGCAAGAAGCGCGTCTTCGCACGGGTGCCGGGGCCTAAGCGCAGCGTGGCCCCGTTGTTTGTGCAATCGATAGGTCGGTAGCACGCTGCGCTTAGGCCCCGCCACCCTAATCCCATCCTTGATCCCGAGAAAACCTTCAATCCATGATGTTTCCTAGTAGGACAGTATCACCGAGCATGGTGCTGCTCATGGCCGCGTGGCTGTTCGTCGGCTGCTCAGGCGGCGGCGCGGATGGCTTGACGCAAGTAACCGGCACCGTCAAGCACAATGGTCAGCCACTGAAGTCAGGCACCATCACCTTCATGCCGGTCGCCGGCACGACGAGCGCCACGGGTGAGATCGCAGACGGAGAGTACTCGCTAAGTACGACCACCCCAGGCGACGGCGCTCCGCCGGGCGACTACAAGGTCTCCGTCACGGCCTGGGAAAAGCTGCCAACCATGACCGAAGCGGGCGTCCCGGCCGTTCCCGAGAAGTACATGAACGCGAGCACGTCGGGCCTGACGGCCAAGATCGAAGCGCAAGGGTCGCAGGAGGTCAATTTCGACCTGCAGCCGTGAGCGCTGTGGAGTCCGACGCAGATTCGGTGAAGCACTATCCGGGTGGCCGGGGCTGGAGCGTACTCGCGAAGCCCCGGGCTTCGTTCACTGCGTTGAGTCCAGCCCCAGCCACCCGATTGCGCTGGCAAAGCTTGATCCAGCGCAGACGATCGTACTTCGATCACCCGCGCAGTACTGCCAGAGCGAACAGCCCCGTCAGAATCGCAATCGTCACGCCCATCGAGAACACGAACAGCACGAAGCCGAAGATGTCGACCTGATCGGGCCGTGCGAGCTTCGTCGGCTGTTTCTCTCGCGGCCCCATGGTCACTAGCAACATCAGCAGCGATGCGACAAACGCCAGGCTGAAGGGAACGAAGATCAGCCGAAACTCCAGCGACTTGGCATAAAGAATCGGCTTTGTGTGGGGAGTCAGAACCAACGCCAGCAGCGCAACGAAGCTTAGGGCGGCGGTCAGCTTAAAAAAGTCAAAACGGCGATCTTGGGTTTCCATGGCACCTGGATTATCCCGAACATCCACCTTCTGGGCCACCGGTGTTCCGGCGATCGGGAATGCTCGCAGGATCGTTGCAGCCGTTACAGCCGACACTGCAGATTGTTGTTCAGTTGTTGCGGGCGCGTGCAATCGGCCACGGACCCGATGCTATGGTTGCTTGCCTCTTGGCACACTTTGCCTGCTGGCATACCACGTTGCTACCTCTGCGCAGAATTCAGGCGGAATCGCCCTCATGACGGCCACCACCGAAATTACCACCGGCCGCCCTAGCCTCGAACGCGGCTGGACCTTGGCCGAACATGGCGAGAACCTCGAGTCGCCGCGGCTGTTCCCGCTGCGCTCATTCCCTTGTCGCGTCGGACGGCAGTCGACAGCGAACATTCGCCTACTGCATCCGACCGTCAGTGGCCTGCATGCCGAGATTGGTCGCGCCGGTCAGCAACTTCACGTGCGCGACCTGGGCAGCCGCAACGGCACGTTCGTCAACGGCAAGCGGGCCGACCAGTGGACTCCGTTCAACGAAGGCGATCTGCTGCAGCTAGGCACCGTCGTGTTCCGACTGACCGTCGAGCAGGCAGCCGTCACGCCGCAAGCCACCTACGCCTCGAACGACGTGAACGATCTGGCTCTGGCCCTGGCTCAGTTTGACAAACTGATGGACGAGAAGGCCTACATGGCCTACTTCCAGCCGATCGTTTACGCCGAAGACGGCTCGCTCTACGCCTACGAAGCGCTCGGCCGCAGCCGCCTGTTCGGGCTCAACCAACCCGCGATCATGTTCAAGGCCGCGGCCTACTTCAACATGGAAGCTGAGCTCAGCCGCCAGCTCCGCACCGAAGGCATCGCCGGCCTCTGCGCGAAGGGTGAAACGCACCTCTTCCTGAACACGCACCCGACCGAACTGACAGACCTGCCGCAGTTGATCACCTCGCTGCGGTTCCTTCGCAAAGCCTATCCGGATCCGGCGATCACGCTGGAGATCCACGAGTCAGCCGCCGTCGACATGACCAACATGAGACTGCTGCGGCTGGCTTTGAACGACCTGCGAATGGGCCTGGCATTTGACGATTTCGGCGCCGGCCAGGCGCGCCTTGCTGAACTCACGGAGACGCGCCCGGACTTCCTGAAGTTCGACATGCGGCTGATCCGCAACATCCACCAGTCGCCTGAGCGGATGGACCTGGTCGGCACGCTGGTGAAAGTGGCCCGCAGCCTGAGTATCGCCACGATCGCCGAAGGTATCGAGAGCGCCGAAGAAGCAGCCGCCTGCCGCCAGATCGGATTCGAACTGGCGCAAGGCTTCTACTACGGTCGCCCGGCGACAGCCCAGACGTACTTCGCTCAAAAAGCCGAAGTCGCCGTTGGGATTTAGGATTTCGGATTTCTGATTTTGGATTTGCGGACGGCACGCGTCGCGTCATAACGCTCCGTCCCAGGCTCCTGCCTGGGACGAAACTAACCCGAGGCTCTGCCTCGGCAGACCCGCGCGAAGACGCCGCCGCCACCGATCTTAGCCGGCGGGTAACACCCGCCGGAGAACAGCAGTTGGACTCTCCATGCGGGTTCCGGCTCAACTCGCTCTTCTCCGGGCCGTGTTACGCCCCGGCTAAGCGATCCACTCCATCAGCTCGCGCCATCGCCGCTGCTCTCAAATCCTAAATCATAAATCCGAAATCCTAAATTCTCTTCGGCACGGCCCCTGCATTAATGCCTCTCCGGCAATTCTGCCTGCCATTTTGCCCGCCTGCGCTACCCGCCCACCTTCGCCGCGCGGCAAAATACCAGTCTGGAGGACTCATCAACCATGGCTTTTCGTTTCGACAAACTCACCATCAAAGCTCAGGAAGCCGTCGCCGCCGCCCAGAACATGGCGAGCGAGCGGGGCAACCCTGAGATCACGACGTTGCACTTGCTCGCTGCCCTCGCGACCGAGAGCGACGGCGTCGCGAAACCCATTTTCGAAAAAATCGGAGTCAATCTGCCTCAACTAACCCGGCAGATCGAGGGAGAACTTGCGCGCCTGCCCCAAGCTTCCGGCGGATCGCAGCCGCAGCCCAATGCGGATATGCGCAACGTCCTCGAGGCTTCGAGCAAGGAAGCGGCTGCGATGAAGGACGAGTTCGTCTCGGTCGAGCACCTGCTGCTCGCCCTGACGAAGACCAATTCGCCGGCCAAGAACCTGCTGCAGATCAACGGCGTACGCGATCAGGACATCCTCTCAGCCCTGCGCGCGGTGCGCGGCAGCGCGCGCGTGACCGACCAGAACCCTGAGAGCCAGTACCAGGCCCTGCAGAAGTACGGCATCGACCTGGTCGAGAAAGCAACGCAAGGCAAGCTCGATCCGGTCATCGGCCGCGATAACGAGATCCGCCGCGTCATCCAGGTGCTCAGCCGCCGGACGAAGAACAATCCCGTACTCATTGGCGAGCCCGGCGTCGGCAAGACCGCCATCGTTGAAGGGCTCGCCCTGCGCATCGTCGCCGGCGACGTGCCGCAGAGCCTGAAGAACCGCAAGGTGATCGCCCTCGATATGGGTCAGCTGATCGCCGGCGCGAAGTTCCGCGGCGAATTCGAAGAGCGGCTGAAAGCCGTACTGCGCGAGGTGCAGCAGTCCGACGGCCAGATCATTCTGTTTATTGACGAATTGCACACCGTCGTCGGCGCGGGCGCTGCCGAAGGTGCCGCCGATGCCGCCAACCTGCTCAAGCCGGCGCTCGCTCGCGGCGAACTCCGCTGCATCGGCGCCACGACGCTCGACGAGTATCGCAAGCACGTCGAAAAAGACGCCGCGCTGGAACGCCGCTTTCAGCCGGTCTACGTCGGCGAGCCGACCGTCGAGGACACGATCAGCATTCTCCGCGGCCTGAAGCCGCGCTACGAATCGCACCACGGCGTGAAGATCAAAGACTCCGCGCTCGTCGCTGCGGCGAAGCTCTCGCATCGCTACATTACCGACCGCTTCCTTCCCGATAAGGCGATCGACCTAGTTGACGAAGCGGCCAGCCGATTGGCGATGGAACTCGAGAGCGTGCCGACCGAAATCGACGAAGTGCAGCGCCGCCTCCGCCAGCTGGAACTGGCCCTGCGCCAGCTCTCCGAAGAGACCGACGAATCGGCAGATCAACACCGTGCTGAGCTCGAAGAGGAAATCACCGAGCAGAAGCGCGTCCTCGCCAGCCTGCGCGAGCAGTGGGAAGCCGAGAAGCTCGGCGTCGGAGACGTGCAGAAGCTGCGCAAGGACCTTGAAGCGGCCAATCACGAGTTCGCCCAGCTCGAAACGACGATCAAGGAGAAGCAGTCGGTCGGCCAGTTCCCGAGCGAAGAGGATTTTCAGAAGCTCTACACGCTCGACGTCCGCCGGCGTCAACTGCGGCAGCAGATTGACAAGGCCGAGGACGACGAAGAACAGGCCGCCGCGGCTGCAGCATCGAAAGATGGCAAGGACGGCAAAGCCGCGTCAAAAACCGGTGGTCGTCGCCTCCTGCGCAAGGAAGTGACCGAAGACGAAATTGCTCATGTCGTCAGCTCGTGGACCGGCATCCCTGTCACACGCATGCTTGAGACTGAGCGGGCCAAGCTGCTGGTGATGGAAGAGCGGCTGCATCAGCGCGTCGTCGGCCAGGACGAAGCGGTCGTTGCCGTGTCGAACGCGGTGCGCCGCGCTCGCAGCGGTCTGCAGGATCCGAACCGGCCGATCGGCTCGTTCATCTTCCTGGGGCCGACCGGTGTTGGCAAAACCGAGCTTTGCAAGGCACTCGCCGAAGTGATGTTCGACGACGAGAACGCAATGGTGCGCATCGACATGAGCGAGTTCATGGAGAAGCACACCGTCAGCCGGCTCATCGGCGCTCCGCCCGGCTACGTCGGCTACGAAGAAGGCGGCAAGCTTACCGAAGCGGTCCGCCGTCGGCCGTACTGCGTGATTCTGCTCGACGAAATCGAGAAGGCCCATCGCGACGTGTTCAACGTGCTGCTGCAGGTGCTCGACGATGGCCGGCTGACCGACAACCACGGCCACACGGTCGACTTCACGAACACCATCATCGTGATGACGAGCAACATCGGCAGCCAGCTGATTCAGGAGATCACTCGCGAAGGTGGCTCGCAGGACGAGCTCAAAGAAGCGGTGAAAGAAGCCCTGGCAGCCAAGTTCCTACCGGAGTTCCTCAACCGCATCGACGAGACGATCGTGTTCCACCCGCTGGGCCGCGACCAGATCGGCCAGATCGTGGAGATCCAACTCGGCAACCTGCGGAAGCAACTCGCCGCCCAGGACATCACGCTGGAAATCACCGAGCCGGCGCGCCGCGAGATCGCAAGCGAAGGCTACGACCCCCAATTCGGCGCCCGCCCGCTGAAGCGCGTGATCCAGCAGCGCATCGCCAATTCACTCGCCACCGAAATCCTCAAAGGCCACGTGAAAGAACACGGCGGCGTACGCATCGACTACGACGGCGAGGAATTCACCTTCGAAGCCCTGCCGCCACGCACCAGTGGCGGTCCCGCCGGAGCCTCAACCTCCGGCAAAGGCGGCACTACCGTGGAGACGGTGGATGTGCACTGAGGCATTTCACGTAGGGCAGGCTCCGGCCTGCCTGACCGGAGGCGAAACTCGAGTTGGCGGCAGGCGGGGTGGCATTGCACAGAAGAGCTTGTGCCATGCCGTCGCCCTTAAGGCGTCGGCATGCTGCTCACCGAGTTGACCGTCTGTGCCCCGGGCAGTCACTTGGTAGCGATTGGCGTCAGTTTTGCCTCGCAAGCGTCCGCGGGCTTATGATAGGCGGCTGCAAGGCAGTCATCGCTAGGGCTGCTGCCCCACCAAGCCATCGCATTCCTCGCAAAGGGCTCTCCCGTGCGTAACTCATGGTTCGATTATTGTCGCCTCTCGATGGTGCTGGTCTCGTTGGTGTCTGCGGGGACACGGTTGGTCCCGGAGTCGGTGGCCCAGGAGTCGTCCAGCCGACGAGGCGCGGTGGCGGAGAAGGAGGCGGATGACGCGTTCGCCTTGACCGCCGAGCAGGTTGCGAATCCTCCCGAGCGCAAGCTTGAGTTCGATGAAAACAGTGGCAGCATCGAAATGCCACTGCTGGGCGCCGATCCGAGATTGCTCCAGAAAAAGTACGTGGCTTCACTCGCCCTGAAGTTGCCTCCCCAAACCACCTTTCAGAACGAACTGAAGGACCTTAACCGCCTCCAGGATTTCGGTCAGTCATACCTGCTGTTCCCCCATTACAATTCTGGACCCGGCCTCGTTGAGGATCCGATTGGTGAAACTCTGAAAACGATTCTCGCGGCGATGCCTGAGGACAAACGTCCCTCGGCTGACGAGATCGAGTTCTTGCAGCACGCGCCGGTCGAAATCCAAGTCGGTATGAGCCACGCTTCGGATGGCAGCGGCTTGATTCGCGACTTCACCATCTTCGCCGATTCGCCGGAAGCGGCCCGCTCCCGCGCCGCCACGCTGTTGAAGATTTTAGACAACGGTCTGACTAGGGCTTTCCAGGTAGAGCTGTTCGAGCAACGCACGAAGTTGCTTCAAGACATCGAAGCCGATCAGAAGGGACTGGAACGAGCAACCGCGGAGTTTGAGCAACTGCGAAACGAAGCGACTGAGCTGGCCGATTTTCCAAGCGATCTGCTGCCGAACCTGCGCGTTCAGCAACTGCAATTGGAAGTGGATCTAGCCGGGACCAAAAGCCGGATCGAGGCCTGCCAAAAACTGCTCGAAGGGGAGCGGATAACCGGCGATCGTCGGGAGAAATTACTCGATCTGAAAATGGCCGCCGAAGTCGATCTAGCCAGCTTCGAAGCGCGGCAAAAAACGATCACCCGCTTTGTCGAAAAGGCAAAACGATCGCTAGAACTCGACGGCCTGCTCAAGGAAAACGGCATGCTGCGTAGCAGGCATCAGCAGAGTCTCGGGCAAAAGAATCGCAAAGTACGCTCGCTCGAGACGCTGATCCCTAACTACCAGCCCTTACCGCTGGTGGGCAAGATTCGCATTCAACCGCTGAAGTGGACTCGATAAAGAGCGGGGCGCGCTGCTGGAGCGGGTGACAATGAGATCGTTCCGCTTAAAGTCTTCTAGCGACCCATCTCCGCCTTTGTTTCAACCTCGCTGAGCGTAATCGAGCAAGTTGGCCCCGTGTCGCTGAGTATTTTTTGGGCGAGCAGGCGGTTGATTGGGGCGAGGATGCTGAAGTGATTGGCGCCGGTGACGGTCAGGAAGTGGAGGTTTGGGTTGTTGGTTTTGCGGTCCATCGTGTGGATCGAGTCGGCGTTGGAGGGTTGCTCGGTTCCTTCGAGGGCGAAGGTCGGCGTGGCGATGTTTTCGAGCCAGTAACTCGGCGAGCGGAGGCGGCGTTCCTTCGTGCTGCTGGCCCAGACTCGTTCTTCGCTGCCATAGCCGGCCACGTCGTCGGCGGGGCCGAAGCTGAAGACCGCGCGGAAGCGATTGCTCGAGGCTGCGGCGAGCAGTGCGAGCGTGCCGCCGGTGCTGTGGCCGCCGAGATAGATTCGGCTGGGGTCGACATGGCTTTGCCCGGCGAGGTATTCGGCTGCGGCGAGCACGTCGTCGACTTCGCCGTACAGCACCTCGCGGTGGCCGGGATTTTGGTTGCCGCCGCGGAGCGACGGGACCATCATCACGATCCCCGCCTGGCGGTAGGCGGCGGCCGTTTGATCGTTGTCGGGAGTCGCCGGGCTCCACATGTCGCCGATCGAATTGTCGAAGCCGCCAACTACCCAGATGATGGCGGGACGTTTCTGGCCGTCGCCTGAATCGGGCGTGAGATAAGCGGCGAGTTGCCCAGCCGGCGAGGGATACTGCACGATCTGAAACACTTCGGCGGGCGGCTGTTCAACCGGGTAGCCAGCCTTCTCCTGCCGCACAAGCGTCGTCTGGAACTTAGCCCGCTCCTCGGCCAGCTTCGCACCCGGCGGCGGCCACGCTTCGCCGCAGCCGAGCGATGAGAGTGCGACCAGTAATAGTACGGGAGCAGCAGGCAAAACACGCATAGACGTTGCTCGCAGGAGAATGTGAGCGAAGGGACGGCGCGATGGGAGAGAGCGAAGCGCGAGGAGCATCTTAATAGCGGAGGAAGTCGCTGTCATCCATTGCCGCAGATACAGCCCAACACCCTGAGTTGCGAGACGGTGCTTATCGCGTCCTGCGACTTCTCAGATAGAAACCGTAAGCGATCAAGATTGGGCAGGCGGCGAGCAGCACGCCTACGACACCCCACTTGCCGAGTGCGTTGTAGATCACCCACAGCGATCGCGTGAGCCCGAGGCCGTCTTCATCTTGTTCGAAGCGTGTGATTCTCTCGTGGAGATAGTAGGCTCCGTAGAGCGAAACCAAGCCCGCCAGGACCATGACCCACCAGCGCTCGGCTTGCGGCGAGCCTCGACTCGGGAAATTGTGGCCTGTCATCGTTGTTCTATTTGCTTCTGAAGCCGATAGAGCACATGCCGCCGCAGTGAATGTCCTTCGGGTAGCACCGGATGGTCGAAGTCGTCGTCGGCTGAGCGTGTCATGCCAAGGCGTTCCATCACGGCGCGCGAGCGGATGTTGTGGGGGACGGTGAAGGAGACGATTTCTTCCAGGCCGAACTGCGTGAAGCCGTGGCGGAGGGCGGCGTGGGCCGCTTCGGTGGCGTACCCTTTGCCCCAGTGAGCACGGGCGATCCGCCACCCGATTTCGACACACGGAGTGAAGTGGGCGGGGAAGTCGACGTAGCCCAGGCCGACAAAGCCGACGAACGGGGCAACGCCCGGCACTTCGACCGCCCATCGGCCGTAGCCCCGCTCGTCAAAGTGCTTCTCTAGCCGATCGGCGAGGGCATCGCTTTCCTCGCGAGTGAGCAGTTTGGGCAAGCACTCCATCACCTCGGGATCGGCATTCATCGCGGCGAACGGCTCGCGGTCTTCAGGCCGCCATTTACGGAGCAATAGTCGCTCGGTTCGGAGGAAGTCTTGTGTGCTGCTCATGAGAACCCGGGAGCTATAAATCCAACGTGCGGATGTGCGGGCGAATCGAGATCCACTCGCGGTTCGCACTGCTGAGGATGCCAGCAATGGCACGCGGCGTGGAGACGCATCGTAGCAAAGGATCATCAAATGCAGTTGCTGCCCCATTCCTGTCCGGCGCGAGGCGCCCGCCCAATCGAAATAAGCTACAGCGGAAGCCATAGCTTGCGCGCTACGCGAAGGCCGGCCTCGGCCAGGTCGACAAGTGGTACAGTGGGCGGCAGGTGCAGGTTGTGCCACTCGCAGCGATCCGTGGAGCCTGTGGTCTCGTGGCGCAAACTGCCGCCGACGACTTCTGCCTGGTAGAGGATGCGGATGCCGTGAAACTGTTCGTCCTCGGTGTCGTCGTAGATCGAGTCGACTGCCGCGATCGAGTGGCCTCTCACCTGCAGGCCGGTTTCTTCTTCCACCTCGCGAATCATTGCAGCTTCCGGTTGCTCGCCGAACTCTAAGCCCCCGCCGGGAAGCGTCCAGGCGCCTTTCCAGCGAGGCAATTCTGAAGAGATGCGGCAAAGCAGGATGCGACCGGCGTCGTAGATCAAGGCATAGGCCGCCACGCGCTGGCGCTGGGGTTTCATGAGATGCTTTCGTTTAAAAAAATGGCACGATGGGCTTCTTCGCGTAGTATCATAGCCCGCCGGAGGACCAGCGATGATTGCAGAAACTCCTTGTCCAAAGTGCGGATCGAAAGACTGTATTCCGGACGCACGAATGATCGATCATAGCGGTGCACACAGCGTTGCTTGCGATCTGTCGGTTGGGGTCTATCGTTGGCCATCGGCCCTGCTGCTGAAGGGACAGGTGATGACCAGCCTGCGTGCGAAAGTGTGTGCGCGCTGCGGCTTTACCGAACTCTTTGCGAGCGATCCACAGACGCTCTATGAGACGTGGCTGGCAGCTAGAAGCTCCCAATAGCCGTTCGCTGCCGCGGAGATGTGGCGTTGCCCGGTGTTCGGCGGGTTTACTTCGCACGACGAGGCGCTGCAGGCCGGCCTTGGCGTGCTTCACTAGGGCAGCGCTTCGCTATGCCCTAGCCACCCTTTCCGATAGCCACCCCTTGCTCTAGCCATTCTTTCCGCTAGCCACCCTTGGTTGGTCGGACGTTCCCCGGCCCTGCTTTTGGTTGATTGGCCGCTCGTTGCCGTTTCTAATTCTCGCATCTTCTCTGGGTTCGCTTGGTCAGTCACCAAAGGGCGAAGGTCTATGGCGCTGGAACCGATCAACTTGTTTTCGCACCGCATCGATCCGAGCGGTGTGCTCGGGGTTTTGCGCGATTTTGGCGAGGTGCGGGTCGATGGGCCCGAAGACGACTGGGAGACGGCCGAGCTCACGCTCAAAAAGAAGTGGCTGCGCGAGGCGCAGGTGCTGCAGCTGGGGCATGATGCGGAGTATTACGACGGCGACGGCTGGCCGCGGCAGGTATTGGGCATGCAGGGTTACTTCTCGCAATTCCCCGACTCGCCGCGGAAGCCGGAGGTGCTGCAGGCGATCGGCGCCCTTCGTTTCGCCCTGTCGGTGCCGACGGACGATCTGGATATCGAGAGCGACGACGATCGTCTGGCAGTGCTTTATGCGGTGTGTGAGCATCTCGATGGAGTGATCTTCACGCCGTCCGCCCTGCGTGATTCGCAGGGGCGCGTGTTGATTGGCGCTGATGGCGAGTGCGATCCGGAAGCGGTGCTGCCGACGGCCCGAGCGTCGGATCTGCCGGCGGTCGACGATGACGAGTATTCCGTCGAGTTCAATGGGGATGAAGAGCCGCTCGACGACCCAGTGCCACCTGCGCCGGAGCGGGTCGCCCAGCGGGCGCTCGCGCTGACGGCGGTCGCGGCCCGGGCGACGCTGGAACTCGACGCGCCGCAGATGGACGACCCCGAATTCCATCGTCAGCGCCTGCTCAAGTGGATCGGCGAGCTCGGCATCGGCGATGAGCTGGAGCCGGACGAATGGGAAGTGCTGCAGCGGCCCGTCGGTCGGCTGGAGCAGCAATCGTTCGTCAATGCCATGTGGCGCGTCGAAGGACTGGGAGTGCTGGCCTGGGCTCTGCAACGGTATGAGCTGCCGGCCGACGACGAACTGGTCACGCCACCGGACCTGTATCAGAGCATGCGGCTGTTCAAGGCGGACGAGGCTCGCGAGATTCTCGAAGAACCGAATCTGCGGCCGATCGAAGAGCTCGACGAGATGGCCATCCACCTGCTCATGCTGCACTGGCGGGTGCGCGATTTCTCGCTGCGGCCAGAGCCGATGGACTTTGTGGCGTTCTCAAAGAAGAGCTGGCTCGGGGAGTTCGACATCAGCCGCTTCCGCATCCTCGACAACGACCTGGCGATTGGCAACGCCGCGATTGCCGACGCTCCTGCCGACGAAGTCGGCCGCGTGCAAAGCCTGGCCATGGAGCGGCACCTGGCGATCAACTGGCTGATGGGAGATGCGGAGTTGTATTCGGATGTGGATACTTCGACGTGATGGCGGGATTCGTCGTGGCTCAGCGAGCCATTGAATGGTGGGCCTGGTTTTGTCAGGCACAGGGTGCCTGACCTACTTCATGACGAGAGAAACATCCCATGTGGCCGTTTTCGAAGAGGGCGAAGGATATCACAGTGCTGCCGGCGATTTCGTCAGACGACATGCAGTGGATGGTGGGCGAATCGGATTACGGCGGATCTCCGCTGCTCATCCGCGTGAACACGAGCGCACGAGAGTGGGCGGGGCATCCGGCGCTGCCGATCAAACTCGGGTTTGCGGTGCCGCTCAACGCACCCAGTGAGGGTGGGCTGCCCGATCCGGAGGAGAACGATCAACTCGACGAGATTGAGGATATCATTCGCGACCAGGTCGAAGCCCGAACCAAGGGCGTGCACGTGCTGGTGCTGACGACCGGCACGATGAAGGAGTTTGTATTCTACGTGCCGCGCGATCTCGACTTCCCTGCTCTGCACCAGGCGATCCAAGCCGCTGTGAGTACGCACGAAGTGCAATGCGTCGGCGAACATGAGCCGAAGTGGGATACGTATCAGCAGTTCAATCCGGCGTAAAAGGATCGCGGCCGCTAACGACTCTTGCCAAACACGTCGACGCGATCGCGGAAGTACTGAGCGAGTGCTGGTTCGTCGGTGATACGATAGAGACGATTCCAACCCCAGTCGGCGAGCACCACGGGCCACTGGGCGAGTGCCCGGCATAGTATCAGAGCGGTTGTCGCATCGTCCTGACTGCGCAAGTCGAAAGTGAACCAAGCTGTCTTCACCAGGTCCTCGTCAAACTCGACGAACATAGCCAGGCTCGAGTGAGCTCCGAACGCCCAGGTGTGCTCGCACTCCGTCGCCTGACTGCCGTAACCGGATAAAACGCGGTCGAAGGGAGGCAGGATTCCATTGACCGCCTTTAGTAAGTGAGAGCGTCGGATCTTTAGCTCAAGCAGCGGGATTGGGGGCTGGGGAATGGAAAAAATTTCGGTCCAGCCGACTCCGGCCCTATGGGCATCGGAGAACTCCTGGGCCGCTTGCATTGTCTTCACAAGAAACGACCAATTCGCCTCCGGAACGAGTTCGAGTTGGCCGTATTCGTCCTCGTGAAAGTAGATTTCGCGCACTTCTCAGGTCTTCTACTTCGCAGGATTGTGAAATCGAGATTGACGTTTTGGAGACGAGAATTGCTCAGCGTTTCTTCGGAACCAGCTTGATCGTGGTTTCGCGCGGGTTTTGGGTGCCTTCACGGCGGATGTAGACAGGCGTGTATCCGGCGGCTTCGATTTGCAGTTCTAGTTGCCCGGCATACCGAGACTGAAGTTCCGCTTGCTCAAGAAAGGTTCGTGTTTCGCTTTCGTTCACGACCATCGCCAGCAGTAGCGCAAGCAGCACCATCGTGTAGAACAAATCAAGCAGGCGAAAACGGAGTGGTGGGTCCTCCAGGTGACGTTCGGCTGGCGGCTGCGGCGGGGCAAGTGTCTGATCGTGCTGTGTCTCGGGTAACGTCATGTTCAATTCCTCGCCCGCTTGATCAACACATTCCTTTGGGCGGAATAGTGCACGTCGTACCCCTCGCTGCGAATGGCTTTTTGAAGCGATTCGTGGCGGGCGGTGCCTCGCTCCAGTTGTTGTTGAGCAAGAGATTTCTCACGCTGCGTCAGAAACCACACAAAACCCACGCCGAGCAGCAGTAGCGCCCAGATGCAGTCTTGCAGGCTGAAGAATCGCGATGATCTCAGGTTTTGGATCAATTCATCCATAGCAGCGATTCTCTGATCCTGCGCTAGGCGAAATCAAGCCGACCCCGCTGGTTCATTCGCCTCGATCTGCCAGGTTAGGGCAGCCGGCTTAAGCTTTCGATACCATGAACGCGGGTAGGCGATGTGGCATAGAAGGCGTGCACTCTTAACGCTCATGTATCCTTCGGGAGCTTCTCGATGACCGAAAACGATGGAATCCTCCGTCAGGCACTCGTTCAGCTGCAGCAGGAGCTGACGCTGGGGCCGGGGGATGAGGCATACATTTTGAATCCGCATGAGCGGGGGTTGTTGCCGGAGCTGGATGCGCTGTCGGCCGCGCAGGCGTCGACTGTTCTGCCGCCGGGGAAGGCGTCGATCGCGGCGCATGCGGATCATGTGAACTACGGCATCACGCTGATCAATCGCTGGGCGGCTGGCGAGGAGAATCCGTGGGCCACCGCCGATTGGGAAGCGAGTTGGCAGCGCGGGCAGGTGGACGAAGTCGCCTGGCACGCCTTGCGGGCCGATCTGCGGCGGCAGTGTGAACTGTGGCGCGAGGTAATTGCGACGAAGACCGATATGAATCTGCAGGAGGCCTGCGGACTGGTCGGCAGCGTGGCCCACCTGGCCTACCACATTGGGGCCGTGCGACAGCTGGTGCTGCGCGTGAGATAGGCCACGCGATTTCATAGGTGGCACCCTGTGCCTGACGGAACCAAGTTTGCGAACTAGACGGTAGTTGCCGCGCGAGCCGTTTTCCGTCAGGCACGGAGTGCCTGACCTACGCCTTCTAACCTTGGGCGACTTTCATGAGTAAAGACGAGCGGCCCGAAGTTGGAGAAGTCACGGCGATAGACGTGGTCGACCTTAGCGGCCTCTACGCGAACCGCGTGGATCAGTACATGATCGCGGCCCGAGATCGGCCCGGGGTCCGGCTCGCGCGAGAAGAAGCAGAGCGCGTGCTCAGCCTCTATCAGGCGCTGCCACCTGGTGACGGCGCTCGCTGCCATACTCCTCCCTACGGTCTGCGTATGTTCCGCGAACAACGGACCGTTTGCGAAGTCTCGATCTGCTGGCAGTGCAATAACATGTTCGGCGAAGCGAATGGGCAGCCCTTCTGTATCAGGTTCGACAGCTCTAGTTCTCCAGCTCAGAAGTTGCTGTCCGAATTGCTGAGGGCGGTTGGAGGTGCACTAGACTGACCTAACTCACAATCGCGCGAAGTTGACAAAATAGTAAAAAGATAGTAAATTATTGTCATTGCGAGCTTCGCTAGCCATTGGCCGGCGTGGTGGGGTTTGCTGCTGCGCACTTCCGTTGATGTTGTGAACCACGTGGTGTGCGGCCCCGAGCGTTTGGCGGTCGGGTCGTTCTTTCACAATCCGGTTGTGGGGCGAGTGAAAAGGGGTTGTGGAGCCGTGGCCAAGCGCCGCCTGCGAAGGGCTGTTTAGCCCTGTTCACGGCTCTGTGAAAAGGGGTTGTGAAGCGATGAGGGCAAATCGGCGTAAGTGTAGGAACTCTTGGGGTTTGTCGACCGTACGCGACGGTGCGTAGGGGTTGTATTTCAGTCGCTTCAGGGACTGTTCAACGGGCCGCTGGTCGGTGGTTGCGGAGTCGATCCGAGTGGTTGTGAGCGATTGTCGTGCGTGGCAGGAGTTTTGCGGCTTAGTCGGCGACGGCCGGCGACCGTAGGCGGGAGCTGATGGGCCAGGACTTCACTTTCCATTCGCGAAGGAGCTACCGATGATCGGACGACGAGAATTTGCCTTTGGCGGTCTGGGGGCTGGCGCTTTGGCAGCGATGGCGGGGCTCGCCCAGGGACAGGAGGAGCGGCAACGTGATGGTCGCGAGCGCGAAGAAGGTGGGCGGCGGCAGCGCGGCGGTCAACGGTCGCATCGCGGATACAGCGAGATGTATCGCGAGTGTGCCGAGGCCTGTTCGGACTGTCAGCGCGAGTGCGAGCGGTGTGCGATGCACTGCGCAGAGATGGTCGCCCAGGGGCATGAGCACCACAAGGAGACGCTCAAGACGTGCCTCGACTGCGCCGATTTCTGCAAGACGGCCGCCAGCATCGTCTCTCGCGGCGGGCCGTTTGCGGATCTGATTTGCGAGTCGTGCGCCGATGCCTGCCGCCGCTGCGGCGAGGCTTGCGAGGAGCACGGTGACAGTCGCGAGATGAAAGCTTGCGCCGAGGAGTGCGAGAAGTGCGAGAAAGCTTGTCGGGAGATGACCCAGCACTCGGGGCGCGGTCGGTAAGTTTGTGACTGTTTAGACGCAGCCTTCCCGTAGCTGAATTCGCCAGAATTCAGACGCCCTTCAGGTGGATCGTCCACTTGTCTGAATTCTGGCGAATTCAGCTACGGTTGCGACAAGCAGCTACGAGGAACGTGGCTGCGCGGTCGCGTGCGATTGGCGGCGGCGGACGGCGTAGCCGTAGGGCGTGGGCCACTTCGGTTCTTCGGCGAGAGCACTGCTGACGCGGTGGGCGAAGTAGGGTTCGCGGAGCAGTTCGCGGCCGATGAGCACGACGTCGGCCTGGCCGCCGAGGACGATCTCGTTGACGTGCTCCGGCTCCGTGATCATACCGACCGCTGCGGTGCGAATGCCGGCTTGTTGCTTGATCGCCGCGGCGAACGGCACCTGGTAGCCCTTGCCGACAGGAATCTTCGCGACCGGCACGATCGCGCCTGAAGAGCAGTCGATCAGGTCAACGCCGCAAGCCTTGAGCTGCTTTGCCAATTCGATCGATTGGGGCAGGTCCCAGCCTCCTTCGATCCAATCGGTGGCAGAGATGCGGGTGAAGAGCGGCAGGTCGTCGGGCATCGCGGTTCGCATGGCTTCAGCCACTTCGAGCGCGAGTCGCATGCGGTTCTCGAGCGAGCCGCCGTATTGGTCGGTTCGCTGATTGCTCAGGGGCGAAAGAAACTCGTGCAGCAGGTAGCCATGGGCGGCGTGAAGTTCGATTACCTCATAGCCGGCCTGCACCGCGCGGCGGGTGGCGGCGACGAACGAATCGATGACGGTGCGGATGTCGTCAAGTGTGGCCGCTTTCGGTGTGGGATGACCGGGAGCAAACGGCAGAGCGCTGGGAGCCAGCGTTTGCCAGGCTCCTTCGCTGGGCTCGAGCGGTGCGCCGCCGACCCAGGGTACGCGGCAGCTGGCCTTGCGGCCGGCGTGGGCGAGTTGAATGGCTGGGACGACTCCCTGGCTCTTGATGAAGCGGGCGATCCGGGCGAAGGATTCCAGATGGTCGTCGTCCCACAGGCCGGTGTCGCCGGGGGTGATGCGTCCTTCGGGCGTGACGGCGGTGGCTTCGACCATCACGAGCCCCGCCCCACCGACGGCTCGGCTGCCGAGATGGACGAAGTGCCAGTCGTTGGGGTAGCCATCTTCGGCCGAGTACTGGCACATCGGCGACATGCCGATGCGGTTGGGGATCGTCACACCGCGGATCGTGAGCGGCGACAGGGCGTCGACCGGCTCGATCGCCGTCTCTTCCTGAAAGTGGCTATTGCACGAAAGCTTGGTGCAGGGATCGGCGGATTCTTGCATGATGGCAGCACTCCTAAGATCGAAAACGCATCGGCCTGCCAATGATACAGGCGATGGTTAAGAATCTTACGAGTGCGGACAGATTTTTTCGCAGCGGCCGAAACTGCCGTACGTCGCCTTGGTCGTCCCTCCGATCAAGGCGAGTTGCAAAGGACCCGGATCGAGAGTCGAGTGCTAAGGCAGGCCGATGCTGGCATCGGCATCGTTTTCGGGCCACCAAGGAGCGGTGTCACTGGACACTCCTCCCACGGTGCGGCGGGATCGCGTAGTCGATTGCTCCGGTTCCGTCAGGTTGAAGACCCAGTCCGTGGCGATCAGCGCGGGGTGGGTGTTGAGTGACATAGGGGCGACCTCGACGCGCGCGGACGCAACGGCGGTTACAGGATCCTCCGGATCGAGCAGCAGCAAGGAGCTTGAGTGGCGCTCGGTTGCCGCAGCAGTTTCACCTTCGCCTTCAGCCCCTGCTCCGACCGGATTGGCATGCAGCCAATTGATGATGGCCAAAGCGTCGGCTGCGGTCAGGTGACCGTCGTCGTTCACGTCGAGGTGATGCAGGTTCGACGGCCGGGCTCCGAGTTCGGAGGAGGGAGCATTGCGCATGAAATGCAGCCGGTTGATGACCAACAAAGCGTCCAGTGCCACGATATGGCCATTACCATCGACGTCGCGTGGTTCGCCCGGCCGATGCCAGGGACGGCTATTTTCGGTGACATTGAGCGTGAACCGGGCGACCTCGAACGGCGTCGTTTGAGTGGTCCAGACCTCGACAACAATGCCATCGTCCTCAGACGCGGTGAGATACTCGCCCCACTTCAGCTGTAACTTGCCCTGAACGACTTCAAAGCGGCCGTCCGAAACGTTCCACGGGCCATTCCAGGGATAAGTGGGAAGCGGCCCAATCACAGTGCCCGATACGTTTTCTTCGACAGTCGCTTCGCCTTCCCAGGTGGTGTAGACGATGTAGTTGCTCGGGTCAGTATCGGTGATCGCAACAGTGCCGTTGGCATAGGCCGTGGCCTTTGCCACATGAACGTGCTGCCCCGGTTGGGCTGTGATCGTTGCACGGAAGGTCCATGCTTCTCCGGGATCGAATCGGTTGTTCAGGTTCGTGTCGCCGGTGTTGGTGACCGACCCGCGGCCCGTGCTATAGATTTGCACGGAGTCGGTTGCCCCATCGACCGCGACGAACAAATGTTTGCCACTGGCGTCGACCTGCAATTCGACCGGTTCGCCACCGGTGACGTTGATATCTGCCAGCTTCTGGAAGGTGTTGGCGTCCCAGATGCCGATCTTGCCCGTGGTGCTGACGATGTAAGCGATCTGACCGTCCGGGCTATAGGTAATCTCTTTGGGTAGCCCACCGGTGTTGAAGCTGCCCACGAGCGACATGTCGCTCGTGCGATACTTCGGCACTCCACTAACGCCCTCCAAGCCGACATCGGTAATGATCGAAACATAAGCACCGTCGTTTGTCAGCGCGATGTCTTCTCCGATACTGTCTGTTTCCATTCGCCACAGCCGAGTCGGCGGATCTGTGGTCATATCAATCTGGTTGAACGTGGAGCGGACGGGACTTTCGCTCAGGTAGTACAAGCGAGTCTTGTCCGGGCTGATGAGCGAGGTTCCGTAATAGAAGTCGTTGCCGGGCAAGGTGATGGACGGACCGACTTGCTGACCGTTGTGCGGACTGACTTGATCGATGTCGCCGATCGCATGGATAAGCAATCGGCCGTCCGCTCCCACGTTGAGGCCGTCGTAGGCCCAACCCGGTACAGCCGGAAGCAAGGTGCGAGTAGTCAAATCTAGCACCGGAACACTGAAGCCGCCTCCAGTGCCGCCCAGGTAGAGGTGGTTGCCATTGTTGGATAGCGCCAAGTACTTGGCTTCTAGGAACTCTATGTCCACTGTCGAAAGCGCGAGCGTGTTTGTGTTAAAGATCAGGAGTCTGTTTTCTCCCGAGTCGGGCGAATCGATACCGGCATACATGAACGGCTGCGTCGGATGCATCAGAAAGCCGTATGCGAAGCCGAAGCTGTGAGTGCCACGCAGGGTGCCTTGCGCGTGCAGCGTGGTGAGGTTGGGCAGAGCAACGATGTCGTCGTCCGGCGACGGCGTTCCGTTGTCGTCGACGACTGAAAGATCGGTTAGCGCCATATCGCCGTTATTGGTCACGCGATAGGTGGTCGCTGCGTTCTCACCCGAGGTGAGAACGATGCCCGGCGCATTATCCGCGTCGACTGTCTTGATCGACGCTTGGATGTCGAGGCTGGCGACGAAAAGCCGTCGCTGCTCAAGACATTCGATTCGCAGGGCGCGTGGAGAGAGACCTTTGCGGTGACGCAATTGCATGGCTGCCGATTCCGGAAAGAAAATCGTGGTGATGAGAACCGCGGTGCCTCTTCTCCCCCCAGAGTGGCGGACCTATTCTGCCTGCTGCCGCGGCATGCCGCAAGAGCAAGTCAGTAGCTGGATGTTGGTTTTCGAGAAGGGGGCGGCCGCCGCGACCAAGCCGTTGCACTCAGAAAAGAGGAGTACCCTAATGTAGACCGGTGCGGTCGCAGTCATCAGACGCGTCATTGGGCCACCCGCCGGCCGCTGCGCCCGACGCTCCACTTACGGCGCGGCGAGACCGAGACGTCGGTGTTTCCGCTCCGATGAGTCCGAACACCCAGTCGGCTGCGATCTGGGCGGGCGGCTGGTTTGGCGTGGCCGCCGGCTCTTCGAGATACGAATCGGCTGCGGCGGCCTGCGGTTCGTCCTGGTGAACCGAGAGCAGCAACCCCGACTGTTGCCCAGGGACTGCTGCGGAGTCGTCCTCTCCTTCACCGCCCGAGGAAACGGGGTTGGCGTGCAGCCAGTTGATGATCATCAACGCGTCGGCTGCGGTCAGGTGACCATCCGCGTTGACATCGAGGTAAAGGGCCTGTGTATTCGGCCGGGCGCCAAGTTCCGAGCTTTGCGCGAAGCGTGCTGCATGTAGATGATTGATGATAATCAGCGCGTCACGCGGAACGATATGGTTGTCGCCATCCACGTCTTGGGGCGTGAAGGGCTTGTGCCAGGGACGCACGTTCGCAACCACATCGATCGTGACGCGGAACAGCAGTCGTGGGCTTGCCTCGACCGTGTGAATCTCAACCACAAGGCCGTCGTCTTCCGCCACAGTCAGGAACTGATCGGGCTTGAGATCGAGGTATGGGCCGTTAACGAGGAAACGGTTGTCGGAGATTGTCACCGGGCCGACGTACGGATCGGGCGGCAGCTGAGCGATGCCGAGCCCCATGACATTCTCGGCTGCCTGGGCGGCGACTTCGGCAAATGGAGCCACGGCATTGAAGTAGGCGGTTGTATTGGCCGTGACCGCTTCGCTGCCGTTGGCGATGCCAATCGCGCTCAAGCCGATCGCGAATTGCCCGGCCTGGACGTTGATCTGGTGTCGGTAGGTCCAGGTTTCGCCCGGATCGAGCAAGTTATTCTCGTTCAGGTCTCCCACATTGCGGTTTCCGGTGCGGCCGGTTTCATAGACGTAGAGCGAGTCGACCGCCGGATCAGAATCAACGGAGGCGAACAGATATCGGCCGTCGCGCGGGATGAACATTTCGTGAGGGACCCCCGGCATCATGATTTCGCCAACTTGGGCGAACGTGGTCGCATCCCAGACCATTGCTTTGTTGTTCGATGCGTTTGGCGGGCCGATGGAGGTGTAGGCAAAGGCGCCGCTCGGGCTATAGACGAGTTCCTCCGGAGCTGGACCCGTGACAAAACTACCGACAATGCCCTGGTCGCTCGTGCGCTGCTTGGCAATGGCGAATTCGTTCGTAGGACTAACGTGGGACACGAAACTGAAGTGATTGCCGTCTCGAGTCAATTCCAAGTCGCGCCCGTTTTGTGCCGGTCCATTCGAACTTCGCCAAACGAGCGCCGGGGCAGCGGAATTGGTGACGTTGATTTTGTAGATCGAAGGACTGAAGTTTTCATCGCCATAGTAAAGGTGGGTTTTGTCCGGGCTCATGGCGAGCGTGCCGCGGTTGGGAAACATTCCTGGAATCACCGGGCTGGCGATCACTGGACCCACCAGAGCGCCGGTTTGCGGATGGATTTGCCGAATGCCGTCGGTGGCGACGACGAACAGCCGTCCGTCGGCACCTACTTCCACATCGGCGACCGGCGAGCCCACAGGGATGGAGGGAAGCTCGGAGTTCGTCGCGGTATCGATGACGGAAATCTTGTTCGCGAAAACCATTCCGATATAGAGCCGCGTCCCATCGTTGGAAATCGCCATGCCCAGCGGACCGGAGTTGGAACCCAGTGGTACGTTTGCTTCGACCGTTAGGGTTTGCGTGTTGATCACTGCAAGGCTATGCGTCGACATGATGGTCGCATACACATAGGGCAGCGTCGGGTGTTCCAGGAACTTCAGCGCGTTAAGTCCCGGGAACGTTTTCGCCAGCGTGCCGCGAGCAATCGGCGTCGTCAGCACGGGGCTGGGTGAGAAATCGTCGTTCACGTTGCCCGGGGTGCGGTTGTCGTCGAGCACGGCCACGTTCGATTGGGGCACATCGCCGGTGTTGGTGACCAGATAGGTCAGCTCAGCCGTAGTTCCCGGCTCAAGACTTGGCCCCGGAGGCGAACTGGCGTCTTGGCCGTTGATGGCGAGTTCGACACTCAGACTGGCGACGCAAAGCTGCCGCTGCTCCAGCGACTCCAGCGAAAGAAGCCGATGAGGACGGCCCGCCTGCTTAGACCGATACATAGATAGCTATCCAAGTGTGGGTGCGCTCGAAGATCGCTTCGTACGCCTCTTCTCCCCCTCGGTAGCGGTGACTATTTTGCCCGGCCTATCCGGTAAACCGCAAGAGAGAGTTGAGAAATCGCTTGGCGCCTTTGGCTGCGCCAGCGGACCCTTTTTGGATGCCCCTGGAGCGGAACAATCGGTACAATCCATGTCCATTCGTTCAGTATGGTCGTTGTTGGGATCGGTCGGATTTCTCGGGCGCAGGGCACAAGTGGTGGAAGAACTGCGGGGCATTCTTCGTAAATACTGGGGATATGACGAGTTCCGTCCCCTGCAAGCCGAGGCCATGCAGAGCGTGGTCGAGGGACGCGACTCCGTCGTGGTGCTTCCGACAGGGGGCGGCAAATCGCTCTGCTTTCAGGCCCCTGCCCTGCACCTGCCCGGGCTGGCGGTGGTGGTTTCGCCGCTCATTTCGCTGATGAAGGACCAGGTCGACGCCCTGGCCGATTGCGGTGTGCCGGCCGCCTGCGTTAACAGCACCATTTCGCCCGTCGAGAAGCGGCAAGTGGCCGACGACGTTCGCAGCGGCAAGTTAAAGCTGCTCTATCTGTCGCCCGAGCGGTTGATGACGGAGCGGACGCTCGATTTTTTGAAGTCGACGAAGCTCTCGTTCTTCGCCATCGACGAGGCCCACTGCATCAGCGACTGGGGGCACGACTTCCGCCCCGAGTATCGCATGCTGCGGGCGCTGAAGCAGCAGTTCCCCGGTGTTGCCGTGCATGCCTACACCGCGACGGCAACGGAGAACGTGCGGCACGACATTGCCCGTGAATTGCACCTGGCCAAACCGAACATGCTGGTCGGCTCGTTCGATCGGCCGAACCTGGTTTACCGAGTGCAGCGGCGGACCGACATCAGTAAGCAAATTCGCGAGGTGATCGATCGTCATCCGAATGAGAGCGGAGTGATTTATTGCATCCGCCGGGCCGACGTCGAAGCAACCGCTGACATGCTCAAAGGGATGGGGTTGAAAGCGCTGCCCTATCACGCCGGCATGGACGATGCGAAGCGGCAGAAGAACCAGGATGCGTTCATCAACGACCGGGCCAAGATCATCGTCGCCACGGTGGCCTTCGGCATGGGGATCGACAAGTCGGACGTGCGCTACGTGATTCATGCGGCCGCCCCCAAGTCGCTCGAAGCGTACCAGCAGGAAAGTGGCCGCGCGGGACGCGACGGCCTGGAGGCGGAGTGCTGTTTGTTCTGGTCGGCTGGCGACTTTCAATCGTGGCGGCGCTTGCAAGCCGATCTGCCGCCGAAAGCGTACGAGATTGCGATGGAGGTGCTGGGCGGGATCGAGAAGTTCTGCACCGGCGTGACTTGCCGGCATCAGGCAATCTTGAACTACTTCGGCCAGCGCTCGGAGGAGCCGAGCTGCAACGCTTGCGACGTTTGTCTGGCGGAAGTGGACTTGGTCGAGAATCCGCTGGTGATCTCGCAAAAGATTCTGTCGTGCGTGATTCGCTTGAATCAGAACTTCGGCGGTGACTACACGGCGATGGTTCTCTCCGGCTCGCGCGAAGCCCGTATACTGGAGAACGGCCACGACAAGCTCACCACCTACGGTCTGCTCCAGCACGAGGGAAAGAAGAGCGTTCGTGACTGGATCGAACAGCTGGTTGGTCAGGGATATCTCGACAAGGTTGGAGAATACAGCCTGCTGCAGGTGACCTCCACGGGTCGGGACGTTCTGAAGGGAGAAGAAACGCCCCGCCTGCTCAAACCGGTCGAAGGGGAGGCTGGCAAAAGTAGCAAGAAGGAATCGAAGGTCTCGAAGGCGTCGTGGGAGGGGGTCGATAAAGGGCTGTTCGAAGCGCTTCGAGTGCTTCGCAAGGAAAAGGCGGAAGAGAAGGGCTTGCCGCCGTTCATCATCTTCAGTGATGCCACGCTGCGCAACCTGGCGAAGTTCCGGCCAACGACTTTGGATAACCTGCTCAATGTGCCGGGCATCGGCGAGAAGAAGTCGGCAGAGTACGGCGAAGACTTTATGCAGTCCATTGCCGATTACTGCCGGGAACATCGGCTGCTGACCGACGTGGGCGAAGAAGCGTCTTCGACCCTCCGAGCACGCAAGCCGAAAGCCGAACGCAAGGAGCGCGGCGACGTGCAAATCGGCGCTAGTGCATCGAAAACGAAAGCGATGCAACTATTTGCGGAGGGGCGGCAGATCGAGGAGGTGGCCGAAGCCGTCGGTCGCGCTCGCTCGACGGTCGGCGAGTACCTGGTGGAGTTTGTCGAGACCGAAGGCGTCTGCGATCCCAGCCATTGGATTCCACCCACGCTCTTCACGCGCATCCGCAACGCCTGCGTAAAGCATGGCATGGACAAACTTAAGCCGCTGCATCAGGAACTGGGAGGCGTAGTGGATTACGATATGTTGCGAGTCGCCGTCGCCTGCATTCGCAACGACATGCCCGCCGAGTGATCGGAGAACGTACCCAGATGGCTCGCTTCGTCCCGCTTGCCGCATTACTTGCTCTTACCGCATGGTGCTATGCGTCGGCGGATGAGCCAGGCGGCTTTCAGAAGCTGCAACTCACTGACAAGTACTACTGCGACGGCGTGACGGCAGCGGACATCAACTTGGACGACAAGCTCGATGTGGTCGCTGGGCCATTCTGGTACGAGGGGCCAGACTTTAAAACGGCTCATGAGTTCTACAAAGCCGTGCCCCTCGACCCGGCCGCCAGCCCTAGCGACAGCATGTATAGCTACGTGCACGACTTTAATGGCGACGGCTGGCCCGACATCCTGGTGCTCGGCCGCGTGCATCTGCACGAGGCACATTGGTATGAAAATCCCGGCGAAGACTTGAGCGCCGGCAAGCTCTGGAAGAAACACTTCGCCTTTCTGCGAGTGCTGGGAGAGTCGCCGCCGTTTGTCGACATCGATGCCGACGGCCAGCCGGAGCTAGTCGCTCATTGGAGCGGTCAGTGGGGCTTCATCAAGCCAAACCATGACTCGCCAACCAGCGCCTGGACGTTTCAGCCAATCACCGATCGAGCGGAGTGGGAGCAGTTCTACCATGGCACCGGCGTGGGCGACGTAAATGGTGACGGTCGGCTGGATCTGATCCTCAACGATGGTTGGTGGGAGCAGCCGGCAGCTGATGCGCAGTCCGCCGCATGGACGCCTCACCCGCATCGCTTCGCCGAGCGCGGCGGAGCGCAGATGGCTGCCTACGATGTCGATGGCGACTCGGATCAGGACATCATCACGTCACTCGATGCCCATGGTTGGGGATTGGCCTGGTTCGAGCGAACGGGCACCTCCGAAAAGCCGGAGTGGAAGCAGCACTCGATCATCGGCAGCCGCGAAGAAGAGGCCAAATACGGCGTGGCTTTCAGTCAGCCGCACGCTCTGGCCTTCGCCGACGTGGACGGCGACGGATTGCAGGACATCGTGACCGGCAAGCGGCGGTGGGCTCATGGTCCGAAAGGAGACATCGAGCCCGACGGCACACCAGTCGTTTATTGGTTCCAACTATCGCGCGACAAAAGCGGCGTCCGGTACACGCCGCATTTGATCGACGATGCGTCGGGCGTCGGCGTGCAGATCAGCACGGCCGACTTGAACGGCGACGGTCGGCTGGATGTGCTGACCGCCTCGAAGCTGGGCGTATTTGCCTTCCTGCAGAATCGGCCAGAGTAGTAGGCACACGGAGTATGCTTACTACATTACGGCACGGCCGCCACTTCGCCGCCTGAGCGGGTGCAGAGTGCGCGATAAACTTCGATCGCAATGCTGTTGCTGATGCGGTGCACCGAGCCGTCGCCTGCCAGGAACTGCACTCCAGCTGGGTGGGCGCTGGTGAAATCTTCGAAATGATGTTCCAGGCTGTTCGGCCCGTGGTCGGCAACGCCCAGGATGCGGGCCATCGGTTCGTTCGCCTCTTCCACGATGCCTTGCCACAGCGAACCGCCGCGCTTGCTATGGCGCTCGCCAACGACGAACGTGTTGCTGAGGCCATCCGTGAAGTTGGCCATGGACAGGTTGCTGTTCATAAAAAACGCGCCGTTGCCGGCGGCAGGAGCATCTTCGATCTCGTTGGTGCCAAAAACGCCCGGATAGTTGCTCTTGGAAACGAGGAACAAAGGCGTTCCTTCATCGACCGAATGAGCGTGCCCGCCGTCATCTTCGTGGTCATGGCCGCCGCCACCGCCGATCGTGAAGGTCTTGTCGGCGGGGTCGGAGGGGCAAATCAGCGTCTTGATGATCGTTTCGCGCGCCGCTTGATTCTCGTCAGCATCGATGTGTTCGTGGTGATGCAGCGAGTTGTACAGATTGTTCTGCTCCATGAAAGGAAGCAGGCTGACCGTCCAGCCCCAACCGGGAGCAACTTCGTCATGCGAGTGCGAGCCTGATTCTTCGGGCAGCGTGCACCAGCCCGACGGGAATCGATTCATGGTGTCGTGATAATTATGCAGTGCCACGCCCAACTGCCGCAGGTTGTTCTTGCAGGAAGAAGCGCGAGCAGCCTCGCGTGCAGCCTGCACGGCGGGGAGTAATAGGGCGACAAGCACGCCGATGATGGCAATCACCACCAGCAACTCAACCAAGGTAAAACCAGACGAACGACGCGAACGCATAACAGGCTCCGATGTTTGCATGAGGGCGAGCTCAGCTGACCGCGCACGGACGACCAACAGGAAAAGTCCAGGGCGGAGCGGGCGAGCGATTCGCCTGAAGGAACGGACCGATTCTCAGAACTTGCCCGCGCAGCCAGAGGCTACACAGGCACACCTAACGACCGACAACGGTTAGGCAAGGAGAATCGGCGGAGCCCGGCTGCGACACTCGACGATTCGCAGCGGCGGCAGGAGAGAATCGACTTCGCAGTGCACCGGACTGCTGCCGGTCGGCGAAATCAGCGGAGAAGCAGGACTGACCAGCGCCGGCGTCAGGGCCAAATGCTGACAGATCGCGCAGTCGTGATGCGGCTTCGACGCCGGATGGCTTTCCGGCGGATTGCAGTGATGCGAGTCGCAAGCTTTAGCGTGCGAATGGCAATGGCTGTGCGAATGAGCGTGGCGATGTCCGCCGCATCCGTGCCCGTGCGGAGCATGCTCGTGACTCGCGTGCTGATGGTTGGCCGCGTGTTCGTGGCTGCCGCAGGCAGTTGCACAGGTTTCCCCTGGCAGGTGCACATGCTGATGCCCGGCCGCGACCACCAGGTCGAGCAGGTGCAGCGCTACCGAGAGCAGCGCGATCAGCGTGTGGCGTCGGGCGAACATGGACACGGAGGCCGAGAGCCTTGGTTTCAACAGTCTTGATTCTGAGGCCAGGCCGCAGAAGCGTCAATACAATTGAATTGCATTTTCTGAAGCTGCGAGGAGGGGCCCGTTAAGATTTGTCGTAGTGGGCCGCCGCGTCACGAAGGCAAGACGAGCGTCCGGGCCCAATCGTTGATGCGGCCAAGACGGCGACTTTTACGGTCGCACTAGTCGGAGACGGCCCGTTCACTTGCCCCGATGGCAGGGTGCCAGTGTGACGGTCGGTCTTGAACCGGCTAGGCGATTCCGCTAATTAACCGAGTGGCTCATCACTAGTTACGCAAGGAGGCGTGTCCCAATGAATCGCCGCAACTGGCTCGTTTCGACGCTTGCGACCCTTTCCAGCACGCTTTTGCCCACACTGGCTATCGGCCAGGTCATTGATGGCCGAGTTTCGCTCCGCGACCGCCTGAAGGCGGGTCTCCGCTGCCGTCGGCCTGAGGAGGAAAACTTCGCCGACCACATCGCCAATTTGGTCGACCAGAAAAAGCTCTCCGAAGGCTTGGTGCTGAGCACGCTCAAATGGGCCATCGAGAAACGGCCCAACTTCCCGTTCTACTACTTCCGCGACGCAATCAAACTCCGCGCGAAGCAGGTCGGCGTGACGGTGTGAGGCGGGAAGGGACTAAAGAAAAGGGACAGGGGACAAGAGATAAGGGGAAAAGGTCCCAAGGGCGTATCGGGTACCGACTATGAACCTCCGGAGCAACGAGTTGCTTTTCCTGAACCCTGAACCCTGAACCCTGAACCCTGAACCCTGAACCCTAGCCACTATGCCGCGTTGTCTCGCGACGTTTGCTCGCCGCAGAGTCGATCCAGCAGCGCCAGCACTTCGCTCTCAAGGTGCGGCATTGCTTCGAGCGGTGTGGCGCAGTCCAGGTCGTGCACTTCCCAGAATTCGACTTTCGAAAGCCACTCGGGAAACCGCCGCTGCATGAGCGGCCGGTGCTCGGTCTGCTTCACGGCGACAACGTGATCGACTGTCGCGAAATCGTCTTCGGTCACATCGATGGGCATCCGCTCGTAAGGCGCGCAGTCGATGCAATGCTCGGCCAGCCGAACCCGAGTGTGCGACGACATTGGTCCCGGGTTGTTCACCGACAAGGCCAGGCCGCGAGAAGTGGCTCGCCAGGAAACTCCCCGACGCGAGGCATGCCAGTTGAAAAACGCTTCGGCAAACCGGCTCCGGTAGTAGTTACCGGTGCAGAGGAACATCACAGTTTTCATGTCTGGGAGGCGTCACGCGGCCGGCTCATATCAGCCAGGGCGACAAGTTTTCTAAGGGGAAGCGCTGGCGGCGGTCGCTCATCCGTAAGCAACCTCTTGGCAGGGATCATATCGGCGGGAGTGATGACCATTTCCCTAGTGAGGGAAACTCGCAGTTCTATCCTCACTCTAGAAGCGGACTTCGAAGGCGTCAACGCGAGATTCGTCTCTCTCAAGGCGACTCGGGCGTCGGCTGCAGTTCCTCCGCCATTTCCAGAAGCTCACTCAGCAGCTTGTCGCTCGCGTTTCGCTCCAGGCGATTTGTCCCGATCCAGGTTTCGTAGCCGCCCAGGTCGTGCTGGGCCGGCGTCGGCAGGTAACCAAAGTAGCCGTGAGCAAGTGAAACCATGAACGCCGGCTGGAGCTTGCAGCGGCTTTTGAACTCCAGACCGATCTCGCAGAAGACTTCGCAAGGCATAGTCCCGATGCAGACATCGCCGATGCGCAGCACATGCAGCGGTACTTTCGTCGTTTCGGGAAGTCCGGCAAGTTTCATCACTCTTTCGGCATAGATGTAAGGCAGGTCGCGTCCGGATTGTTCACCTTGGGCGAGACGGCGCTCGGCCCATTCCCGCTGCTCCTTGTCAGGGCGACGCCAAGCGAGGGTGGGTTCGCGGTAGCGCGCGTCGAGCGTCACATCCCGTCGGTACTTGAGATCCTCGAGTTGGCCGTGCACTTTGCTGGCGACATCTTCTGCCACGTAGCGCATCTGCTCGTACGGCTTTTTCCCGGGGCGCGGCTGTTTGAAGTTGATGTTGTTGATGTCACCGCTCGTGCCGTTGGCCATCATGGCGATAAACGCCGGCGATTGATGTTCGACTTCCAGGAGCCGCTTCATCTGCTCGCTAAACATCGCAAAGTAGTCGGCTGAGATGTGCCCCTCTCCGACGCCCCCCACGTAGTGCAGCGAGTACGTCGCAAAGAGCGAGATCGGAGAACCTTCCGGTTCGCGGACCATGAAAAAGGAAACGGTGGGATCAGTCGGCCCGGCTGGCTCGATCAGATTCGGGCTGCCAGCCGGCGGGTTCATCTTCACCTTGTCGATCCCGCCGAAAGGGTTTTCGGGGACCGTTCCCTCGCGCATTTTCCAGCGGCGATTGAATACATGCTCGGGCACATCGACGGTCCCGAACGCGATTTCTGCTGGTCGTAAATCATTGGCCGCCCGCAATACGCCGTCGGCAATGCGCCGCGCAACAAAACGCTGATAGTCGTCGAGCATCAATCCGGCGGCAGGCCGATCTCGCCCCAGGGCACTTGTCGCGGAATGTGTGTGCGTGGCACTAATCATCACGCACTCCGGCGGAATCTTGGCCTGTGCAGCGATCTCCTTACGAGCCTCTTCGCTGATCAGCGGACTGATGCCGAGCAGATCGCACACGACGAGCGCCAGCTTCGTCTTGCCGTCGTCGAGCACAAGGCAGCGTGCATGCAGTTCGTCGTGCACATGGGTGGCACGAATCGGTGTAAAGCCGCCGATGATATCGTCGCCGAGTGAGGGCGTGATGTTGCTCGTGGCCGCTCCGGCCCGAAGCTCCTGGGCATCGAGTTGCCTACCAGTGAAGAGTCCTGCAATGCTGAAGAGCGCCAAGCCAAGCAACAGTCTGTGCATTGGAAACACCTCGAGCGGGAGTAGCGGTAATGGAAGGCGTATCGCGGAGCGGATGCTATCGTTACACAGGGCGACGTCACCGACAACCGTGCCAATCCCATCGCTCATGTCCGCATACTCAGGGATAGCCAAAAGAGAAGCCCGCGACGCAGGTCGCGGGCTTCAGTGAGTTATTCAGCTTGAAACTGTGGGATCAAGCTACAGCTTCCGTCTCAGCCTCTGCGGAGAGGGCGAAGCTTTGTTTCTTCACTCCCTTGCCGAGCTGCTTGAGCGACACCGAGATACCGCCATCCACGTCCCCCATGACGTCGATCTTGCGACCTTCGGCATCGTGAGTGTGGATCTTCAACTTGCCGTTCTGGATCCGCGCGCCAGTACCGGTGATGACGAGGTCGTCGCCGTTGGTGAACTCGAAGTCACCGGTTTCTGGATCGACTGTCAGAGTGACACCGTCTTCACCAGTGAAGACCAGGTCAGCGACCTGATCCAGTGGTGATTCGGCCAGCGGATTGTCTGTCAGGACGTCGCCGCTTACGAGATTGAGAATTTCATCGGGATCAACGGTTCCGAAGAAATTTTCGACGGCGCTCACCTGATCGCCACCGTAGTTCGCGATCGCGACCAGGTTCTCAGCCAGATCGTTGCCAGTCACCTCCAAGTCGATCGACTCGAACGTCCCGATGGCTTCGTCATTGTTCTTGAAGTCGTTTTCTTCGATGAGAACATTGTTGACGAAATCGTTCGCCACACCCGTGGCATTGTCATGAATATCGTTGTCGAGAACGTCTACGTTGTCATTCGACTGGTTGAAGACACCCGTGGTCCAACCAGTGATCTCGTTCCCCTGAATCAGAATGTTGTCGTTGTCTCCATTGAAGGTGGACAGGATGCCTCGGCCAGATCCACCGCCGACGAGCACGTTGTTGGTGATCGTCGCGTCGCTGGCGCCTGCGGCGAGATAGATGCCAGCCACATCACCAGTGATGTCGGTACCGCCGTTGATCGTCAAGCCGTCGATCGTTACGCCATCGGCCGACACTTGAATGCCGCCGTTGATAATGGACTCGTCACCGCGGCTGCCCGCATCAACACCGGCAGAAACGCCCGCGTTCGCGCCCGCAAGAGTTAATGCTTTCTCGACTTGAACGTTGCCGTCGTACTCCCCTTCCAGAACGGTGACTGTCCCCCCTTCGTCCGTCGCATCGACTGCCGCTTGAATATCGGCGAAGGCGGTTTCCCCCCAAGTTGCCTGAACGGTCGCGGCGCCAGTTACATCCTGCCGGTTATCAACAATGTCGCCGTTTGATAAGTCACCACTTCCATCAACGTCGTTACGCAGGAACCAGTTGTCGTTGACAAAGGTATCTGCAGCGAGCATCGCTCGACTCTCAAGTGCTTGCATGAATAGCCTACGTTCACGTCGCTTGCCATTCCGCCAGCCGTTCACTCTTCTTCCGTACATGCACATGCTCCTCAAAGTCCGACCCCGATCGTCAACGCCTCACAAGAGAGTTGCTCGCCAGGCCCGTTAGCTTTCAGGACCGCGTGCAACCGATATACCCTCATGCCCTATCTGGCGGCGAGCCGCTTGAAAATATTGGTCGCATCAAACGATGCTTGTTCGATCCGCCGTCGGAATGGGAAACAAACGGCTCGACGCTTCCAGTCGCCTACATCGACGAAGATCAATGCACGAGCTTTGATGTAGCTTCTGCATCCGCTGTTCGAAAAAATTCAAGCAGCGGAGTGGTGACGTCTGAGACGCTGCTCCGCCACTTAATGCGAATCGCAGAAGTGACATCACAGATGCATCGACAATGTGCTCTGAACCAGGACTGACGCACGCAACGGAGGAATCGCATTGATGTCACTTGCGAGTTCCACACCAGAGCCGCGAGAATTGGCCGACGTAACAGTCGCAATTCGAAGTCGTCGAGTTTTAAGGCTCATTAGGCCGCTAACGGAAAGGCAATGTCGTGGCAATCGCGGGTGCAAAACTGCATCTCCCTGTCGATCTTGTTCGGCTTCTCGAAGTGGGCGTCGCGGCGAGACCGAACGACGTGGCTCTCGTATCGCTGGAGCGAAGTTGGACGTGGCTAGAAGTTGATAGAGCTTCGAACCATTTGGCCTCCCAATATCTGGCAATGGGACTTCGCCAGGGCGATCGCGTCGCGTCGCTGATGCCGAATCGAGGCGCGCTGCTGGTGCACTACCTCGCGTGCTTGAAGGCCGGGCTGACTGCCACGCCGCTTAACTATCGCTACCAGGCGGCAGAAATCGATCATGCATTGGAGGTGAGTGGTGCGTCGCTACTCGTGGCACATGTCGAGCGTGACGATGCACTAGCAGCGAGCAAGCTTGTGTCAAAACTCAAGCTGGGCCAGACCCGTTTTGGCGGCGAGCGAGCCGCTGATCAGCAACTCGAAGCGTTGATGCAGCCGACCGGAGCAGACGCTGAACTGCCGCCGGTCCCTACCGACACGCCAGCGTTCATCTTCTTCACTTCTGGCAGCACGGGTAAGCCCAAAGGGGTGACTCATACACACGAGACCTTCGGCTGGCTCGTCGCCAGCGCAGTCGCCGGCCTTGGACTCACGCCGGATGACGTGTTCCTGCCTGCCACTTCAGCGTCCCATGTTGCCGCGTCGTCATTCGCTTTGGCGGGTCTCGCAGCCGGAGCGAAAGTTGCCATCGCCAGATCGTTCGGTGGCGATGAGGTGCTGCCGCTGCTGCGTGCGAGCCGTCCGTCACTCCTGTGCATGTTGCCAGCTCCTCTCTTCGCTCTGGTGCGCGACCATGGAGCAAGGCGAGACGATTTTCGCTCGCTACGCCGATGCATCTCGGGCGGCGATAAGATTCCAGCGGAGCTAGAAAAGGAATTCACTGAGCTGACGGGCCTCGCGATCGAAGAGGTGTATGGCATGACCGAAACGGGCACGGCGGCAATCAATCCGACAGCGGATCGCAATCGGATCGGATCGATTGGACAGCTGGCGCCTGGATACACGGCGGCGATTCGTGATGACCAGGGCGCGGAGGTGCCAACCGACACTCCAGGTCGCCTGTGGATCCAGTCGCCGAGCAACATGATTGGCTACTGGGATCGGCCCGATGCCACCGCCGAGACCATCATCGATAGCTGGCTGGACACCGGAGACTTAGTGGCAGCCGACAAGGACAGCTACTTGTGGTTCCACGGTCGCAAGAAGCAGATCATCATTCACGATGGTTCCAATATCTGCCCGCAGGAAGTTGAGGAGTCGTTGCTCGAGCATCCCTCGGTCGCCGTAGTCGGTGTGATTGGCATCCACGATTTGGTCCATGGCGAAACGGTGCGGGCTTACGTCGTCGTGCGGCCCGACGCCGAAGCTCCCAGCGCTGCTGAGCTGATGCAGTTCTCTCGAGCGCGCATCGGCTATAAGGCGCCGGAGGAGATCGTTTTCCTGGACGAAATGCCGACCAATGCCGTCGGAAAGGTCGATCGCGCTGCGCTTCAGCAACTCGCCCAGTCGGCCGTGAACCGCCATCTGGCGTGACCGGCCAGCTGTTTCATCCACACGGCTGACTCCACCGGCACGGCGTTCGCGAGCCTTGCAAGTTGAGGAGGCTTCAGTCGTGAAAGCTGCGGATGTGTTGATCGTTGGCGCCGGTGCGGCCGGATTGGCGGCCGCCAGCCGGCTGGCGAGGTCTGGCTGTGAGGTGACGGTACTGGAAGCTCGAGATCGGATTGGTGGCCGCATCCATACGATTCGCGATCCCGATTGGCCGGTTCCCATCGAAGCTGGTCCGGAGTTCTTGCACGGCAAAGCGGAAGCCACCGAGCCTGCGATCGAAGCTCTGAAGCTGCAGACGAGCGAGGTATCCGGCGAAGATTACGAGTTTTGGGAGGGGGAGCTTCGCCGCGTTGATCTCGGCACGGCCTGGCAGACGGTGGCCGATCGGCTGGAGCATTTGGGCGATAAGGATGTCACCTTTTCTCAGTTTCTCACACGTGATTGCTCCGATCTCTCTCCGCATGAGCGGATGCAGGTGAGCGCGTACGTCGAAGGATTTCAGGCGGCCGACTTGGATCAAGTGAGTGCTGTATGGGTTCGCGAAGCAGACCGTGAGACCGGGCACGAAGAAGGTGCGCGACGCCTGCCCGATGGTTACGACCGCGTCCTCGAACACTTCCGCCAGCCGGCCTACCCCATTGAGCTCAATACGAAGGTACTGCGGATCCGCTGGCGGACCGGCCACGTGCAAATCGACACAGGGTCCGTCGAGGGACGTTCAAAAACTTTCACTGCCAAAGCGGCGATCATTACCGTTCCGCTCGGAGTGCTGCAGGCGGCGACGGACGATGCTGGAATCCGCTGTGAACCCGATTTGCCCGAGAAGCGAGCGATTTGGAATCGCCTGCGGATGGGCCAGGTCGTCAAGCTGACGATCCTTTTTCGACGAAACTTTTGGCGGGAGCGAGGCCTGGGTGATATGGCCTTCCTGTACACCCCGCATTCTCCCCTCGTCGCCTGGTGGACCGGCATTGATCCAGGGGTGCCTATGCTGACTGGCTGGTCGGGCGGGCCGCGAGCGGCGCAGCTAACAGGTCTGGACGACCAATCCATCCTGAAGATCGCCGTCAACGCGTTGGCATTAACCTTTGGAATTGCAGACGAGGAGGTCGCCGGTCTCATCGAGCAGTGGCGCGTCTTCAACTGGCAGCGTGACCCATGGAACCTCGGAGCCTATTGCTACCTACCCAAAGACGCGTTCGGTCTGCCGGCGGAACTCGCAACTCCGGTAGCCGGCACTCTCTTCTTCGCCGGGGAAGCCACCCACGCGCAGCTGGCCGGAACGGTAGCGGGAGCAATAGAAACCGGACTTCGGGCCGCTAGAGAAGCGACGAGTGTCGTCGCACGGTCTGGAAGGTCAGACGACGAGTACTAGCAGGCGAGACGACACAGAGCCCGCTTCGTCTGACCCTGCTTAAAACCAGGAGCCGTGACGACTTTTTCGCGAAGCCTTCGCGATCCTAGGAAACTCAAGTACACCCGACAGGATTCGAACCTGTAACCCTCGGTTCCGAAGACCGATGCGCTATCCAATTGCGCCACGGGTGCGTTTTGGGGCGTGGGCTTCGCAATGGAAGCGCCGCGAACCTGTTTTGATTCTAGCAAACTGGCGGCAAGGGCAATAGACCGTCGGCTTGGTGGCGGAGGGCGGCTGTTTTTTAAATCGGTTGCTTTCTTCTCACGAAGGCAAGAAGGGCACGAAGCCACGAAGGGGGAGGAGAATAGGGGTGAGTTGCGGACGACTTCGAACTTGCCAATTTGAGTTCGAACTCATTACCCTCTCCCTTCAACTCCGTCTTCTTCGTGCCTTCGTTTCTTTGTGGTTTCGTGTCTGATGACAACCGACCCAAACCGCCGCAGAACGGTTGTTATCTGAGAGGTACACTTACACTGCGGATTGGTTCGCCCATTTCGGCCAATTTGGCCGGTGGTAATCGGCATAAGCGTTTCGACTGTTCCTCGCAGACTCACCATGAAGAATCCCGCTCCCCAGTTGGCTACGGTTGAAGGTCGCCGGTTGCATGAGGCCGACGCAGGGCGAGCCCGGTGGAAATTTTGGGGGCCGTACCTGGCCGAGCGAGCTTGGGGGACCGTCCGCGAGGATTATAGCGCCAACGGCGATGCCTGGGAGTACTTCTCCTATGAGCAAGCCGCCAGCCGAGCGTATCGCTGGAACGAAGATGGTCTGGCCGGTTTGTGCGATGAGCATGGTCGGCTGTGCCTTGGCCTGGCGCTGTGGAACGGTCAGGACTCGATGCTCAAGGAGCGGTTGTTCGGCCTGACCAATGGCGAGGGGAACCATGGCGAGGATGTGAAGGAACTGTACTACTATCTCGACGCCACGCCGACCGGCTCTTACTTAAAGATGCTCTATAAGTACCCGCAACGGCCGTTCCCCTACGAACAGCTGCGGGCCGAGAGTCGTCGGCGGACGCGCGAGGACGCCGAGTTCGAATTGCTCGACACGGGCATTTTCGACGACAACCGCTACTTCGACGTCTTCGTCGAGTACGCGAAGGGCTCGCCTACCGATGTGCTGATGCTCATCACGGTCCACAATCGTGGGCCGGCAGACGTAACCTTGCATGTGCTGCCGCAGCTTTGGTTTCGCAACCGTTGGTCGTGGTTTGGCAACGACCGGGACAAGGGTCGCTTGAAAGCAATTGGCGACCGGACGATTGGTATCGAGCATCGGCTGATTCAGGGATACCAGCTGCATGTCGACCAACTCACGAATGGTGAGTCCCCTGCCCTGATCCTTTGCGAGAATGAAACAAATGTCGCCAAGCTGTTCGGCGCGCCGCCGGTCACGCCGTACCCAAAGGATGCATTTCATGAGTATGTCGTGCGGGGCAATCAAGCGGCGGTGAATCCGGAGCAGGTGGGGACGAAGGCGGCGGTGCACTGCGTGCTTAATATTCCTGCGGGGGGCAGTCAGCGAGTGCGCCTGCGGCTGACTGCTCAACGGAATGAGGAAGGGGCGTTTGGGGATTTTGATGAGGTGTTCGCTGAGCGGCGTCGGGAGGCGGATGAGTACTATGCGGCGCTGCAGCATGGGTTGACCGATGCGGATGCGAAAAATGTGCAGCGGCAAGCGCTTGCCGGCATGCTCTGGAGCAAGCAGTACTACCACTACGACGTCCGTCGATGGATTGACGGCGATCCGGCTCAACCGCCGCCTCCTGAAGCGCGCAAGAAGGGTCGCAATGCTCAGTGGCGAGAGCTGAACAACGCCGAAATCATCTCGATGCCCGACAAGTGGGAGTATCCCTGGTATGCGGCCTGGGATCTGGCGTTTCACTGCATTCCGCTCGCCATGGTCGACGCCGAGTTCGCAAAGCAGCAGCTCATTCTGCTCACCCGCGAGTGGTACATGC